>ENA-OREN01001413-OREN01001413.1-marine-metagenome-genome-assembly--contig:-NODE-1413-length-28260-cov-6.255118_pt1 | contig 28260 bp, 23 predicted proteins | sample MGYA00248624_ERZ508555 | MGnify/ENA primary metagenome ERZ508555 (study PRJEB26222, sample SAMN06267773) | marine metagenome | isolation source: Saanich Inlet, British Columbia, Canada | place...
ACTAAATCCACATATGCACTACGATTAATGAGAGCGAGCACTTTGCGAGCTCCCATGCTTTTAGCAAGTAGAGCAGACATTATGTTATTTTCATCATCGTTAGTGAGGGCACAAAACATATCCATCTCAGCAATATTCTCATTTTCAAGCAAACTTTCATCTGTGGCATCACCATGTAAAACTAAGGTATGCTCAAGCTCCGCTGCTAAGCTCTGGCTTACTCGTTTATCGTATTCAATAAGTTTAACCTGATAATTTTTATCTTTCGCTTTATCTAGTGCATTAGCTAGCCGCCTTCCAATCTTGCCGCCTCCTGCAATCATTATGCGCTCGACCGGCTTATCCATTCGACGTAATTCACTAATCACACTTCTGATATCATTTGCTGCAGCAAGAAAAAAAACTTCATCCTCTGCTTCAACTATGGTATCTCCCTCTGGAATAATAGGGCTGTCCTTACGAAATATTGCTGCGACACGTGTATCAACATTAGGTACGTGTTGACGTAATTCACGCAGCTCACGGCCAACAAGAGGACCGCCATGGAAGGCTCGTACGGCTACCAAACTAACTTTTCCTTTTGCAAAATCAAGAACTTGTAGAGCATTTGGGAACTCTATCAGTTTTTCTGTGTAATCAGTGATGATCTGTTCCGGACAGATAGCGTAATCAACTCCAAAATTATCGGATGAAAAAATCTCTGGATAGGCAAGGAAGTTAGCCGAATGAATACGAGCAATTTTGGTCGGTATATTAAACATCGTGGCTGCAAGTTTGCACGCGACTAGGTTCGTTTCGTCACTTTTAGTTACAGCAAGAATTAGATCAGCATCATTAGCGCCAGCCTTAATCAATACTGATGGGTGAGAAGCATTTCCAGCCACAGTGCGCAAATCCAGGTGGTCCTGCAGCGAAAGGAGCCTGTCAGGGGCCATATCAACAAGAGTAATGTCGTTAGCCTCACTTACGAGACTTTCTGCTACAGAAGTACCAACTCTGCCCGCGCCTAGAATGATGATTTTCAATTGAGTAATCTACCTTGTAATATTATTATTTTATACCTATCTATATAGGAGTGCCTACAGTTATTCTTATTGGTTTATGCGTATCCAGTTACGCCATTGTAAAAACAAGTTCGGGTCTAGTGCTGCGATTACCGATCGTTCCCATAGAGGTTGTTCCCAGAAATCATCTAAATCAAGGCCACACATACGACCACCTGCTTCTTCTAAAATTAGAGAACCAGCAGCATAATCCCATAGGTTCTGTCCACCGTGTAGAGAAAGATCAAAACGTCCAGCGGCAGTAAAACACCAATCTAATGCACTGGCCCCAAAATTCCTTTGTGAAGAGTATGGTGGAGTGGTAGAAATTCTTGCTGCTAGTTTTTTATTGAGGCGCTTCAAATCTACACTTGCTATAGCACCTTCAAATGCAGTAGGTGTATATTCTTTGACTGGTAGCTTTGCTTTATTTAGGAAGGCACCTTTCCCTTTCTCAGCAGAAAACATTTCATCTGCTATTGGATCGTAAACTACACCTAGAACACTTCTGCCACAATTCATTAGGGCCACTGAAACCGCAAAATATGGGATGCCATTTACAAAATTGGTAGTGCCATCTATTGGGTCAATGCACCACAATCCTCCATCACCTGAGCTCCATTGATCATTATTTTGCGCTACTGACATTTCTTCACTAACTATCTTCCCAGGATATATTTCTTGTAGTTTCCCTATTAAGGCTTCTTGTGCTGCAATATCGGCTCCAGTGCAAAGGCTGCCATCAGATTTGTAATGACCTTGTACTTTTAGGTAACGAGGGATAATTTCCTGTTTCGCAACTTCCTTTACTGCATCAATAACGGCATTTAACATACCTATTCTTCTCGCCATTTAATTGAGCAACCAATACTAGGAATCTGGCTATCCGGTCCTTTAGCAGTTTTTGAAATCATCAGCATGGCTTCAAAAAGGTCACGACGTGCATCAGTAGGTGCTGATTCCTTTCGTGAAGCATCAAGACGGCCTCGGTATTGTAATTCCAGCTTGTTGTTAAAGCCAAAGAAGTCCGGGGTACATACTGCACCATAGTTTTTAGCAGTTTGTTGGGATTCATCCAGTACGTATGGAAAGGAGAAATTAAATTTTTTTGCAATTAAAGTCATATTGTCAAATGAATCTTCTGGGTAGTCTGAAGGATCATTTGACATAATAGCTATTGTATTTATACCATGCTGAGATAGTTCTGTTGTATCGCGGACTATGCGTTCTAAAATAGCCTTAACGTAAGGGCAATGGTTGCAAATAAACATAATCAATAAACCATTTTGACCTCTTGCTGCTTCCAGATCATAATGCTTTCCATCAACTCCTAATAAATTAAAATTTTCTGCTCCCCAGCCAAAATTACAAATGGGTGTTTCTAAGCTTGCCATATTTTTCTCCTATAACTCTGTAATTATTTGCAGTTATATTATCATGGGTAATCTTCTTAATACCTTGCTTAGGAAACTATGAAATCTCCTCGTTTTTATTATCCTGATCAAATTAATGTGGGAGAGTCAATCGAGCTATCTTACGGAGCTACGCATCATGCAGCAAATGTACTGCGACTTGAAGAAGGTGACAGAGTTACTTTGTTCAATGGTAAGGGTGGTGAATTTTTAGCATTTATCAAGTGTATAAGTAAAGCAGCTATTCTTGTATCAATAGAAAAATTTATTAATGTTGAGCATGAATCGCCATTACAGATTACATTAGCCCAAAGCATATGCACTAATATAAAAATGGATTTAATTATACGTAAGGCAGTTGAGCTCGGCGTTAATAATATTCAGCCCATTCTGGCAAAAAGATGCTTGGTCAAGCTCTCTGGAAAACGTGAGCTAAAGCGTGTGCAACACTGGGAGCAAATAATTATTTCTGCTTGTGAGCAGTGTGGTAGGAATCGTGTACCAGGGGTGTCATCACCAGTTACTTTGTCGAGCTGGCTTAGTAGGCAAGGGGCTATGCAAAAAGAATTAAATAATGAGCCCACAGAAAAACTATATTTTATGCTTTCTCCGACATCAAAAATGGGATTGCATGATTTTTCAAAAAGTTTATCAGTTACTGAATTGGCTTTGTTGGTAGGACCAGAGGGTGGATTTACATCAGATGAAGATGCAGCTGCATTGATGGCAGGGTTCTCTTCGCTACGTTTAGGGAGTCGTACTCTAAGGACGGAAAGTGCTGCCCTTGCAGCAATTGCTGCACTACAGACTATTTGGGGTGATTACTAAATTAGTATTTAAAGCAAATTTTGAGTATGTGCTTATGAACTGTAAACTATAGAAGTAATTGTTATGATTTATCGAACCTTAGACTAGTTTAAACAAGAGTATATCCAAATGAAATTTGTAATCTACCGAGGTATATAGTGAAGCCAAACAATGATTTCGTAGCTTGGTTTCGCTCAATTGTGCCCTACGTTAATGAGTTCCGTGGAAAAACATTTGTTGTGGTTTTTGACGGAGAGATTGCGGCAGGTGAAAGATCTGCAGAAATTTTTCGTGATTTCAATTTATTGGTAAATTTAGGCGTTAAACTTGTTATCGTCCACGGTGTATATCCAGAGATCCAGTCAAAGATAAAAGACGCTAATTTACGCTCAAAATATATAAAAGGACGGCGTGTTACTGATGCTGCGACATTAAATTTAATTAAAGAAACAATAGGGAAAATTCGTATTGAGATAGAGGCATTATTATCAATGGGCCTATCAAAGCCACCTATGGCTAATTCTACTATTAGAATTACTAATGGAAATTATATAACTGCTCGTCCAATAGGAATAGTAGATGGCATTGACCTAATGTTCACCGGCGAAGTACGTAAAATTGATACCGCAGCTATCCGCCTTCATCTGGACCAAGGTGAGATGGCATTACTTTCACCGCTTGGCTATTCTCAAACTGGCGAAGTTTTTTCTCTGACCCCAGAGAATGTTGCGATAGAAGTGGCAACCGCATTAAAAGCAGATAAATTAATTTTTCTAATGGATGCACCTGGTATAGATAGAAAATCCAATGGTGATTTGAATGGGGAGTTAAGTGAGCTGACTTTGCCTGAGGTAAAGGCATTACTTTCAAAGCTAGAGAGTAGCAGTGTCAAACCCTCAAAGGATATCCAGAAATACTTGCCAAGTGCAGTACAAGCATGTGCAGGTGGGGTGGACCGCATTCACCTTATTAGCCGTCGTATAGATGGGGCTATGTTACAGGAATTATTCACGCATAAAGGTGTTGGTTGTATGATCTCCCGTGGCCCTTTACAAACCTTTCGTTCTGCAGAGATTGATGACGTGGGTGGAATTCTGGAATTAATTGAGCCATTAGAAAGTGAAGGGGTATTAGCAAGGCGTGACCGCAAGCTAATAGAAATAGAGATAGATCGTTTTTTAGTTTTAGAATATGACAATATGATTATTGGTTGCGCTGCGCTCAATCATTTTCCCGGAACAAATGTAGGTGAGCTTACTTGTTTGGCAATACATTCTGATTATCGCAATAAAGGATATGGAGACTCTCTGCTCAAACGTATTAAGACCAGGGCTAAGAATAATGGAATTAATGAATTAATTGTACTTACTACAAAGGCCTTTCATTGGTTCACAGAACGTGGGTTCAATGAAACTAGTATAGAGAAATTGCCTAAAATGAGGCAGGGAGGATACAATTATAAGCGCCGCTCAAAAATTTTTATACGGAGTATCTAAGCATTAATTGTATTTAAAATTAATCAATAGATTCATAATATTGGGAGAATATAAGATATTAGAAATCCCAATATTATTTTTTCTGAGACTTGGATCGTATGATTAATTTGATAGTATAGTTTTACTTTAGTAGCCTAAAATGAATTATTAAGATCGGAGAAATTTAATGGTAAGAATGGTTCAATGCGTCAAACTTCGACGCGAAGCAGAGGGCCTAGACTTTCCTCCTTATCCGGGAGAATTAGGAAAACGGATTTTTGAGAAAGTATCTAGAGAGGCGTGGGCCGATTGGATTAAACACCAGACCATGCTAGTCAATGAGAATCGCCTAAATTTGTCAGATATTAAAGCACGTAAATATTTGGCAGAACAAATGGAAGCACATTTTTTCGGCGCAGGTGCTGAAGACCCTATTGGTTATGTGCCACCATCAGAGTGATAAATTCAGATGCTTCATTATAAATTTCTGAATAAAGCTATAGATCGTAAAATATGAAATTTTTATAGCCAGCCTTATGGTTTAGTTGCTATGGAACACGGTATGCTTAAAATAAATGCCGCTGATTTAAATAAGCTTCAGCGGCATTCATCACACATATTTCTAGCTCAACAAAATTACTTGATAACAGCTTTTAATTCACCTTTAGTATATTTATTTGCCATGATATCTAGCTTGATCGGTTTAATTTTACCCGCTTGTCCGGCACAACCGAATGCTTCAAAGCGTGCTTTACAGACATCTTTTGCCGCAGCAGTAGCAACTTGCAGAAATTTTCTTGGATCAAAATTACTTTTATTTTCAGATAAATGACGTCGGACCGCACCAGTCATAGCGAGGCGAATATCAGTATCGATGTTTACTTTACGAACCCCATGCTTGATTCCTTCCTGAATTTCTTCTACAGGAACGCCATAGGTTTCTTTCATTTCTCCACCAAATTCACGGATAATGCTAAGCCATTCTTGTGGAACAGAACTAGATCCATGCATAACCAAATGTGTATTGGGGATTCGCTTATGAATTTCCTTAATACGATCAATAGCGAGAATATCACCTGTAGGTTTACGAGTAAATTTATAAGCGCCATGGGAGGTGCCGATAGCAATTGCTAATGCATCTACGCCAGATTTTTTAACAAAATCGGCAGCTTCTTCTGGATCCGTCAGCAATTGATCAGGCGTTAGTATTCCTTCTGCACCTTGTCCATCTTCTTTTTCGCCTGTACCTGTTTCTAGTGATCCCAAGCAACCCAATTCACCTTCAACCGAAACACCAACTGAGTGGGCCATGTCTACAACCTTAGTAGTAACTTCCACGTTGTATTCGTAGGATGAAGGTGTTTTAGCATCAGCCTCTAATGAGCCATCCATCATGACGCTAGAAAACCCACTACGAATAGCATTTGCACAAACTCCCGGAGTAGCACCATGATCTTGGTGCATAACGACTGGTATATGTGGATATGCTTCGACTGCAGCCTCAATTAGATGACGTAGGAAAGCTTCGCCAGCATATTTGCGGGCACCTGCAGAGCCTTGCATGATTACCGGGCTATTGCATTCATCAGCCGCCTGCATGATGGCTTGGATTTGTTCCAGGTTATTTACGTTAAAAGCAGGAAGGCCATAGCCATTCTCTGCTGCGTGATCCAAGAGTTGTCTCATTGATACGAGTGCCATTTAAATTTCCTCCAAAAAAATCTGTAACTAAGAGTTGTAGATTAATAGAATAATATAGTTTAAAGCTAGTGAAATCCAATTAAAGCTAAAAAATCAAAAAAATCGAAAAAAGCCAAAAGAATAAATATAAAAATATATTTTGTTATTTAATTTTTAATTTTAGTATTAATGCGGTCCCCAACTTTAACAATTTTCATGGTGTTTGTCCCACCTGCTTTTCCTACCGGTTCACCGATAGTCATGAGGATTAGATCTCCAGTTTTTACTACCCCGCGCTTAAGTAATTCGTTTTCTGCACGGTTTAATATTATTTCCGGGTCTTGAAATTTACCGTTAAAATTTATCGGATAAACTCCACGAAATAAAGTTACTTTTCTGCGGGTATCTAACTGTGGGCTTAGCGCAAAAATTGGAACATTAGAACTTTTTCGCGACATTAGCATCGCTGTAAACCCACTTTGTGTAAGAGCGGCAATAGCAGCTATTTTTAAACTGCCCGCAGTGAACATGGTAGCTCGAGAAATTGCTTCCTCAATTGTGTCTGGCATACCACCTTGAATTCGCCGAAGTTCAAGGTTGCCATGATATTCCTTTTCTGACTCAATACACACTCTGGCCATGGCTTCAACAGTTTCAACTGGATACTGACCCGTAGCAGACTCTGAGGATAGCATTACCGCATCAGTTCCGTCTAATACTGCATTAGCGACATCAGATACTTCTGCCCGAGTAGGTATCTGACTAGCATTCATTGACTCCATCATTTGGGTAGCAGTTATTACTATTTTATTATTTGTACGAGCGGCACGGATCATGCGTTTCTGTAATGCAGGAACTGCTGCATCACCCACCTCTACAGAAAGATCGCCTCGTGCAACCATGATTGCATCGGAGGCTTTTAGAATATCGTCTAGCGCTACAATTGCCTCTTTCCGCTCAATTTTTGCCATCAACAGACTTTTACCACCGGCCTGATTCATTAAATCACGAGCTATAGCCATATCCTGGCCAGAGCGTGGAAAGGATACGGCGAGATAATCTGCTTTAAATTCTGCAGCAGTCTTAATATCCTCCATATCTTTAGTTGTTAATGCGGGAGCACTGAGTCCGCCTCCTTTGCGATTAATTCCCTTGTTGTTGGACAGTATCCCGCCTTGTTCAACTGTACAATATATTTGGTTGCCTTTAACTTTGGAAACATTTAATACAATGCGACCATCGTCTAACATAAGAATTACGCCAGGTTCTACGTCATTTGGTAGTTCTTTATAGTCTAGGCCTACTCGCTCTTGATTCCCAAGATCGCAGTCTGCATCAAGGATAAAAGGATCGCCTGTTTCCAGAGATACATTTCCATCCTCAAATCTTCCTATACGGATCTTTGGACCCTGTAAATCTGCTAGTACGCCTATTGTATGTCCTGAGGATCGTGCTAAGGAACGGGCCAGTTCAATTATTTCAAGATGTTCTTCCTTGGTACCGTGGGCAAAATTGATGCGAATAACATCTACTCCAGCCTGAATCATACGTTCGAGGACTTTCGGATCACTAGACGCTGGGCCAAGGGTTGCTACAATTTTTGTTCTTCGTAGCATTTTTTTCTTCGAATCATATATAGTAAAAAGGCAAGTGTTTAAAGTGTATCAGTTTGCGCGCTCTTCTAGTATTTCCACCGCAGGTAATTTTTTCCCTTCTAGGAATTCTAGGAAGGCACCACCAGCGGTTGAAATATAAGAAATTTTGTCATAAATATCATATTTCTGGATGGCTGCAATAGTGTCACCACCGCCTGCAAGAGTGAAAGCTTTAGTGTTTGCTATAGCTGTAGCAATTGTTTTAGTACCAGATCCAAATTGGTCAAATTCAAATACTCCAACTGGGCCATTCCATACAACTGTTCCGGCATTCATGATTATATTAGCTAACTCCTGAGCACTCTTTGGTCCAATATCAAATATCATTTCTTCATCTAAGACTGTATCAGAATTCTTCAGTATTGCTGTTTCATTCGGATCGAATTTCCCCCCGACTACAACATCTACAGCTATAGGAATCGAAGCATTACGCATTTCCATTTTACCCATTAAGTCTTTAGCAGTAGAAACCAGGCTATCTTCACATAAAGATTTTCCAATATTTTTGCCCGTAGCTTTTAGAAAAGTATTTGCAATACCCCCACCTACAACTAATTGGTCAACTTTTTCTGATAAAGATTCAAGAACAGTTAGTTTTGTTGAAACCTTAGAACCCCCTACAATAGCAACCATTGGTCGCGCAGGATTTAATAAGGCTTTAGTTAGCGCTTCTAATTCCTCAGTTAACAAGATTCCGGCACAGGCTACAGGCGCATACTTTGCAATGCCATGAGTCGAGGCTTGTGCACGATGTGCCGTACCAAAGGCATCCATTACAAAGACGTCGCAGAGCTTTGCATATTTTTGTGCGGTTTCTTCTGTATTCTTTTTTTCACCTTTATTAAAACGGCAATTTTCTAATACTACAAGATCACCACTTTTAATTTCAAATCCACCCTCAACCCAATCCTTAATTAAATGTACCGGTTTATTTAAACGTGCTGATATATTATCAGCAACAGGCTTGAGAGAGTTTTCTTCAGACCATACCCCTTCTTCAGGACGCCCTAAGTGTGAAGTTACCATTACTTTGGCACCTTGTTCTAGGCAGTAATTAATCGTAGACATAGAAGCGGTAATACGCGCATCAGATGTCACTACTCCATTTTCGATTGGCACATTAAGGTCAGAGCGAATGAATATTCGCTTATTTTTTAGATTAAGTTCAGTAAGTTTTATAACTGGCATGGCTGATCCAAATATATTTGGGCAAGAAAAAATAACTTGAAGTATTTACTACAAATACGATCTAAATTTAATTTGCAGTAAATGGTAAGAAAGCAGGGGAATAAACCCCCCACCTAATAATATTCACGATATAACTATTTAGCTACAACGCGCGCCATTTCAAGAATTTTACTAGAATATCCCCATTCATTATCGTACCAAGAGACACATTTTATAAATGTGCCATCTAGGGACATGCCGGCCTCTGCATCAAAAACTGATGTGCAGCTTTCACCCCTGAAGTCAGTAGAAACAACCTTTTGGTCAGTATATGCAAGTACACCCTTCATGCTCCCTTCAGATGCCTTTTTCATAGCTGCGCAGACTTCTTCATAGGTGGTATCCTTGTTCAATTCTACCGTGAGATCCACAACTGAAACATCTGATGTTGGAACACGGAACGCCATGCCAGTAAGTTTCTTGTTTAATTCTGGAATAACTACTCCTACAGCTTTAGCAGCGCCCGTCGAAGATGGGATGATATTCTCAAGAATACCCCGTCCACCACGCCAGTCCTTGTTAGAAGGACCATCAACAGTTTTTTGAGTGGCTGTGGCTGCATGTACAGTAGTCATCAGGCCACGCTTAATACCAAAATTATCGTTTAATACTTTTGCGACTGGCGCAAGGCAGTTAGTTGTACAAGAAGCGTTGGAAATAATAGCTTGACCAGCATAGGTTTTGTCATTTACTCCATTGACAAACATAGGCGTGTCATCTTTAGAAGGTGCCGACATAATTACTTTTTTGGCACCGGCAGCGAGATGTTTCTCACAAGTTTCTTTAGTAAGGAAGAGACCGGTTGACTCAATAACAATATCCGCCCCTACTTCATTCCATTTAAGCTCCGATGGATCTTTAATAGCGGTCAGACGGGTTTTTTTACCGTTGACTACTAGAGTATTATCGCCTTCTAAAGCTACTTCTCCTTTGAATCGCCCATGTACTGAGTCATGTTTTAGCATGTAAGCTAAATAATCTGGCTCGAGTAAATCGTTTATAGCAACGATTTCAATGTCTTTAAAATCTTCGACTGCTGCACGAAATACCATACGTCCAATGCGGCCAAACCCATTTATACCGACTTTAATTGTCATATTGAAAGTCCCCTGAATAAAAAAATTAAATTACAGTTGAACACAAATCCTTATGTCACTTAAAAACAATCAGATTACATTTTTTACCGTCTTAACAACATTATCTACCGTGAAACCAAAGTGGTTGAACAGGTCGCCCGCGGGCGCAGATTCACCAAAAGTAGTCATTCCTACCACTGCTCCTTCAAGTCCTACATACTTGTACCAGAAATCTGCGGTGCCTGCTTCCACTGCAACACGTTTTACGCCATTCAGAAGCACGCTGTCCTTATAGGCTTGATCCTGTCGGTCAAATAAACTGGTGCATGGCATTGAAACAACCCTGACACTGATACCTGATTCAGCCAATACTTGCTGTGCACTCATGGCTAGCCCAATTTCTGAACCAGTCGCAATAATTATGGCTTGTGGTTTTCCATCTGATGCTTCTGATAAAATATAACCACCTCTATCAATCAACTTAATTGTTGCAGCATTACGTTTCTGGAATGGAAGATTTTGACGGCTAAAAATAAGAGTTGATGGGCCGTCCTTACGTTCAATTGAACGTGCCCATGATACTGTTGACTCGACCGAATCGCATGGGCGCCATACATCCATGTTAGGGATGTATCGAAGAGTTGCAGTTTGCTCTACTGCTTGGTGTGTAGGGCCATCTTCGCCAAGACCAATTGAATCGTGCGTAAATACAAACAAATTACGAATTTTCATCAGAGCTGCCATTCGCAATGCATTGCGGGCGTATTCTGAGAACATAAGAAATGTGGCGCCGTAAGGTATTATGCCACCATGCAATGATAGCCCGTTCATTATCGCACTCATGCCAAATTCACGAACACCGTAATAAATATAGTTGCCACCAGTCTCATTACTAATACCTTTTGAACCAGACCATAGGGTAAGATTTGATCCTGCAAGATCAGCAGAGCCGCCGACTAGTTCTGGTAAAGCAGGAGCTAAGTCTTCAATAGCATTTTGTGAGGCTTTGCGGCTTGCAATGGTCTCTGCTTTTTCATTGACCTGAGTAATAGCCTTCTCTGCATGTTCACGCCAATTGGCTGGAAGATCTCCCGCTATGCGACGCTTAAATTCAGCAGACTCACTTGGGTATTTTTTTGTATATTCATTAAATTTTTGATCCCATTCAGCTTCTATTTTTTTGCCTTTGGTACGACCATCCCATGCGTCATAAACCTCTTTCGGTATTTCGAATGGCGGGTAGTTCCATCCTATCCTTGCGCGTGAAGCAGCTATTTCTTCTTCACCTAGCGCTGCTCCGTGAACGGCATGGGTTCCCTCTTTGTTAGGGGATCCCATTCCTATTACTGTCTTGCAGCAAATAATTGAAGGTTTTCCGGTCGCTTGTTTAGCTTCCGCAATAGCAGCTTCAATTGCCACAGGGTCGTGACCATTTACATCTGAAACTACGTGCCAGCCATAAGCTTCAAAGCGTTTAGGAGTGTCGTCACTAAACCAGCCTTCTACGTGGCCATCTATAGAAATGCCATTGTCATCGTAAAAACAAATTAGTTTTCCAAGTCCTAGGGTTCCTGCTAAAGAACAGGATTCATGGGAAATTCCTTCCATAAGGCAGCCGTCGCCAAGGAATGTATAACTGTAATGATTAACAATATCAAAACCTGGGCGATTAAATTCGGAGGCAAGAATTTTTTCTGCTAATGCCATACCTACTGCATTTGTAATTCCCTGACCTAAAGGTCCAGTCGTTGTTTCTACACCAGGCGTATAACCATATTCTGGGTGACCTGGAGTTTTGGAATGAAGCTGACGGAATTGCTTAATATCTTCTATTGATAAATCATATCCGGTAAGGTGCAACAGAGCATAAATTAACATAGAGCCATGCCCATTAGATAGAATGAACCGATCCCGGTCTACCCAATTTGGATTAGCAGGGTTATGACGCAAATGGTGAATCCATAGTACTTCTGCAATTTCAGCCATGCCCATGGGTGCGCCAGGGTGGCCAGAATTAGCTTTTTGAACGGCGTCCATTGCTAATGCACGAACAGCACTGGTTAGGTCTTTGAACACTGGCGGTTCAGAATTTTTAGATGTTCCCATGGATACAAACTCCCTAGCTCAACAAAAAATAAAGAAAAAAATACCCAGCCACACATTTGTGAAAATAGTGTGGCGATATTTAATAGGCAAAGGCGGCATTATCGCTTAAGAAGCGAGGACAGACAACCAGATGAGCTAACTTTATGAGACTTTTGTTTGATATCAATGACTTCGAAGTTTAATATCTAACGCTTTAAGTTTGCGATAAAGGTGCGTTCGTTCCAGGCCGGCCCGTTCTGCTACTCGAGTCATGTTGCCCTCTTCATGATCTATGAGTTGCTCAAAATACGATTTCTCAAAAATATCGCGGGCCTCTCGTAAAGTCATGTTAATAGGGGCGTTCTGAACTGCTTGTCCCGGTATTGGTGCTCCAAGGATTCTTTTCACGTCATCTGCTGAAATTTCTTTTCCGGTGCAGGTTAGACCCAAAGAGCGTACCGTTCCAGTAAGTTGCACAAGATTGCCAGGCCAGTCATAGTTGCGTAAAGCATTAAGTGCCGCAGTGTTAAATTGTCGAATAGATGCGTCACCTGATTCAATACAATGCGAGAGAATTTGGTTCGCAAGTTCAGGAATATCTTCTTTGTGTTCTTTTAGGGCAGGAACATTTATACAAAGGCCGCTTAAAATCTCATACAATTTCGGCTCAAATTCACCTTGAGCTGTTAGCTGTGTTAGTGGCAGGGAGCTTGCACATACAAGTCGAACATTGTATGTATCTAGTTTACTTAGTAGTTTTAGTAAACCATTTTGTTCTAACCTATTTAAGTTGCCAATCTCTTTTAGGAATAACAGTCCATCTTTTGCTTTTTCAAGTAAATCAAACGGAGAGTCTGACAGTAATATGCACGTATCAGGTTCTATCCATGGCGTGTTATGGCAATGGAGGAAATGAGCACATAATTCTGTTCCTGCTCCCTGTTCTCCGATAAGTAGTAATGGAGTTTTTAGATTAGAAATCTGTTCTAGTCTCTTTCTTAGATCTGTTATTAACGGTCCTTTTCCAAGGCTGGCAAGTGAGAGGGTTGAGGAGAACTTGCTCTGGCCTGCGCGTAATGCCTGCGCTACTGTATTTAATAGCATTTGCAATGGCACCGGTTTTTCTAGGTAACCAAAAGCTCCTATACGGGTTGCCTCAACTGCAGTTGCGATAGTGCCATGTCCTGACATTACTATTACAGGCATTGTCAGTAGCCCGTTACTCGCCCATTCTTTTAGTAGGGTGACGCCGTCTGTGTCTGGCATCCAAATATCAAGCAGCACCAGATCAGGGCGTGATTTGTTTCGCCAGATACGTGCTTGCTCAGCACTTTCTGCTAATGTTACATGGTAACCCTCATCACGCAATATTTCTGATAGTAGTTCACGTATGCCAATTTCATCATCGACAACTAGGATTGTATTCTTTGTCATAATTATAAATTTTATTTTTTACGTTGTATGTAATGAGATATTTAATTGATTAAGTTATCTCACGGGTAATAGTTAAATCATTTTCAGAAATGGCTGGTAGGGTAATAGCAATATAGGCACCATGTGGCTGAATATTTTCAATCTTAATTGTTCCATTGTGCTCTTCTACAATCTTTTTTACTATTGGCAAGCCTAATCCCGTGCCTTTGATTTTAGTAGTAACGTATGGTTCAAATGCACGCGTTATGACGTGATCAGGAAAACCCTTGCCATTGTCACTTAGACTAAGACATATTCCGTCTTGCACTATTTCTGTACTCACAGTAATGATTGGCTCTGGAATATCAATCAGAGTATCTTGGGAGTTCTGCAGAAGATTATGAATAACTTGACGCAGTCTTGTTGAGTCTCCTTTAATAGGCGGTAAATTAGGGGTTAAAGCTAATCGTATATAAGAGTGTAGCGCACCTTCAGCAGTGCTTGTTGTTTCATATAGCTCCAATACTTCCTGTATTAGTTTATTGAGGTCTAGCAAGTTCAGTTTTAGTTTTGGTTCGCGTGCATATTGGCTAAATTCGTTTACCATCGTCTTCAATGCTGCCACTTGATTTACGATTGTTTCAGTTGATTTTCTCAGAATTTCTGAATCCTGTGGGTCCAGTTTTTTGGATAATTTATGTTGTACTCGTTCAGCACTAAGTTGTATTGGTGTAAGGGGATTCTTGATTTCATGAGCCAGACGCCTCGCAACCTCTCCCCATGCAGCAGTACGTTGTGCTTGAAGAAGATTAGTAATATCGTCAAAAACAACGACACCACCACCACCTGAAACATGTGGAAGGCGTGTTCCGCGCAAGAGAAGAACCTGGCTTATGCCGTCGATGGTACGCTCTATTTGGCATTGCCATTCACCGGTTTTGCCTGACTGAAATCCTTCACGAATTCCGTTCTCAAGAGCACGAAGCGGGGGTTTTTGGTTCGCACATTCCTCCATAGTTAATCCTTCGAGATCGGCCAAAGGAATTTTTAAGATATATTCAGCGCTTAGATTTGTAGTACGCATACGTAAACTCTCATCAAATACAAGGACGCCTGATGAGAGATTGGCTAGAATATTCTCTAAATAAGCCCTAGCACTTTCAACCTCATGCTGATTGCGCTGTGCTTCTGTACGCGCTTCTTCTAGTTGGTGGGTCATGAGATTGAATGATTCAGTTAGTACACCTAATTCATCATTACTTTGTATCGGATGCCTTCTGCTAAAGTCTCCCTGAGCCACCGCGCGGGTACCCTCTGCTAGCATGCCTAACGGCGCACTGAGTCGCTCACTAATAAAGAAAGCAGCAGCTAGCGCAGAAAAAAGTGAGAGCAACAGCACCAGAGTTAGTGTTACTCCATAAAGCCTCTTCAGACCGTGGCGCGATAATGACAGCTCTTCATAATCACGATATATTGTTTGAACTATTTCCGCATCTTCTGCTAGTTGCTTTGGCACCGGCTGCAACAACTGTAAAATTCGAATACCACTTTCATGTTTAAGAACATTTATTGGGACTGGTTCAACTACACGTAAATATAAGCCTTTCCCCGGTATGAACTCAACAGCACTATAGGCCTCTTGTATTCTAACTTGTCGCATCACTTCAGTACTTGGCATTTCTGGAACTTCTGTGCCAGCGGTATCAGAGAATGCAATTACTCTGCCATCCTGATTAAATAGTGTTGCCTCTTGTACTTTTGACTGCTCTAAGAGTTGTTTTAGTTCTGGTAATGGTAGAGCGGATTGCCCAGATAAAGTAACGGCAGTGACCTGGGCATTCTTTCGTAGCTCTTCTAATAAATTATCTAATGCGATTCGCCCAAGATTTAATCCTCCTTCTAGTGCCTGATCAACTTTAACATCAAACCATGACTCGATACTTTTACCAAGGAACTGTACTGATGCGCTGTATACTAATACACCTGGCAGAACAGCCATTAGAGAGAAAATGAGCAATAAACGTAATGCAAGCCTAGAGCCTAGTACCTTTTTTTTAAGCCTGCGCCTGAGTCTCCAAATGAGATATCCAACTACTGTCATGAGAAGTAGTACGAAACCAACATTGAGCTGAATTAGAAGCTGATATTTTCGCTCAAAGAAGTCAGTATCATCACCTGCAATTGCAAGCAAAAATAGCATTACCGCACTAATTAAAATAGCGCCAATAGTTATTATGTATTTCACGGTTTATCCTGAAGAATAAGCCTTTGCAAAGGGAACTTAAGCTTCCATTGTTGCCAGCCTGAACTTAAATTCCATTCTTTTGAACCGAGTGCTTCCACCTGAAACGGTTTTGGCAGTCGCGACAAATCTAATCTCATACGCAATTTTGCTATATGCTCTTTATCTCGTATCAATTTTGAATTTGCTACGATAGGGCGGTCTCGTACGCGACTTAAGACACGTAATGCCTCTTTTAGAGTACTAAAACTCTGATTTTGTAATCCACCGCTTAGACGGTATTGGCGTGTGAGCGCGTAGTAACTTAATGAATCTCGCTGTTTGCTCCGAGCGATTCTTTTATCAAACCAGTACCAGCGTGGACTTACTAATCTAAAGTCAGTTACAAAATAAAGTGCAATGCCTTTTTTGAGCGCCCTTTTTAAAGTAGGGTTTAACATTATCTCAATATCGGCATTGAATTGATAACCATCGTCAACGGCGTCTATTTCAACAAATTCTAATTTTATACTTTCTGCTTTAGCTGTGAAGGAAATTAATAGGAATACAGTCAGCAACATTGCTGTTGCCATACGCATTGCCTGCGCAATAGAGTTAGATTTTTTGTAGCAAGGTATAAAAGAAACCATCATGCTGGGAACTCGGTAACAGTTGTCCGTCAAGAGCTTCAACCATAGGTAAGGGTACAATTCTAGCATCTGAATGATGAAGCAAAAATTCTTCAACCTGTAATTTATTTTCTTCAAAAAATATAGAACAGGTAACGTAGAGCAATTTACCATCTCTTGCTAGGGTCTGCCACAAGGCATTGAGTATTTTTTGTTGAATAGAGCTAAATTGGGCAATATCACTCGGGCGGCGTAGCCATTTTATATCAGGATGACGGCGAACTACTCCCGATGCAGAGCAGGGCACATCAGCTAAAATCCGATCAAATAATTTACCATCCCACCATTCTTGCGGAGTTGATGCATCACCGCAGACAATACGATATTTTTTGAAAGCAAGGCGTGTAAAATTTTGCTTAACTAGGGCAAGTCGTGCGGGACTATTATCTAATGTAGTTAGGTCTATATCTGCCAATTCTAATAAATGTCCACTTTTTCCGCCAGGAGCAGCACAAGCATCTAAAATACGCATCCCGTCATGTACATCTAAAAATTCTGCTGCTAATTGCGCACCTGCATCCTGAACTGAGACCATCCCTGCAGTGAACCCAGGCAGTTTTTCTACTGCTACTGAGTGTTCAAGAATGAGAGCATTGTTCGATGTTACTTGCGCACTAAAGTTATGATCATTTAGTTGGCTTAGATACTCTAAAATGCCTATTTTCTTTTGATTAACTCGAAGTGTCATGGGTGGTCGCTGATTACTTGCTTTTAGTACTGCGCTATAGTCTCTAGGGTATTGGTTGCGAAGTTTGTCTATCCACCACTGCGGATGGGAATATTTTCCGACCTCTTTTATGTTCGCCGTTATTAGAAGAGTCTCTCGTTGCCGTATAAATTCGCGTAGTACTGCATTAATTAACCCTTTTGCACCCTTGCCATAGCTGAGGCTCAGGGATGCAGAGACAGCGTAGTTAACCACCGCATATGAAGCAGCCTTGCTGTATTGCAGTTGATACAGGCCTACCAGTAATAAACATCGAACATCCTGTTTCTTTATGGGTTTCTTAAGTAACAAACTAAGTAACGTATCTAGCTGCCCATAGAATCGTAAAACACCATAACTTATATCTTGAATAGCTCCGCGTTGTTGGTCTGATAGGGTACGGTGAGTACGCCATAATTCTTTTAAGACAACAGTCAGACTGGCTCCAGCTAGAACTTTACTCACTGCATCAGTTGCTATGATTTGAGTTTTAATCATCCTGCTGCTGTAAAATAATTACCGGGTTTTAATGAATATCCGGCAAGAAATTCAGCAGCGCTTAGTTTTTTGCCGCCTGGTTTCTGTACTATTTCTAGCATTAGAGCATCTTTGCCACATGCAACGACTATGCCTTCCTGCTTGGCCGATAGAATCTCACCTGGCCTACCTATAGTGTTGGTAATAGCCCTTGCTTGAAAAATTTTCAGAGGGAATCCGTCTATGACAGAATGTGCTACAGGATAGGGATTAAATGCTCGTACGGCATAACTGATTTCTTCTGCATTCATTTGCCAATTAATTTTTGCTTCTATTTTTTCTAGTTTTGAGGCATAACTTACATTTTCTTTAGTTTGCGGTACCGCTGTAATTTTTTCATTTTGTAAGAGGTGTAGAGCCGTAACAATGCAGCTTGAACCGAGTATGGATAGTTTGTCGTATAGAGTATTAGCATTGTCATTATTTAGTATAGATGTACTTCGTTGCAGTAATATATCTCCAGTATCGAGACCGCGATCCATTTGCATGATGGTAATACCTGTTTCTTGTTCCCCCGCTAGAATTGCTCTTTGAATTGGCGCCGCTCCTCGCCAGCGTGGCAACAAAGAGGCATGGATATTTATACATCCAAGACGTGGAGTATTTAAAATGATTGAGGGTAAAATTAATCCGTAAGCCGCGACTACCATCACATCTGCACAAACCTTACTTAATTGCTCATATACTTCGGGTTGTTTAAGTGAGCGTGGTTGTAATAGGGCGATCTTGTGTTTTTGTGCTAGTAATTTAACAGCACTAGCATTTAATTTCATTCCTCTTCCAGCGGGGCGATCAGGCTGAGTCAATACAAGCGCAATCTCGTGTCCCTCGATTATTAGGGCTTCAAGTGCATGTGCAGCAAATTGTGGCGTACCTGCAAAAATAATCTTCATGATTGCCTGCTTTAGATGCCATTAAGTATTTTATTTGTGTCAGAGAGTCTCATAAGATATATATTTTTATTAAAGTGACTTAATTGTTCATGGGAAATAAAAGATAAATAATCGGTTACATTATATTTCGTTGTTGTTTTTTTATTTTTCCAAGAATCCTCGTCTGTTTTAACTGTGACAAATACTCAACGAACACTTTACCTATGAGATGATCCATTTCATGTTGAATGCAGACAGCCAGTAACCCATTTGCTTCAAGCACATACTGATCTCCATGAATATTCAATGCTTTAACCAAGACATAATCAGCGCGCCGTACTTTTGCAAATACTTCCGGGACTGACAGGCAGCCTTCCTCACTATCAGATACTCCAGAAGAAGATGTGATTTCCGGATTGATCAATACCTGCAACTGATCGTGGGTATCAGATACATCAATTACAATCACGCGCTGGTGGACATCTACCTGTGTTGCTGCTAAACCAATGCCAGGGGCGGCATACATGGTTTCTGCCATGTTATGAACCAAAGTTCGAGTCTCATCAGTTACTTCTGGTACTTTAGCTGCCACCCTATGCAGTCGTTCATCTGGGTATCGCAATATTTTTAGAAGGGCCATAAAAGAATAATAATTTAGAATCTTAAGCTTGATGGACTAAATACAAGGCTCAAGAAAAATTGTCCTATTTTTTTATATAAATTAGCCGATAGCCAACTCTAATAAGTCAGTTAGAATTATTGTTTCCGAAAAATCTATCACTTTCGGTAATTGAGGAGGCTCGTGCATAATTCTATTATATCTGTGATTCTGTTTATGAGTTTACTTTATAGCTAGAAGTAAATTCAATTTATACAATTAACGTTGAGTCGCATAGAAAGCGATTGATCATTTCGTTGTTGCCCTTAAAATTAGAGTCTTTAGTTTGCTCCTAACAATGACTTCTTTAACGCTTTAGATAGAATGTGATTATATTGCGACAATAACTGTGGCACCCAGAATAGTCTTGAGTTGTTTTTTGTGGTTGCTTGACTGAAGCAATGGTATCCGCCATGCTTGTTATGTTCAAATTAAATTTATCAGAGTCAAGAATTAGTATACTAAATCAGTTTTCCTGCCGATGTAATCAATCGAAATACGTAATTTTAATTTGAAAATAATCGCAGCTCATTTTATATTTAACTGAATATTTAAGATATTTATTATGGTAGTCTCCCACCATAATTCTGAAATCATTTTTTGATTATATAAAACTAATTTACAAGAGAGTCCTATGGGTAAAGTTTTAATCATAGCTGAGAAACCATCTGTCGCTAGAGATATTGCCCGAGTTTTAGGTGGGTTTGTTAAACATACTGATTATTATGAGAGCGAAGAGTATGTATTATCATCAGCTGTGGGCCATTTACTGGAACTGGTGGTGCCAGAAAAATACGAGGTTAAGCGTGGTAAATGGAGCTTTGCGAATCTACCGGTAATTCCACCTTATTTTGATCTCAACCCCATTGAGAAAACTAAGCCAAGATTAAAACTTCTAAAAAAACTCATTAAGCGGAAAGATGTTGATAAGCTAATCAACGCCTGTGATGCAGGGCGTGAGGGAGAGCTAATATTTCAATATATTGCACGTTATGTAGCAACAAAAAAGCCGATTATGCGTCTATGGCTACAGTCAATGACGCCGAGTTCGATAAAAGATGGGTTTGCAAAATTACTTGAGAACGAAGCTATGTACCCCTTAGCTCAGGCTGCTGTGAGCCGGTCTGAAGCTGACTGGTTAGTTGGCATTAATGGTACGCGGGTTATGACGGCATTTAATTCCCAAGAAGGTGGATTTCATAAAACCACAGTGGGTCGAGTACAAACACCTACTTTAACAATTCTAGTTGAACGGGAAGAGGTAATTAAAAAATTTATTTCTCGAGACTACTGGGAGATTCATGGCACTTTCCTTGCAACAGATGGCAGCTATAGTGGGCGTTGGTTTGATGAAAAATTTATTAAAAACAAAGAAAATGTAGAACAAAAAGCTGAGCGTGTGTGGGAGCATGAGACTGCTGAGTCCATTCGTATCAAATGCCATGGGAAGACTGGAATAGTTAGTGAGGTTAGTAAGCCCGCCAAAGAAACTTGTCCCCGACTATATGATCTTACTAGTTTGCAGCGGGATGCCAATGGACGATTTGGCTTCTCCGCTAAGATGACGCTCAGTCTGGCCCAAGCTTTATATGAAAGACATAAAGTATTGACGTATCCTCGGACTGATTCACGCGCATTACCCGAAGATTATATTTCAACTGTACAAGATACCTTGGGAGAGATGAAAGACTCTCAATATGGGATATTTGCCTCAAAAATTTTAGAATCTGAGTGGGTCAAACCAAGCAAGAGAATTTTTAATAACTCTAAAATTTCAGATCATTTTGCTATTATTCCAACTTCACTTCAGCCTAAGAAATTAAATGAGGCTGAGCAGAAACTTTATGATTTGGTAACTAAGCGTTTTCTGGCAATCTTCTATCCTGCCGCAGAATTTCTTGTAACTACCCGAGTCACTCGAGTTGAGAACGAGCCATTTAGAACCGAGGGGAAGGTAATGGTTAACCCTGGGTGGCAGTCTGTTTACGGTAAAGAAGTTCGTACAAATGGGACTGATAAAGACTCGGTTCTAGTAGCTGTGAAGCAAAATGAATCTGTGCAAGCAGAGGAAATAGAAATAGTTGCAAACCAGACTCGGCCGCCAGCTAGATTTAATGAGGCAACATTATTATCAGCTATGGAGAGTGCAGGAAAATTAGTGGAAGATGGAGAGTTGCGCGAAGCAATGAGTGCGAAAGGACTGGGTACTCCTGCTACGAGGGCTTCAACTATTGAGGGACTAGTATATGAAAATTATTTGCAACGAATGGGTCGAGAATTACACCCTACCGCTAAGGCTTTTTCTCTGATTATTCTTCTTCGCGGCTTGAAGGTCCCAGAATTGACATCACCTGAGCTGACTGGAAATTGGGAATTTAAGCTGCGGCAAATTGAGCAAAATAAGCTGGAACGAAATTCATTCATGAAAGAAATTGCGAATATGACGAACCATATGGTTGAGCAGGCAAAAAACCATCGTGGTGAATCTATAAGCGGGGATTTTTCTATTCTTACCTCGCCTTGCCCTAAATGTGGCGGAATAGTACAAGAAACTTACAAGAAATTCCAATGTGGGAAATGTGATTTTGCATTGTGGAAAATTTTGGCAGGTAGGCAATTTGAAGTGACTGAAATGGAAGAACTAATTACGAAACGTGAAGTTGGTACGTTACAAGGCTTCCGGAGCAAAATGGGTAGGCTATTTAATGCAAATATAAAGCTTACAGATGAGTATGAAATGAAATTTGATTTTGGTGAAACTAATGATGAAAGCACAGAGGAGATAGACTTCTCAGGTCAGGACTCATTGGGGAAATGCCTCAAGTGCGATGGTCGAGTATTTGAGCATGGCATTAGTTACATATGTGAAAAATCTGTCGGAGCTGCCCGAACATGTAATTTTAAAACAGGAAAAATAATTCTTAATCGCCCAATGGAGCGTGAGCAAGTTACAAAGTTATTGCTCACGGGCAAGACGGACTTGCTTACTAAATTTATTTCCAAAAAAGGAAGGCCTTTCTCAGCTTATTTAGCAGCAGATGATAGCGGTAAAACAAGATTTGAGTTTGAAGAAAAACGAGCAAAGGTCGGCTCTAAAGTTAAAACAATCAACCCTAAAACAAAGAAGTCAGCCACCAAGAAGTCAGCCACCAAGAAGTCAGCCACCAAGAAGTCAGCCACCAAGAAGTCAGCCACCAAGAATTAGATTAACGATCTTACTCTAGAAGATAACTGCTTCCTAGACGGAAATCTAATAGGGGCCATTTTCTTGAGTTCTTAGGCTAAGGTTTGTACCTATGCTTGGATGCTATATTATTTCTCAGCAAGTGGAATAGATTACAGTTGTACGCCAAATATCTGAGGAAAGAAATATTTCAAAATAAACCCTACGACCATGATCATCAGTATTAGGCTAGTAATAACAGCCAACCCTTCTCCGATGGTCGATAGTAGTGTTGAGCCAAGGCTTCCAAATTCGACATCTCCAGATTCATTGCGTCGACTTTCCTTGCGTCTCCTAACCCAAATATGAAGCCCTATGGCGACCGGGATAAGGAAAAGTGCCATTAATAGATTTACTCCAGCATCATCAGTCATAACTAATCTACCTTATAAATAAAATATTGTTATAAAACCTTAAGTTAACTGTGTAATACAGTTATGAAAAAATATTTAAGGGTTCAGTTTAAGAGTTAAAAAATATTAGTAATAATATATATTCTTCTTCTTTTAGTATGTCACGTATATCAAAAAGTAGTAATTCTTACTTTTTATTTTCTATTTTTTATTTTCCAAATCAATTGCTTTTTATCGCTTTAGATATCACGAATGCTATAATTATAGAATCAAATATTGTATATATAAATGTACCATAAGATATCTATATAGCAGTAACACCCCCTGTTTTTATTTTAATGTGAAGGTAGGTTTCTTGAAGTCCGCTCCGAATTAATTATTCTAATGAGGAAACAGTCTTCCCAAACATGGCTCCAATGAGCACATCAACAGCATCTACCTTTATTAAAGATTCTTTGAATTCAGCCACCATGCTCATAATTATCTCTTGTTGTTAAGATAATATGCGGAAATACAAAATTTTTAACCCCGTTAATATAGAAACAGTGTTCTGTGATTATAGCTAATAATATTTATTAGCGCATAATTGAGCCCTATATGTAGAGCCTAATGACTAGTAATTCAAAGATTTAATAATTTTATATTTACCCTCATGTCATGAATGAAAAATCTAATTTGCCAATATCCACAGCAGTTGCTGTTTATCCGGTTACTAACCGTCAAGAATTAAGAAAATTTATTGACGTCCCCTGGATTGTTTACGCAAATGACCCTGTGTGGGTACCACCATTACGTCTTGAGAGACGTTGGCATTTGTCTAAATCAAATCCCTTTTTTGGGCACGGGGAATGGCAGGCTTGGATTGCATACCGTGATAATAAACCAGTTGGAAGAATTAGCGCGCAAATTGATCAGCTTCATCGTCAACGGTACGGAGCAGATACTGGCCATTTTGGATTATTAGAAAGCGTGAATGATAAGGAGGTGTTTTCAGAACTTATGCAGACGGCAGAGAAATGGCTTGCAGAAAGAGGGACTAAAAATGTAAGTGGGCCATATAATTTTTCTATTAATCAGGAATGCGGAGTGCTTGTGAGTGGTTTTGATACGCCGCCAATGGTTATGATGCCGCACTCACCCAAGTGGTATGGGCAACTTCTTGAAGAGCAAGGCTATTATCCATTAAAGGATCTACTTGCCTATTTATTTAAGGCAGACATGGAAGTCCCAAAAATTATGCGTGTTTTGGTAGATAAATTTTCTACTCGAGTTCATAAAAGGATGATACGTCGCAATCAATTTAAAGCAGAAATAGAGGTGCTAAGAAGTATTTTTAATGACGCATGGTCGGATAACTGGGGTTTTATTCCTTTTACTGAAGCAGAATTCTCTGAGCTTGGGAGCACATTTCGCTTTCTCCTAAAGGATGAGTATATTCAAATTGTTGAGGTTGATGGAGTCCCGGCGGCATTTATGGTGGTATTACCAAATTTGAATGAGGTCTTTGCTAAGCTTAATGGGAATCTATTTCCATTGGGCTGGTTTCAGCTGATTAAAAAGTTAAAATTTGATCAAATTAGTACAGGCCGAATACCTTTAATGGGTGTACGCAAGAAATTCCAGAATACTCCGTTAGGGGCTGCATTAGCCTGTATGATGATTGAAGCACCAAGAGAAGCTGGTCTTTCCAGAGGGATTCGTGAAATTGAGGTATCTTGGATACTTGAAGATAATAAATCTATGCGGGGGATGATTGAGAAACTGGCGGGCGTCCCAGAATATAAGCGCTATCGAATTTTTGGAAAAACTTTATGATTAATTATTTTAGTAAAAATTATAGTGCTGGAGGCTAAAATCCCAAGTAAGAAAATAGAGAAATTTGTTGCAATTGTCCTGGCTGCAGATCGTACCACTAATGATCCGGTTGCTAACAAATCAGGTATGGCCTGTAAGGCATTTACACCGATTTGTGGGGTGCCAATGATAATTCGTGTATTAGATGCCCTTGAAGCGAGCGGCGTGATCGAGAGGATTGTTTTATGTGGCCCACCAGAATCCTCGCTGGTGGCTTGTCCGGAGCTGGAGCAGCGGATAGGAAGTGGATACGTCACTTGGGTGCCAAACCTAGATTCTCCGAGTCGGAGTGCTAATAGAGGATTTGAGTATATAGATAAAGAAACTCCAGTATTCTTGACAACAGCTGATCATGCGTTATTAACTCCAGAGATCGTAAGATATTTTCTATATGAGTCCAGTAAAGCTGATAGTGATGTTACTGTAGGATTGGTTGAGCATAAAAATGTAATGGCTTCTTTTCCGGGAACTAAACGAACTGTAATAAGGCTTCGTGATGGAAATTTCTGTGGCTGTAATCTTTATGCTTTTCTTAACCCTTGTGGTCGTAATTTAGTTCCATTCTGGAGAAAGGCTGAAGATTTGCGAAAGAAGCCATGGAAACTAGTTGGAGAAATACTGGGCCCAATAGCTATTTTGTTATATTTATTAAGAATATCAAAACTTAATCAAGCATTAAATGCTGTGTCTGCTAAGGTGGGCGTTAGATCACAAGCAGTAATCATTCCTTATGCTAATGCCGGGGTAGATGTAGATAAGGCAGAAGATATAGCGCTTGTAGAATCCGCCCTAGAGAAAGAGGCATTTATCTCACGTGAGAATAACAGTACATAACGTTACTTTGGTATGTAGTAACCTAGCTTCACTACAAAATTTGCAAGAGAGCGTTCATGAAGATAATAGATAAATATATTACACGTGAGCTATTGATTCCTTTCACAGTGTTAATTGTAATTCTGAGTGGATTATTTTCTAGTTTTAGTAGTGCTCGTTTTCTTGCAGAGGCAGTAACCGAGTCACTCGGCATTTTTGCTATGCTGGAGTTGGTAGGTCTTAAGACTTTAATTGCTTTAGAGGTGCTGGTGCCGATTGCCCTTTACATTGCTGTAATAATTGGGCTTGGCAGAATGAATAGGGATCAGGAAATTAACGTATTACGTTCTGCAGGAATTAGTGAGCACCGTATAATTTATGCTGTGCTTATAATTGCGATTCCAGTTGGAATTATAAGTGGTGTGCTTTCTATGTTTGCTCGTCCTTGGGCATACGAAGAGAGTTATATTCTAAATGCTCAGGCAGAGGCAGAATTAAATACTGATCGGTTTCAGGCTGGGCGATTTTATGGAAGCGAGAAAAGTGGCAGAGTAGTTTACATTGATTCTAAGGATGAATCCGGCAAAGAAATGAGAAATATATTTCACTTTGTAAGTAAGGAAGGTGGAAGTGAAATTCTTTTTGCTAAAGAGGGGATACAGAAGCGTCCAGCTCGTGGGGAGCGGCCCCAATTACATCTATTCGATGGTAATTTATATAAACTTAAACATGCTTCTACAAAAGATACAGTTTCCCATTTTGAGAAACTAGTATATTTCGGCGATGATAGTAATGAGCTGGATTATAAGCGTAAATCAACAGCGACTAGAACTCTGATGGACTCGGACCATCCACCTGACATCGCCGAGCTTCAATGGCGGTTATCTCGGCCAATTTCAACTATTTTGTTGGCCTTAATTGCTATACCATTTAGCCGTACTTCTCCTCGACGTACGGAGGGAGAGAGGATTTATTTTTATGCGGCTCTGGTTTTTGCAATTTATTATATTCTAAGTGGTTTAGCTCAGACTTGGGTAGAACAGGGAAAAATAGGAAGTGTCCCCGGAGTGTGGTGGCTGTACGTATTAATGTCTGTTGTTTCACTTAGCTTGCTTTTTCCTAACTATTGGAAACAGTTGTTTCGGTCCAAATGATATTAATAACTGATCGCTATCTTGCATTTCGAGTTTTTTTTGGTCTGTGTATTGCAACTGCAGTACTTCTGCCCTTATTTAGCTTCCTGGATTTGCTAGAGCAGCTTGATGATGTAGGTAAGGGTACATATCAGGTTAAAGATGCTTTTGTTCACACTGCGTTAATGTTGCCACGAAGATTTAGTCAGCTAGCGCCATTTGTTGCATTATTAGGTACTGTAATTGCATTAGGGGGATTGGCGAAAAATTTAGAATTAACTGCAATGCAAGTAGCTGGTATTTCTCCTGTTCGTTTAAGCAAGGCACCGCTTTGTATCGGGATTATTCTCTTAGTTTTTATTGCCTTAGTGGAGCAGTTTGTAGCTCCCGAACTTCAGCAGAAAGCGATCTCACATAAGGCCGTAGCACTTGATAAGAGTGTACAACTTGGTAAAAATCTTGGAATCTGGACTCGAAATGAGAGAAATATATTACGTATTGGTGAAATGATAACCACCAAGAAAGCTACAAACATAGAGATATTACATTTTAATAAGAATGGTTTTCTGTTGACCTATACGTATGCTAAATATGCTGACATTAATGATGAAAATTTATGGGAATTACGCGAAGTCATTAGTAAAACATTCAGTGAGACTGAGGAAGAGATAGGATCTATAGGCATAGACTCAATGCAGTGGAAATCATTTGTGAATCCAACTGACATTTCAATTTTAAATAAGTCGCCAGAAAGTTTGTCTCCTGTTGATTTATTTCAACATGTAAGTTTCTTAAAAGATACCGGCCAGGAGGCTGACGCATATGAATTGGCGTTATGGAGAAAAGCGGGGGGGGCATTTACAACAATCGCAATGTTATTACTATCTATTCCTTTTGTTTTTGGGTTATCCAGGACTGGTTTTGCCAATAAATTGGTGTTTGCAGTAATGGCCGGTATTAGCGTTTATCTTCTTGACCAAATTATTGCAAATGCAGGTTTGCTGTTACATTTCCCCCCAGCTTTTACGGCATTATCTCCAGGGTTGGTACTGATTCTAGTTGCTAATATTTGGTTGCGGAGGATTCGTTAGCTGATAAAATCAGTTGTCTTTGTACGGCCACATGATAGCTATACATTATTTTATTGTGACAGTAATGTTGCATAGAGAATTATGTGTGCTGCTTCATTATTTAATTGAATAATATTAAATATTGGATAGGGTCATGGTGTATGACTTTAGGAAAATAATTTAGAGCTATAGATGACTACTTTTGTTTATATCATTGGTGATAGTGAAGTTAACGTTTGGGGCTTAAGCGGGCGAGAA
>ENA-OREN01001415-OREN01001415.1-marine-metagenome-genome-assembly--contig:-NODE-1415-length-28244-cov-5.084603_pt1 | contig 28244 bp, 32 predicted proteins | sample MGYA00248624_ERZ508555 | MGnify/ENA primary metagenome ERZ508555 (study PRJEB26222, sample SAMN06267773) | marine metagenome | isolation source: Saanich Inlet, British Columbia, Canada | place...
ATTTCCTGATGAAGTTCTGCTGAGTACTGGAATACCTCATCACGGAGTTCCAAACATATCGGTTGCTGACTTAGATGATGACGGTGACTTAGATGTTGTTCGAAGCCACGTGGGGTTCAACTATTCTGGCTCAGGAATGACTATCGAAGAAAACTTAGGTGATGGAAAATTCAAACAAGTTTTTTATTCTGAGTTTTGTGCAGGAACAAAAACTAAAGCAGACTTACAAGAGTGGGAAGGTGGTTCACAGAACTGCTGGCCAAGTGAATTTAAGTTTGGTGATTTCAATGAAGATGGATTTGTAGATATCTATATAGATGGAACTGCGGCTGATAAAGTAGAATGGCTACGAGATGGTGCGATTTATATGAGTACTGGCAAATTTACATATGATATCGTTAAGCCAAGAGACGAAGATTATCCATTAATCAAGTTAGAAATTAAAAAATCGAGGACTAAGTTGAAGACGGTTTATAATTAATAAACGATTAATAATATAATTCAAAGCTATAGGAATAAATAAAAGTATTTTTAATATTAGATGCATTAAAATTTTATTCCAATATTTTTTTCATTATTGAATTATACCACCATTCCCTCAAAGATTAAGAAGGTTATTTTTAGGTTAACACATGGGTTTATTGGGGGTCTCTATGCTTTACTCCTTACTACTTTACTAATAGTTATTTAGATTATAAGTATTAAGAGTAAAAAGAAGGAATTTTAGAAATGAATAATTTTAATGATAGAACTAAAGCCTTTGAAGCAAAATTTACTCAAGACGCTGATTTGCAATTCAAATTAGAAGCAAAAAGAAATAAGCTGATTGGTGAATGGGCAAGTGACGTATTACAAAAAGAAAATAAGGAAGAATATGTTAAAGAAGTAAGACAATCAGCTTTAGCAAAAGCAGGAGATGAAGATATTATAGAGAAACTTATGAAAGATTTTGCTTCTAATAATCAAGAATTAACTCGTGATGAATTACTAAAAAAAATTAATGATTGTGAAAAAAAAGCAAAAGTTGAATTAATGGAGCAAAATTCATAAGAGTTTGTCTAAAATAATTAAGCAGTAGTAGTATGGAATATAACCAATTCCCCAAAGGTTAATTGCATTAATTCACTTTTCTTTGTTTATTAATCTTATCGTAGGCAGTATTAATTGATGACGTTTCCTTTGTGGCTTGTTTAATGAACTCAGGAGGCATGCCTTTAGCAACTAAATTATCAGGATGGTGCTCTTTGGTTAATTTTATCCAGGCTTTTTTGATAGTTTCGTCATTGTCCGTTCGTTTTACTCCTAAAACTTTATAGGGGTCTGACTCTTTATCGTTTAATCGAGCTTGGTAAATTCGTTGGAATGTATTTTCATCAAATTTAAAAATACTTGAAACTGTTTTTAAAAAGTTTATTTCACTTTCACTAATCTTCCCGTCCGCTTCAGCAACATAAAATAAGTTATTTAAAATTTCTTCTAAAACTTCATGACTATCTTGAAACAAATCTCCTACTTGTTGAGCTATACTTTCAAAACCATAAACAGTTTTTTGTGCTTCATTAAATATTTTACGAACCTGCTCTTCCTCGTCAGGAGGAATTTTAAATTTTTCTTTAAAAACTTCTATTTCGTCTTGAGTTACTACTCCATCAGCTTTTGCTAATTTAGCTGTAAGTGTAATAACACTGAGTGCAAATATATGTTGTTTTTCCTGACTAGATATTTCTTGGTATTGTTTTTGTTGATTGGGTATCCCTTGATGAGTAGAGGACATTTTCCTTTTTTTATCATAAATATTACCAGCCATTACCCCCATCATTGCACCTAAAGGGCCTCCTAGGGCAAAACCTGCAGCTCCACCTATTACTTTTCCCCAAACACTCATATTATTTTATTCTCACACTTGACTATACCATCATTCTCCAAAAGAGTAAGAGGGTTATTTTTAAATTAACACATGGGTTTATTGGGGGTATATTTTTAGATATACTGATTTGAAGGCTGAGGATATATTGAGGGAGTTATGAAAAAAATTCTTATACTTTTACTATTCTTCTTCTCTACTCAAGGTTTTACAGCCTCAAACACAAAAGTAAAAGTGGCAATAAAGCCCGATAATGGTGATTGGCTAAAGGACTCTATTTACCCAATAACATTAAAAGAGAAGATGAGAATGAGATACAAGGGCTCTGTAAAATTTATTATGGGAGACTTCGACAATGATGGAGTTGACGATTTATTCGTTCTAGGTACTCCAAATATTAAAGACCTTATAACGGGCGAAACTGCTAATGGCAAAATAACTATTAATGTCGCATGTGACGTATCCTCTGGTTCTACTAGTAATTGTTACAGTTCAAAAAAACGTAGGATACTAAATATCTATTCAATGAAAGATAACGCAACCTATGAGAAATGGAATCGTAATAAACAAAAATGGGACACGGTTACTGGGTTTCAAGCAACTGATGTATCTGACTTGGTAGTTAATAATAATCCAATTGAAATGTCTGCCCAAGGAATACAACATATCTTGACCGCAGACTTTAATGGTGACGGTGTATTGGATATTTTCTTTGGTGATTCAGGAGTTGATCTTTGGGACGGAAAAAAAACAAAAATGCCAGGTCAGAACGATCATTATTACTTGTCACAAGCAGATGGTACTTGGTTAGAGTCCACCACCACTCACGTCAGTGGTAAAGGCGTTAAGAAAGGTAGAGGTTTAAAGAACTTCTCCCATGGATTTACTACCGGTGACATAGACAATGACGGTGATATAGATATTGTCGTAACAAGTCTTGAGTGGTTCGGCAATAATGGTCAACTCTTGTGCTATGTAAATAAAGGTGATGGTCATATGAAAGTTCGTAGATGTGGTGGCGAATTTGGTTGGGCGGTTGAACTTGGTGATATTGACAATGACGGGGATTTAGATATCGTATTTGGTAGCGGGAGCCATGCTTCTAAAAAAGAATGGGAAGATGAAGACGGAATGAACGATTGTGCTTCGTATAATAATTGTCCTAGAGGGACATTTAATGGTATTCTGTTAAACGATGGTAAGGGTAAATTCTTTAAACGTGGATTCTCGTTTCCTGATGTAGTAGATAATAGTAATGGATTCACCTATACTTCCATTCCTTATATAGGAGTTGCCGACTTAGATGGTGATGGTGACTTGGATGTTGTTCGTTCACTCGTGGGTAGAATGTATCAAGGTATGACTATGTCCATTGAAGAAAACATTGGCAATGGAGAATTCAAAACAGTGTTTCTTGATAGATGGTGTGACGGTCCACCATCAAAAGCAGAATGGCCTACTTGGGAAGGTGGCAAATATGGATGTCATGCCCCTGAATGGAAGTTTGGTGATTTTAATCAAGATGGATTTGTTGATATTGTTGTTGATGGTAGTTGGATGCTTAGAGAAAATTCTCTTAATATTGAAAGAAGAATTATAGATGGTACAGTTTATCTAAGTACAGGAAAATTCACGTACGATACTATTCATCCTGATGATAAAAATTATCCATTGACTGATTTTGGGGTTACTTCAAAAAAAAGTACTAAAACTATTCTAACGCCCTCTCAACAAGAACTGACGTCAGAACTTGATTCATTAATAATTAAGTAATAATTTCTAATTAGCAATACAAAGCTATAGGAATAAATAAAAGTATTTTTAATTTTAGCCATTAAAATTATTTTAGGCTTCTCCTTCACCACGTTGACCACAAAAAAACCCTAAGCCAAAGTTATCAGTAGTGAATGTCATTTCTGTACCCTTTGGGAAATATAATAAATCCCCTGCTTTAACAGTTTCTTTTTGTCCAGTTTCATCTTCTACAGTAAAACTTCCATCAACTATAAATTTCATTTCATGATAAGTATAAGTGTATTTTAATGATTCTCCCGCTTTTAAGCGAAATAAACCACTTGTTATAGGTTTATCAGAATCCGTTGAGACAGAAAAATCCTTAAGATATGCATTAACCCCTTCAACTTCCATAGAAGGCAGTTCTTCATTTGTAATTTGATTAAATAATTTAAAAGCCATATTAATCTCCTTTTATAAATAAATTATATGTATGATATTAATGTACAAAGATTTAATTATTAATTAACTTTTCATAATGATTATTAATTATGGTGGATAAAAATTTTTTTTATAAAACAAGAATTTTAGATGGGGGTATGGGGCAAGAACTTCTAAATCGAGGTTTAAAACCACGTGGAACTCTTTGGTCTGCAGAAGCATTAATTAAAGAAGAATATCATCAGATGATAATTGATACACATCTTGATTTTATTCATTCTGGGGCCGAAGTTATAGTTACAAATACTTTTACTTCCAGGAAAGGAAGATTAATTCAAAATAATTGTTTAGAGCATTTTGAAACAATTAATAAAAAGGCAGTTGAGCTTGCTTTACGAGCAAGAGATATTTCTAAAAAAAATATTTTAATTGCTGGAGGACTTCCTAATCAAAAACAAACCTATAGTGCAAATTTAGGTGATGATTTAAAAGAAATTCAATCAAGATTTAATGAGCAAGCTTTTTTTCTTAAAGACGATATTGATTTTTTTTACTTAGATGTGATGGGAAGTGGAATAGAATGTGAGATTGCTCTTGAGTCAATTGATAAATATAGTTTACCAGTTTTAGTAGGAGTGCACATAAAAGATAATGGAAAGTTACCTTCAGGAGAAAACATTACCCAGATTGTACAAAACTTTCAAAACAATAAATGGCTTGGTATTTTAACTGCATGCGTTTCACCTATGGCATACGAGCTAGTAAAAGATGAATTAAAAACACTTAATTTACCTTATGGTTTTAAATTAAATGCTTTTGATAAAATTCCTGATAACTATGTTGTTACATCTGCTGATAGTTGGGGCACCGAAGGAAATCCGAATAAAATATTAGGTATAAATAAAGATTTAAATGAAAAAAAATTTTTTAATGTTGTTAAAAATTTTATGAATGAAGGGGCAACAATTTTAGGAGGTTGTTGTGAAATAAAACCTTCACATATTAAGGCAATTTCTGAACTAATTATTTAATTATTAACAAATGAAATTTTCAATAATTATTACAATTTGTGGTTTCCAAAATGTTATCTAAATAGACTCTACAAAGTGGTTTACACTTGAAATAAGAAAATCTGTGGTGAGTACATATATATATGTATACCCAGACCCCCCATGGCCCATGCATGGCTACCACACTATGACCACATCAAAGAGTTATTAATTAGTAAATTTTATGTTATTTAGGTAATAACAAAATAACAATAATGGGGTGTTAAGCTTGCATTGTGGTTAAATTTAAAGTTGCGCCCGTAGCTCAATTGGATAGAGCGCCAGACTACGGATCTGGAGGTTAGGAGTTCGACTCTTCTCGGGCGCGCCAAGTTTTCTCTAGCTTTTGGCGATTGCGACACGTTCACATTTTTTCATTTGACGCTCATATGACGCTTTCTACTTTCGGAAAGTGTATTATTTAATGGAAAATCAGAAATCTTATTCAGAGTATTTGATGTAGATAAATTAGTTTTAAGTTTAATAGATTATAATTAAAACGTTAACATTTAGTTTCTTCCTATTAAGTTAAAGATTTAACCCCCATCCTTATGGGGGTTAATTTTATTTATTTGCCAAGCTTAAAAGATGTTGCTCATAAGTATTCCAATCAATATCACTTGGCTCTTTTATCTGTTTCATTAAATCATCATTCCACTTACCATCTACTTGTACTTCTGCTTTTGCTCCTAAAATAAAAGCTTCAATTAAATTATGATTTAAGTACACATAAGTACCTGGTTGATGAAAAGTATATATTGCAGCAGCAGCAGCTCCACCCGGAACAAACCATGTTTCAAGATTTGTTCTTGGAGGATCATTAAATGATCCATTAGGCCATACAAAATCTCCATGTCCGCCAATAAGATGAGGACGTGTATCTCTATTTGACTGAGCATGGATAAATAAAACAGTTTCACCAACCTCAGCAGTCATTGCATTTTCTCCAGTTAAAGAATCAACGGCACCATTAAATACAACATGACTTGGCGTAAGTGTTCTCATTACCTCTAATGTTTCACTATAACCATCACCTGGCTCCTTAAAAATTTTATAATTTCCATATTCATCTCTTGGAATGTAAAAATCTTGCTCCCCAATATAATATGCTTTGTCATATCTAATTGGGTTACCGTCTCGGTCTTTTAATCCATCACGTGGAAGCACCATCACAGCACCATTCATACCTTTTACAACATGCCAAGGCACCATCTCTCCACCTGGGGCACAATGATAAACAAAAACTCCTGGCTTAATAGCTTTCCAACGTAAAATTACTTCCTCACCTGGTAATACATGTGTTAAACCACCACCTCCAAGAGCTCCTGTAGAAGCATGAAAATCAATATTGTGTTGAAAATTATTCTTTTCAGGATTTATTAAAGTTAATTCTACATAATCTCCTTCATGAACCACAATTAATGGACCTGGAACAGAATCATTGAATGCAAATACTCGAAACTGAGTTCCATCATCGTCAATTTCAATGATTTTTTCTTCTATTATCATCGTCACCTTAACAACTTTTGCTTCTCCATCAGCTACTTGATCATGAATAGGAACAAATGGAGGGGGTAACAACTTTTGTACTACTACTGGAAGATCATCAGCTGGATCTGCTTTAGCTGTAAAGGTTACAAAAAAGACGATACTAAGCAAAATAACTAATATAAAAAATGCTACTTTGTTACTAATATTTAGAAAGTCTAAAGAAAACTCTTGGTCTTCAAATTTATCCCATTCATCTTTTTTGTTTTCTAAATCAAGTTTATAGTTAATATTCATCTCTATTCTCCTTTTTGTAAACACTTACAAGAAAGTAGAATGAATTTTTTGATTAATATCAAATTGCAATCACTTTTGATTAAGATCAAATTCTTTCTCCTTAGCAATGATATAAAAAATTGTGAACTTTGATCTTGATAAACAAATTTTAATTGAAGAAAATAAACAAGGTCCTTTTGAATTATTCTCAAGTTGGTACAAATCGGCGGTAAATAATGAAATTAATAATCCTAATGCAATGAATGTCGCTACTGTATCAACAAATATGCAGCCTACATCTAGAATGATATTATTAAAAGAATATGATGAATCAGGATTTACATTTAATACAAATATTGAAAGTAATAAATCTAGAGAAATCGAATCGAATAATCTAGTAGCACTTAATTTTCATTGGAAAAGTCTTCATCGACAAGTGCGAATTCAAGGAAAGGCAGTATTATTAAGTAACAAAAAAGCAAATCAGTGTTTTAAAGATAGACCGAGAGAATCTAAAATAGCTGCATGGGCATCTAAACAATCTGAATTATTACCTAATAGAAAATTGCTTAATAAAAGAGTTTATTATTATGAAAATTTTTTTAATAATATTTCAGTAGAACGACCAAGTTTTTGGTCGGGATATAAAGTCATACCACAATACTTTGAATTCTGGTGGGATGTAAAATTTAGGCTTCATTATAGAGTTGTTTTTAATAAAAATAAAAAAAAATGGGATAAACATATGCTTTATCCTTGATAAATAATTTGAGATGATTGAGTTAGTAAATAATAATTTAGATAAAGTACAATTTGAAACCAAACCATTTAACCATTGGGTTTATGATAAAGTTTTGCCAGAAAATATTGCTAATGATCTCTCTGATTTGCCTATTTTATCTTCTTCAATAGATAAAAATAGTGGAAAACGCGATACATATAATACTTCTAGATTATTTTTTAATAAAAGAAATTGTAATAAATATTCTTTATTTCGTGATATCGTTAATATTTTTAACAATTTAAAAACAATTATAAAACTTAGTCAAATATGTGGAAGAGATTTATCAAAAGGTAAGCTAAGAATTGAATATACTTTAGATACTGGGGATTTCTGGTTGGAACCACATCTTGATATAAAGGAAAAATTATTAACTTTTCTAATTTATTTATCGAAAGAAAAAGGATCAAATGAATGGGGAACTACCATATATAATTCAGATTTAAGTGTTTATAAAAAAGTACCCTACAAATTAAATTTAGGCTTTATGTTTATGTCTGGAATTAATACATGGCATGGTGTGCCAAAACAAAATATCAAAGGAATTAGAAAATCATTAATAATAAATTATGTTAATAATAGTTGGAGAAATTTAGATGAGATTTCTCCGTCTTCCTATTAATTTTTAATCTTAGTTACTTAGTGAATTTTTCATTTCCTCACTTAGTGCAAGCCATTCTTGAGCATAGATTTCATCTTGTTTATTTAGAGGTTCCCAAATTTTACCTCTGAACCACGGACCACCTCTTGTAAAATGAACATTTTTTGCATTTAAAGATGCAGAAGAATGACCATCTAACCAATTCCATTCTTCATGTAATTTTCCTATTTCATTATCTTTTAACCACATAAAGTTATGCAACCATAATCCAGACTTTGTATTTATATCATCAACTGTATAATTATTATGTCCTTTGTGACTGCAGTTAAACATTATAACAGATGACCAATTTTTTCGTGAATATTGATATTGTTCATTGCCGTACATTTTATTTTTTTCTGTTGGAGCATAATTATGTTTTACACAATAAATCGCATACTTTGGATCGTTATATTCCTTAAATAAATCCAATGGATCTGATCTAAAAAACATATCGCAATCCATAAAGAGGGCCCATCCTTCTAATCTATGAAGAAAAGGTGTTAAAAAACGTGAAAAAGAAAAATCAGTAGCAAAAGGTTTTTCATCAAAAATATCACGGTGTTGGACGTCATTATTATTTATTGGTTTTGGCAATGATGAACTTCCAAGTTGCCAAGCACGTCGATATAAACCAATTCTTCTTAATTGACTCTGCTTAATAGGATATACATTAAGTGGTCCTGAAGCGTATTTATATGCTGAATATTTTAATACATTATACGCAAGATCTTCTCTTGGATCGTATCCAATATAGATAGTAGGTATATCCATACTATTTGAAATCATTATATTTTGAAAATTTATCAATATTAAAGCTAATAATAACTCGATCTTCTTTTGAAAGGTTAGGTTCAACCCAATGCTTTACATAACTAGGAAACATAGCTAATAATCCTGTTTTTGGCTCAATAGCAACATTTTGTTCGTTTAGTGAATTTACCTTATCGCAAACAGGATGATAATATAATGAAGTCTCTCTAGGATCTTCAGCTATGAATCTACCTCCATTTTTTGGAAATTTTACATAATAAGCTGCACTAATTAAATTATTACTATGTATATGTGATTGATTGCAAGCTAGCGGAGGGTTAATAATAGCCCAAGTATTAGTAATTTTATAATGGTGGCGCGTTTTATTCCAGCTCATATCTTTTGCCACCTGTGCCAAATTAGAAGAAATTTTATTAAAAAAATTTTGATGTGGTTGAGATTTTGTAATATCAATATTATTGCTATGCCAACCCAGCATATTGGACCTTTTAATTCCTTTTGGATCTTTTTTTCTTAAATCATATATATATTTTAATAAATCTATATTTATTTTTGACACATTGTCTAACGGTGACACCCAAATAGGGGTTGCAAATTTTTTAAGTAAATCAATTTTATTTTTTTTATTTTTCAAATTTTAAGAAATTTTAATTATGGTTTCGAAAATTTATCAAAGTAATAATCTCTTTCAACATCTGAAGTTTTATTATTTATAAGATGTTGATTCTTTATTTGTAATTTTTCTAGTTTAGAAATAAAAGGAGGAGAAGAACGCCATCCATAAGAGACTAATTTTTCATCTTGAATTTTATATAATGTTAAAAATCCAAATTTATTAATTCTTTTTTTCATATATTTTCTCCTTTTCTATTAATGTAAAGAATAAAAAATAATTATTTTTGACTCATATCAATTTTGTTAACATTTTGATGCATTTCAATTTTTTTATAATTTAAAAAAATTTTTGTTAATTATTATAACTTATAAGTACTTCATAATTTCTAAACTAAAAAATATTACGGCTAACCACAACATTCCCTTTAATAAAAAAAAATAAAAATAATAATGGCACTTCTTTTAAGAAATTTATTTTTATTAAATTTTACGTATTGATAAATATTACTAATAAGTTTCATTTTTAATTATGTTTTATTAAGTTTAATTAATAAAAACTATGTATAAGTAAATAAAAAAAATATATTTGATTTCAATCAATTCTTCTTAATAATTTGATTTAAATCAAATTATACTTCTCTATTTTTTGTATTATTAGTTAATGAATTATTTTCAAGCAACGATATGTCCTTCAGTAATTTTAAAGACTAGAGTAGGTGATGATAAAATACTTGGTGGAGGTTGTGCAATAGGAGGTACATGGAAGGACGTTAACACTGATGTATTATTTAAAGATAAGAGAATAGTTATATTTTCTTTACCTGGCGCATACACCCCAACCTGCTCATCACAACAGGTACCAGGATATGAAGAGAAGTATGATGAGTTAAGAAAATTTGTACATGAAGTTTATTGCGTATCAGTAAATGATGCCTTTGTAATGAATGCGTGGTTTCGAGATCAAAAAATATACAAAGTAAAGCCAATTGGAGATGGAGAAGGTAAATTTACAAAAAGCATGAATATGCTTGTCAATAAACCAAAACAAGGATTTGGTATGCGATCATGGAGATATTCAGCTCTAGTCGAAGATGGTAAGGTTGTAAAATTATTTATTGAGGAAGGAAAAAATGACAACAGCAATGATAATGATCCTTTTAAGGTATCAGATGCTGATACAATGCTTCGTTTTCTTCAAGAAAGAATGAATTATTAATATTAGTGTACGGTAGTTATTTTTTCCCTTCCAGAAAATATGTTTTTCCTGATTTCTGTTATTTTTTCTTGAGAAAAACCCTGTCCGATCACTAAGTGTTTATCAGAAAATGAGACTGATCTAGTTACAATTACTAAGAGGATAATAATTATCATTAAAGGAATATATTTCATATTTTGTGTATACAAAAAATTTATGTTTGAGATTTGATTTAAATCAAAAAAGGTTTGTTTTGATACAAATCAATTATCAAGAATAAAAATATATTAAGTTAATCTATATGCTTTCACTCCAAGCAATCATTGCCTTAACATATGTTCCTTCTGTGCCACTCATTGCGTTTTCTTTAGTGGCAGGAAAGGAAAATAAAGTTAAAGCACAGAAATGGTATAGATTTTTTGGATGTATTCTTTTTATTATTGCGGCTTTTGCCTATGTTTTTTTTCTTGGTGAAATTTTATCAAACTAGGGTGAGAGATTAATTTGTAAACAAGTAGGGTTTATTCTTTTAGCACCTGCCTCTTGTAGAAATAATGCGTACCAATCATTTTCTTTTATATCATAGATTTTAATTGTTGAACATTTTAGATCTATTCCTAATCTAATTATATACTCTATAAACTGTTTCAATACTTTCTGACGTCCAATTGGTCCAGGAATAATAATATGCTCAATTTTTAATTTTTTTTTGTGATCTGCATGGTAAGTAAAAAGGCCATGAATATAATCATTGGTGCTTCTGGCAATAATAATATTTTGAAAGGTAGTTTGCTGTTTTACATATTGCTTTAATTTATAAGGAGACATATTGCTCCATAGTTTTAAAAAATTATCTAAAGTGCAATTTGGTTTATGTTCTTGAAAAAGAGAAAAAGTTTTGCTGATATGACAGCGACCCATTGGGGTAATAAGGAGTTTATTTAGAGTTTCATATTTATCTTTAGCTACACGCTCAATTGTCATAATTTGAATTTACACGGTTATAAGTTTAAAATTTTGATTTAGATCAATTCTTGCTAGAAATTTATTTGTTAAAAGAATACACTTTAATGGAGTATAGAATGGAACCAGTTGCAAGTTGTACAACAAGGAATAAAAACAATAATCATAGGTGCGCTCAATGCTCTGTACGCTTAATTGCTTTTTGTGGTATTCTAGATGACAGTGATATTATACAATTAGAAGCAATATCTAAAAATAAATCTTTTCCCAAAGGAACAAATATTTTCTTTCAAGGTGATCAAGTTAAAACATTCTTCAATATTAAACAAGGAAGTATAAAAATATACAAACTTTCACATGATGGAAGAAAACAAATTGTAGGTTTTTTGTATCCTGGGGATTTTTTAGGTATGTCAGATCAAGAAGTTTATACTTACACTGCAGAAGCTTTAGAAGATACGCAACTGTGTCAATTCAATAAAATAGTTCTAGAGAATTTTTTTCTTAAATTTCCTAAGATTGAAAATAAAATACTTAATTTGGTTAATCATGAACTAGCAGTTGCGCAGGATCAAATTTTTCTTTTGGGAAAATATTCTGCGAGAGAACGCTTATTACAATTTTTCTTGAACATATCGAATCAGCGTGAGAAACTAGGATGGGGAGGCAACCCTATTCGTCTCAGTATGTCCAGAACTGATATTGCCAACTATTTAGGGCTGACTATTGAGACAGTTAGTAGGACGCTCTCCGAACTTAAGAACGAACAAATTATTAGAATGATTGGAACACACGATATTTTTTTGAATAATAAGAAACAAATTCCACAGTATTTGAATTAGATCAAAAATTAATATTAGTGGTGCAAATTTGCAACACTTCAATTTCATTTTTTTTCACTTAACGACTAATTTTTCCTACAATTCCACAAACCTATTGCAATCTGGAGCACGGGTAACGGACTACGGATCTGGAGGTTAGGAGTTCGACTCTTCTCGGGCGCGCCAAGAAACGTGGGGAATTTGCCTTGTGGTGTGAATTTTTTTCTCTCATTCACAACACTTACACAGCACTTGCTAATAACTTTGAATAAAGCCTTTTCCACTATTGAATTAAATGTTATAAATTAGTTATGATTGAAAATTTCGGTAATATTTTTTATCTGATCATTCACGTTTTAATTACTGGATTGTTTGGAGTTTATATTGTTAGAATATATTTTGCTCCTGAAGGTCTAGTAAAAGAATTTAACGTAGACAGGAGTGGTATCTATCTTATCAGGTTTATCGGAACCTTTGCATTTGGTTTCTTCTTTATGGGAATTTATATTATCTTTAGATCAGGCGGTCCTGAAGGAGCATGGGTGTATTTTAACTTGATTTTTATTATTGCAGCAGCTCAACTTGTATATGAATCTTTATATTATTTTAAGTTAATAGATAAGGATCTCGAAGCTAAAAACAGCTTAACTGATCTAGTTCTATCAGCTTTCATGGTTGTGGCACCGGCAATACTTATATTGGGATTATCAGACAAAATTTATACGATATAAAAAGATCCTTATTAAACAATATCAACATTATCAATATAGTGGTGCAAATTTGCAACACTACAGAATCATTTTTTTTCACTTAACAAATGATTTTTCCCATAATTACGTATATGTAATACAATCTAGTGCGCGGACACGGACTACGGATCTGGAGGTTAGGAGTTCGACTCTTCTCGGGCGCGCCATTACGAAGGGAAATAATATGCTTAAAGATTTAAAAAAATTAGAAATTATAAATAATAAAAGTTTAAATAGCTTGTTTTCTTCCACCTCATTAAATGACATCAATCAACATTGTAAATTTTTTAATGGTGAATTTTATCTAGATTCATTTAATTATTTTCCTGTAACTGTAAATTATGAAACATTTTATAGTTTGTTTAAAAAAGATGATAATAATTCATTAGAACATTTCTACACTAAAGAATTTTATCAAAATATAATTGAGAAGAAGAATGACTTTAAGGTCATTAAAAACAGTCTTGTTTTAGGGAGTAGCCCAGCTGATAATTATTTCTCTAACCTCATTCATTTTTTTCCAAGAATTTTTTTTACTAATGAAAAAAAAATTAACCTTATAATCCATAGAAATCTATCAAATAAATTTAGAAGCTTTATAAAATCAATCTGTCAAATGAGAGATATTGATATTACTTTTAGTTTTATCGATGATGGTTTTTATAAATTTGAAAATTCTTCTATTCCACAATTTTTAAACATAAATAATTCAATTAATATATTGAAATTTTTTATTGATAAAATATTAGTTGGGAAAGATGCCCCTCGTTTTAAATCTAAAATTTATATTAGAAGAGAAGATGCAAATTATAGAAAAGTATTAAATGAGGCTGATTTAATTGAAAAATTAAGAAACCAAGGGTTTGAAGTAATTAACCCTCATCATTATGAAATTCTTGATCAAATGAAAATTTTCTCTAGTGCAGAAGTAATTATCTCTCCTCATGGATCTAATCTTTCAAATATAATATTTTGTAATAAAGGAGCTAAAATTATTGAGATCAGCCCACCTTTTAAAAATCCTTATGAAAAAAATATTTCTGCTCGGTATCAAAATCTTTCAAAAAATATGAGTCTAGAGTTTACTAAAATTATTTCTGATACTGTCAATGTAGATAACCATTCAGATTTAGCAAAAAAATATATTAATAATAATATTTTAAATGAAAGTGATTATTATAAAAACATGATTTTAAAAGTCAGTAAAATTGATAATATTATTAACAGCCTGTAGATTGATAGTTAAGTATAGCAGTAATGCTTGTTCGAATACTTAAGCATTGAGTTTTAAAATTAGTCTCAAATTCTCTAACATTCCTAACATTACTAGAAAAAATTTCTTTAATTAAAAAAATTTCTTGATTATTTTTTTTAATAATTTTGTAATTTTCAAAATTGTTATTTTTTATAGTCCTTTTTACTAATTCATCTAGACTAATTTCACCATCTATCAGATGTGATTTAAGAGCTTGTTTAGAAGTGAATATCTGTCCTCCAATATCATTAATAATGGTATTTATTTCAATTTTTCTGTTCTTAGATACTAATTGCACAAAATCATTATAAATTTCATCAACCATATTTTGTAAATGTTTTATTTCTTGTTTTGTTGGTTCACGAAAAGGATTAAAAATATCTTTTGATTTACCTGCTTTATTTGAAAAAACTTTAATACCATTTATTGTTTCTATTCTATTACCAAAGATGCCAGTTGAAATTGATTTTGGTTGATCATAATAAAACCAATCTGGACCTTTGACACCTATACTGCCTACAATAGAACCGTAGCTAGCATAAATTTCATCAGCTGAAGTTGATACCCAATACCCACCTGAAGCAAGAAGCTCATTAGTATGTACTAGTATTTCTACATCATTATTTTTTTTATATTTTGCAATTATGTCATATAAGTTTTTAGACGCACTAACTGTTCCACCTGGTGAATTTATTGAAAAAATTATTATTTTCGGAGCTATACCTACTAGTTCATCTAAATAGTTCTTTACTTGCTTAGGAGAAATTATGAAATTGTTTGCCAAATTAGGAAATTCAATATTTTTTTCAATAATCATTCCATTCAACTCAATTATTGCAAGAGAATTAGGTGAATTTTTGTCACCAGATACAAACATAAAATTTTTATTTTCTTTATTATTAGCAAGATTCAGGGCCAAAGAAATTAAAATGACGATAAAGATAATTGAAAGAAAGATAGCTAGAGTTTTAAGAAAGGTATTTAAGAAAATAGCCATTTTGTTTATTTATAGAAAAATTAAAAAAAATTAAAGCAAAGACTTGAATAAGAATAAATAATGCTTAAATGATTAGCACTCTATTAGCAAGAGTGCTAATAAAAAAGTGTTAATTTTCAATAAGATAAATTGAGGAAAATATGAACTTTAAACCATTACATGACAGAGTACTCGTAGCTCGAGTAGAATCTGATCAAAAAACTGCAGGGGGAATTATTATTCCTGATACTGCTCAAGAAAAACCTATGGAAGGTGAAGTGTTAGAAGTGGGTTCTGGCGCAAGAGATGAAGTTGGAAAACTAGTACCATTAGACGTAAAAAAAGGAGATAAAATTCTTTTTGGAAAGTGGTCTGGAACAGAAGTAAAAATGAACGGAGCAGATTATCTAATTATGAAAGAGTCTGACATTATGGGCATTATTACTTCAAATAAAAAAAAGAAAAAATAAATAATTTAAGAGAGGATTAAAAATGTCTGCAAAAAATATATTTTTTGGATCGGATGCCAGAGCAAAAATGCTTAATGGTGTTAATAAATTAGCAGATGCTGTTAAGGTAACTCTTGGGCCAAAAGGTCGTAACGTTGTTATTGACAAATCATTTGGTGCACCAAGAATAACTAAAGATGGTGTTACTGTTGCTAAAGAAATAGAGCTTAAAGATAAGTTTGAAAACATGGGCGCTCAGATGGTGCGTGATGTTGCAAATAAAACTAATGATCTTGCTGGTGATGGAACAACAACTGCTACAGTGTTAACTCAAGCAATTGCTACAGAAGGATTTAAAGCAGTAGCCGCTGGAATGAACCCAATGGATCTTAAACGAGGAGTCGACTTGGCTGTTGATTCTATTGTATTTGAACTGCAAAAAAAATCTAAAGTCATTAAAACTGATAAAGAAGTTTCTCAGGTAGGAACGATCGCATCAAACGGCGATGCTGAAGTTGGTAAAATGATTTCTAGCGCTATGCAAAAAGTTGGTAAGGAAGGTGTAATAACTGTTGAAGAAGCGAAAAGTCTCGACACTGAACTTGATGTAGTTGAAGGAATGATGTTTGACCGTGGTTATTTATCACCTTACTTTGTTACTAATGCTGAAAAAATGATAACAGAGCTTGGAGATTGTTTAGTTCTTTTACACGAAAAGAAATTATCAAGCCTTCAACCAATGTTACCACTTTTAGAGTCAATTGTTCAATCAACGAAACCTTTATTAATCATTGCTGAGGATATTGAGGGTGAAGCACTAGCTACTCTTGTTGTTAATAAATTAAGAGGTGGTTTGAAAATAGCAGCTGTAAAAGCTCCAGGTTTTGGAGATAGACGTAAAGCAATGTTAGAAGATATTGCAATTCTAACTGGAGGCCAAGTGATTAGTGAAGATCTTGGTATCAAGTTAGAAAACGTTACTATAGATATGCTTGGTGTAGCTAAAAGATTAGTTGTAGATAAAGAAAATACAACTATTGTTCAAGGAGCAGGAAAAAAGAAAGACATCGAAGGTAGATGTAATCAAATTAGAGCTCAGATTGAAGAAACTACATCTGATTATGATAGAGAAAAACTTCAAGAAAGATTAGCTAAATTAGCTGGTGGTGTTGCTGTAATCCGTGTTGGTGGCGCAACTGAAGTTGAGGTTAAGGAAAAGAAAGACAGAGTTGAAGATGCAATGCACGCAACTAGAGCAGCTGTTGAAGAAGGCATTGTTCCAGGTGGTGGAGCTGCTTTAGCTTATGCTACTAATGCACTTAAATCTGTTAAAACTGCTAACGATGACCAAAAAATTGGTGTTGATATTGTTAGAAGAGCTCTTTTTCACCCAATGAGACAGATAGCTGAAAATGCTGGTGTAGACGGAGCTGTTGTTGCTGGTAAAATCAGAGAAAGTAAAGATAGCAATATTGGTTATGATGCACAAGCTGACAAGTATATTAATATGATCTCAGCTGGAATTATTGATCCAACTAAAGTTGTGAGAACAGCTTTACAAGATGCTGCTTCGGTTGCTGGATTGTTAATTACTACTGAAGCTATGATTGCTGATGCTCCTGAAGATAAAGCTGCACCTGCTATGCCTGATATGGGCGGCGGTATGGGCGGCATGGGCGGCATGGGCGGCATGGGCGGTATGATGTAATCATCATACAAATTAATTAAAAAAAGCCTCCATTTGGAGGCTTTTTTTTTATAATACAGTATTTATTTCTCTTAAAATTTTAGAACTATCAGGCTTTGTCATTGAAGACCACGATGAATTTAGATTGCCATTCCTATCAAACAGATACTTATAAAAGTTCCATTTAGGAGTTTTTCCATACTCAGCATTTAACCAATTAAAAATATCATGCGCATCTTCACCTTTTACACTTAAGGGAGAAGAAGTTACAAATCCTACATCGTAATTTACCAAACAAATTTTTTTAATATCTTCAGGTGATGCATATTCTTGATTAAAGGAGTCACTTGTAATTGCTAAAATAGTTAAGTCGGTATCTTTAAAACTGATGAAAAGGTTTTGAAGGTTTTCATATTGCGGTGTAAATCCACATCTTGATGCAGTATTAACCATAAATATAGGCTTGCCTTTAAACTTTTCTAAATTAACTAAATTGCCATCAATATCTTCAAAAGAAAAATCATATATTGTCATATTTTTCGCATATCCTGTGTTCCAATAGAAAAACATTAATAAAAAAGTAATTATTCTAATGAATTTCATGTTATTAATAATCATAATTAATAAGTAAGTTAAAAATGGAAGCTATCAATAGTTTTAAAGATCTTTTTTTTGAAGTATGGAATGATGGTGTTTTTGGCCTAAATGCTTCTGAAATTATCATTGGTATTATCATTTTTTTAGTATTTTATGTTTTAAGAAGACTATTCGCCAGATTTATAATTAGTAGATTAAATAAACTAGTAAATAAAACTTCTAATAAATTAGATGATACAGTTGTTAGTGTAATTGAAGGTCCATTAAAGTTTCTTCCAGTCGTATTAGGTTTTTTTATAGCAACCTCTTATATTAATCTTTCAATTGAAGTTCAAGAATTTGTAGATTTATTCAACCGAACCTTAATTACCATTTTTATTTTTTGGTTATTACACCAACTCGTTATTCCTTTTTCTTTCTTTATAAAAAATTTTGAAGATAAGATTTCTAAACCTCTTGTTAATTGGACTTTAAAGGGTTTAGAGATAATAATTATAGTATTGGGTCTAGTTGCAGTATTGGAATTATGGGGAATTAAGGTTGGACCTGTTATTGCTGGTTTAGGATTAGTTGGTGTTGCTGTAGCACTTGGTGCGCAAGACTTATTTAAAAATCTTATTAGTGGAATCATGATACTTATGGAAAAAAGATTCACAATAGGTGATGTGATCTCAGTCTCAGGAGAAGTGGAAGGTGTTGTTGAGCAAATAGGTTTTCGTTCAACATTAGTTCGAAGATTTGATTCAACTCCAGTTATGATACCTAACTATAAATTTGCCGAACAATCAGTTACTAATTATACTCGTAGACATCATAGAAGAATTCGTTGGCTTATAGGTCTTGAATATAAAACCAGCATTGAACAATTAAAAAAAATTAGAGATGAAATAAATAAATTAATAAAAGAAAATAATGATTTTGCAAAAAATGAAAATAGTGGATTCTTTGTAAGAATTGATAGTTTTTCAGATAGCTCTATAGACATGTTAGTTCAAGCCTTCACAGTTACAAATGATTGGTCTGAATTTTTAAAAGTAAAAGAGCAATTAGCGGTTTCAATTATAGAAATAGTTGAGGGGAATGATGCATCATTCGCTTTTCCAAGTCAGTCTTTATATGTTGAGTCTTTTCCAAAAGATAGTTCTGAAATTTTTAATCCCAAAATATCAAAATGAATTCATCAATAGAAAATAATAGAATTATTACAGGCTCTCTTTTTATTATAGCAAGTATTGCTGTAGCTTTTATTCTCAATTTTGCTCAGCCTTTTTTAGTACCGTTAGTGATTGCACTTTTAATTCGGATTTTAGTTGATCCAATTATTGATTATCAAATAAATTTTTTAAATGTTCATAGAGTAGTCGCTGTATTTGTTAGTCTATGTTTGATAGTGTTTTTATTTATAATAATTGTTCCATTTATAGGTTCTTCAGTTGTTACTTTTCTTCAATCAGCTGATGACTATAATAATAAAGTATTAATTTTAGTTGATATTGGTATTTCAAAATTAAGAGAATTTAATATTGAGATTGATAGAGACACTATTAGAAATTCGCTAAATACATTACCTCTTCTCGATTGGGCTTCCGCTATTTTAAGTAACAGTGCTAACTTCATTTCAAAATTTGTTTTAGTAGTAATCATGACTCTTTTTTTATTACTAGGAAAAAAATCCCAACATACCTCTCCAGAATGGAACGATATTATTAATCATGTAAAAAAATATATTTTTACGAAATTTATTACTTCTGCAATTACGGGTGTGACAGCTGGTCTAATATATTGGTTTTTAGGTTTAGAATTAGCATTTATATTTGGCTCACTAACTTTTTTATTAAATTTTATTCCTGTGGTTGGCTCCATAATAGCTGTGCTGCTACCTATCCCTATTGCTGTTTTACAATTCACTGATTTATCTACTGTGTTGTTAATAATATTTTTACCTGCTTTTTTTCATCTGATTATAGGCAATATTATAGAACCTAAAATATTTGGAGATGCTTTTGGGCTTCATCCCATTACAATAATTCTATCTTTAATTTTCTGGGGTATGATTTGGGGAATAATAGGCGTGCTCCTTGCAGCTCCCTTAACTGCAATCATTAGAGTTACTTTTGAGAGATTTGAATCAACTAGACAAATGGCAAGATTATTAGAGGGTAAAATTCATTTAAAATCTTAAACTATTTTAATATTTCTTTTGATATTTCATAACTAAAACCCGCTCTTGCCATTTTAGAAAGTTTTTTTTCATAGTCTTTATCATCATCTAATAATTTTTTTTTCTTAGCAAATTTTAATGCATTTTCTTTTTCAATGTTTTGACTATCATCATAATGTAGTGAGATTTGCTCATTTATTATTTCTTTACTGATACCTTTTTTTAAAAGATATTGCCTGATATAATTTTTTGATTTTGCCTGATATAAAAGAAATTTTATTTTTGATTCAGTGAATATTACATCATCAATAAGGTTTGAATTTTCTAATTTTTTAATATTCTTATTTATTTCATTATAAAGATCAAATCTTACTTTTTTTTCATCACTTAATCTTCTAATTTTTTTCTTTAGAATGTATTCTAAATTTTTTTTACTAGAGGAATATTTACTTAGATAATAAATAGCATATTTTAATAATTTTTCTTTATTATCCATTTTTTTACAACTATACTTTAAATTATAAAAATTAGTTCAAAAATATTTTACATGTTTTCATATAATTATCTGTGTGTATTTACGTTATTTAAAAAAGAGGTCTCTAGGTTTCTAAAAGTGGGTATTCAGACAGTAGTTGGTCCAGCAATTAGCTCTCTTTTATTTTTATCAGTTTTTTCCCTCGCTCTTGGTAGGTCTGTGAATCAAATTAATGGTGTTGATTTAGCAGAATTTATTGCCCCAGGATTAATTATGATGACGATGCTTCAAAACTCATTTGCTAATGCGGCATCAAGTATAGGGCAGTCAAAATTTCAAGGAAATATTGTTGATATTTTGATGGCACCATTATCTAATTATGAACTTGCAACAGGTTACATAATGGGGGCTATGGCACGAGGGGTTATTTGTGGTGGAGTCACTTTTCTTGGAATAATTTTATTTATCCCATTAAATATATATTCATATACTGCATTGTTTTTTTACACTCTAACTGGTTGTTTAATGATGGGTAGTATGGGTACTATGGTTGGTATTTGGGCGGATAAATGGGATCAACAACAAGGTATCACAAATTTTATAGTACTTCCCCTTACATTTTTATCTGGAACTTTTTACTCAATATCAAGATTGCCTGAGTTTTGGCAAAATTTTGCTTTATTTAATCCTTTTTTTTACAATATTGATGGTTTTAGGTTTGCTTTTATAGGTCAATCTGACAGTTCTTTAATGACGGGAGTAATTATTTTAATTTTTATTAATTTATGTTTATTCTTTTCATGTTATTTAATGTTTGAAAATGGATATAAATTAAAATCTTAAAATTTTTTAAAAAAATAATATGAAAAAAAATTCTACTAGTTACATAATGCCCACCTATGGTGATAGAGATTTAACATTTGAAAGAGGCAGAGGGTGTTATTTATTTACTCCTTCAGGAGAGAAATATTTAGATTTTGCAGGGGGTATAGCTGTAAATTCACTAGGGCATTGTCATCCAAAACTAGTAAGTGTTTTAAAAAAACAATCTGAAAAACTATGGCATACTTCAAATCTCTATAAAAATAAAAATCAGGAACTTTATGCAAAGGAGTTATGTGAAAATACATTTGCTAATAGAGTTTTTTTTACTAACTCTGGTGCAGAAGCTATTGAATGTGGGTTAAAAGTTATAAAAAGCTACTGGAATTTAAAAAATAAAAATAAAAAAAATATTATAACTTTTAAAGGAGCTTTTCATGGCAGAACATTTGCTGCATTATCTGCTCAAAAAAATAAAAAATATTCTGATGGTTTTACCCCCTTGTTATCTGGTTTTAAAAATATACCATTTAATGATGAAGAATCTCTAATTAAAAATATTAACAAAAAAACAGCTGCCATACTAATTGAGCCCATACAGGGTGAGGGAGGGATTAAACCTGCTCAACTTAAATTTTTAAAATTTGTAAGAAATATATGTGATAAAAATAACATCCTGCTTTTTTTAGATGAAGTTCAATCAGGATTTGGAAGATCTGGAAAATTATATTCATATGAATGGGCAAAAATTAAACCAGATATATTGGCAACTGCAAAAGGTATTGGCTCAGGTTTCCCCCTCGGTGCTTGCCTAGCAACTAAAGAAGCTAGTATTGGAATGACACAAGGTATACATGGCTCAACATATGGTGGAAATCCTCTTGGTATTTCAGTTGGAAGAGAAGTTTTAAAAATAATTTCTGATAAAAATTTTTTAAAAAAAGTAGATTTTATTTCTAGGTATTTGTGGAAAAATTTAAAAAAAATACAAAGTAGTTACAATAGTATTGTGGAGATAAGGGGAGCAGGATTGCTACTAGGTATAAAGATTAAACAAAATAATGTAATGGTTTCAAATATACTAAAAAAAAATAGATTGTTAACTGTTCCAGCGGAGGATAATGTAATTAGGTTGGCTCCTCCATTAATTATTAATAAAAAACATGCTGATGAAGCTTTGACTATTATAAATAAAACTTTTAAAAATTTAAAATGAAACACTTTTTAGATATTGCAGATTTTACTGTAAAACAGCTAAATTCAATAATTAAAACAGCAAAACAAATTAAAAAATCACCTAAACAATTTACTAATAGGTGTAAGGGTAAAACACTGGGAATGATTTTTGAAAAAGACTCTACAAGAACTAGAGTAAGTTTTAATGTTGGATTTCAAAAATTAGGAGGTCATGTAGTAGAATTGAAATCTAATGAAATTGGTTTTGGTAAAAGAGAAAGCTATGAAGATGTTCTTCAAACATTATCTCAATTTATAGATTGTTTGATGATTAGAAATGATGATCATAAAATTATAAGACGACTAAGCTCTTTGAATGCCTTACCTATAATTAATGGACTTTCAAATTATAGTCATCCTTGTCAAATTTTGTCAGATTTGTTTACTATTAATGAGAGCATTGGAGGTATAAAAAATAAACAAATTGCTTGGATTGGTGATTATAATAACGTTCTAAGATCTCTTATTCAGTTACAAAATTTATATCAATTTAAATTAAATATTGTGATGCCAAAAGAAATTTTAAAACAAAATAAATCTAAGATAATCAAATCAATCAATAAAAATTTAATGATTACTGATAAAATAAAAGATGGTGTTAAATGTGTTGATTGCGTAATGACTGATGCATGGGTTTCAATGGGTGAAAGTTCAAGTAAAAAAAAATATTTTAAAAACTACCAAGTTAACAGTGAAGTAATGAAAGGTGCAAATAAAGAAGCTATTTTCATGCATTGCTTGCCAGCTCATAGAGATGAAGAGGTCTCTTCTGAATTACTGGATAGTAAAAAATCAGTAGTATGGAGACAAGCTCAGAACAGAATGTATATTCAACAAGCTATTATTTTGGAATTGCTATGAATAAAATATTTAGTTTTTTATTGTTTGCATTTATTATCTCATGTCAACCAATTGAACAAATTGAAGAAGTAGTTTTTGATAATAGTCAATTATCTAAAATTAATATTTTATCTAAGGATATAGAAGTTAAAACTACTTTTGAAAAAAAAATAACTGATCCTTATATTGGCCATACTTTAAGAATAGAACCTTCTCAAAGAATAGCTAACTGGATTAATGATAATTTTAAAGCCATAGGTAATGAAAATAAATTAGAAGTTGTAATTTTGGATTCATCACTTCTTAAGACTGCATTTGAAAATAAAGATACTAAAAATTTTGATGAAAAAAAGAATTATAAATATGAATTATTTTATTTAATAGAATTTAATTTATATGATGACTCTAATAATTTAGTTGCTTCTACTTTAGTAGAAACAATAAGATCTACAACTTCTGGAGTCTATATTTCTATACAAAATACTGAGAAAGTTATTGATGATCTTGTTTATCTCAGTTTATTAGATTTATCTCTAGAGTCTAATAAATTACTAAAACAATATATGAGTGACTTTATTTTATAATTATTTTCTCCAAAAGTTTTTAGTAAATAAAATAAGTATAGTAAAAATCTCTAACCTTCCGATAATCATAGTTATTGCTAAAACCCATTTAGCTTTATCGTTAATATTTGAGTAATTTCCCAAAGGCCCTATAATTTCACCAATTCCTGGACCAACATTAGAAATAGCTGATGCAGAGGCTGATAGCGCTGTTAGGAAGTCTAACTCAAAAAAGCTTAAGGAGATTGCGGATAAAATAAATAATAAAATATAAATAAAGAAGAAGCTGATAATTGAAGTATATGTATTTTCTGTAACTGCTTTGCCATTAAATTTCATTAAGAAAACAGCATGGGGTTGAGTAAGTTTTTTTATTTGCAACTTTAATCCTCTAAATAAAATTTGAAATCTAAAAATTTTTATACCTCCGGTAGTTGATCCGGCACACCCTCCAATAAACATGATCATTAAAATTATAATTAAACCAAAACCTCCCCAGTTATTATAATTTGATGATGTGTATCCAGTTCCTGTTAATATTGAGGTAATATTGAATATTGATAATCTTAATGCCTGGTAAAATTCAATATTCATATAATTTGATAGCCATATTGAAGTCATAAATATTATTAAAACTAATAAGAGTAAGAAAAGTTTAATTTGATCATCTTTAAAAATCGATATTTTGTGACCATGAAAAAATTGAATAAAAATTACAAAAGGCAAACTTCCCATAACCATGAAAATAACAGAACTAATTTCTAAAGAAAAAGAATCAAAATAAGCAAAGGAGAGGCTGTGATTTGAAAATCCCCCTGTTGAGATAGTAGTCATACAATGTATCAAGGAGTCAAAAGCACTCATTCCTAATAAATAATAAAAAAAGAAACAAGTAATTGTTAATCCTACATAAAAACTGACAATCTGAAAAATAAATTTATTGATTTTAGGTAAAGTTTTTTCATATGGATCATCATGTTCCATGTGTAGTAATTGCATACCACCAATTTGCAAAGTAGGAAGTATTGCTACAGCAAGTACAATTATACCTATACCCCCAAACCACTGTAATAATGATCGCCAAACAAGAATTCCTTCAGATAAATTATCTAATTTATTAACAACTGTAGATCCTGTTGTTGTAATTCCACTAACGGACTCAAAAAAAGCATCTGTAAAGCTTAAAGAGGAGCTTGCATAAATAAATGGTAAAGATCCAAATAAGGCAATTAGAAACCATGATAAAGTTGTAAGTAAGAATGCTTGACGCAAATTAATCTTCAATTTCTCTTTTTTAAAACCTTGATATAAAACAAATCCAATTAAAAATGTTAAACAGCTAATATAAAAAAATTGTCTCCAATCTTGATTATTATTTATTAAATCAAAAAACATTGGAATTAACAAAGCTATAGATTCAATACATAAGAGTAAACCAAGTATATTTAAAATGGGGCGAAAATCTCGCATAAATTTATATTGTTTTAATTTAGATTATTTTTAATAAAGGGGCTATCAAGTGAAAATTGTGGAATTACTGCCTCGAATTTTTTGCCTTCTGTTGTTTCCATTTCATAATGACCGCCCATAAAACCAGAGGGAGTGGATAAAGGAGTTCCACTTGTGTACTCAAATCTTTCTCCAGGGTTCAGTATAGGTTGTTCACCAACAACACCTTCTCCTCTCACTTCTTGCTCTGATCCATTGGAGTCAATAATTTTCCAATATCTGTTCTTAAGTTGAACCTTATCATTGCTTTGATTATCAATTGTAACTTGATAAGCCCATACAAAATGCTGATCTTCTGGTTCAGACTGATCATCTAAAAAGTAAGGGTTGACGGTAATGTTAATTTTTTTAGTTTTTTTTGAATACATAAACCTCTTTTTTATTGAGGTCCCAATATACCAAATTAATATAAAGCTAAAGTTAATTCAATATTTTAACTTCAGCCCTTCTGTTTGCAGGGTGTTTAGTTTCATCTGGAGTACTAACTGCTGTTTCTTCTTCCCCTTTTCCCAAAATAGATACATTTTTTTCTTTTATTCCTTCAATCAAAAGGATTTCTCTAACAACTTCTGCTCGCTTAAGTGATAGGTTTAAATTATAAGATTTTGAACCTTTTGTATCTGTGTGTCCTAGAATTATATAACGGCTAAGATTATTTTTATTTTTATCTAAAAAATTTATTAATACATTTTTACTTATTTCACTTAATTTAGAGTCATCAAAATCAAAATAAATAATTTGCATAATTTCTTTCTTTTCATTTTGTGTTACGATAGTAACATTACTGCTTTCGCCTTCTTCTTCTTGAATGCTATCACTTTTATCATTTTCTTCTTGTGTGTTTTCCTTTAAGATTTTTTGACTTGAAATATTTTCATAAATTCCATGCATTGCAGAATGAAAATCATTTTTACATTTGTCAATATCCCAAGTTTGCCATTTTTCCTCTTCTTGTTCTGACCAGCAATCAAGAGAGCTAATTGCTTTTGCAAGATTTATAGGATCAATTAATATTGCCTCTTCATAAATTGATAATAAATTATTATATCCAGATTTAATATCTGCAACTCTATTTAAAGGAATTTTCCAATAACTAATTTTTTCTGGATAAATATTTTCACCATCCAATGCCCTAAGAGCTTTTTCAGAATATAGTTTTGCTGAGTTCCAATCGTGCATTTCTTCAGCCTCAAAAGAAGCATTTTGTTGATAGTTATTCAGAAGGTGCTGTTGAAAAGTTTTAGGATTACTAGCATCGACTTCCTTTACTTGTTCATAGGCAACTGAGCATGCCATAAGAAAGAATAAAGGAATAAAAAGTGACACTTTTAATAGATTCATGTTGAGTTTATAAACTTTTAAAATGTCAAAAATTAGACTGTATTTTGTTTGTATTAAGATCAAGGTCCCCAAGTTTTTCTATTATTGTGAATTTTATCATTGCGTAGGAAAAGAAGTTTAGATACCGCAATGAAGTTATTATTTTTATAAGGAGTAAAGCATGATTAAACATGTAACATCAGTGGACCAATCAGACAGAAAGGTTCCCTACAATCTTAGACAGAGTGGTTCTACACCTGTTCAAATGTTAATTTCTACACGTGTTCGAAAATCTCCATATTGGCATCTATCTATGGAAGCTGGATGTTGGAGAGCTACTGTTTATAACCGAATCTATCATCCAAGAGGTTATATAAAACCTGAAGATGGTGGCGCAATGGTTGAATATGAAGCAATTAAAAATCACGTTACAATGTGGAACGTTGCTGTTGAAAGACAAATCCAAGTTAAAGGACCTGATGCGGAAGCTTTTACTGATTATGTGATCACAAGAGATGCAACTAAAATATCACCAATGAGAGCTAGATACGTAATTCTATGTAATCAATATGGTGGAGTTCTTAATGACCCAATTCTATTGAGAATTTCTAAAGATGAATTTTGGTTTAGTTTATCAGACAGTGATATTGGTTTATACCTTCAAGGTGTAAATCATGATAACAGATTTGATGTTACAATTGATGAAATTGATGTTTCTCCTGTTCAGATTCAGGGACCAAAATCTCTTGGTTTAATGAAGGACTTAATTGGTGATCAAGTTGATCTTGATAACATGCCATTCTATGGACTTGCGGCAGCAAAAGTAGGTGGTAGAGATTGCATAATTTCACAATCGGGTTTCTCTGGGGAGGCTGGTTATGAAATATACCTAAGAGACTCTACACTTTACGCTGATGATATGTGGAATGCTGTTCTTGAAGCAGGAAAAAAACATAGCCTAATG
>ENA-OREN01001419-OREN01001419.1-marine-metagenome-genome-assembly--contig:-NODE-1419-length-28169-cov-4.324149_pt1 | contig 28169 bp, 25 predicted proteins | sample MGYA00248624_ERZ508555 | MGnify/ENA primary metagenome ERZ508555 (study PRJEB26222, sample SAMN06267773) | marine metagenome | isolation source: Saanich Inlet, British Columbia, Canada | place...
CGGTGTTCTCTACCCTGGGGAACCCCAACTTCTCCGCTGGATACGTGGGGCTTACCCTGCCCCTCCTCGTGTGGGTGGCATTCGGCTCACGCCTCCCTGTTGTGCTGCGCGTGGTCGGGGGAGCCGGGATCGGCGCTTCATCGGTTGCGCTGGCGTACCTCAACTCATTCCAGGGCGATGTCGCAGCGCTGCTCGCGGTAGGGGTTCTGTGTCACTGGGTGTTGGTCCGTAGTCGAATCGGGCGTGTTGTGGCCGTCATGATCGCGTTGCCAGTGGTGGCTGTAATTGGTGGAACACCGCTGCTGTCTTCGACGCCGAGGATTGAGTTCCTAATAGGCGGGATGGCTGTGCTCTCAGCGTCTGCGGCCATCGCTGCTTGGTGGGACCGGCAGCATCCGGTTACGGACGCTGATGAATCAGGAGCGGTTGCTTTGGGTCTGCGGTGGAGATATGTCACGGTGGCCTTGATCACCACTGGGGCAGCCACAGCATTCATGGGCGGACGCATTCTTGATGAGCTCGGCAGCGGCCTGGTGCAGAGAGTCGAGTTTTGGAAGGTAAGCCTCTCGGTCTTTCTGTCCAGCCCCTTGGTCGGTACCGGCTTGGAGACCTATCCGGCGTATTTCACCTCACATCGGTCGATTGGGCACGCTGTCAGCTGGGAGACAGTCCTGTCGGACTCGCCTCACAGCGTTCCGCTCGGCCTGTTGAGTGGGGGTGGTCTGGTTCTCGGCCTCGCCTATGTGGCCGTCATGACGGTGGTCCTGTGGGCCGGTGTCATGGCCATAAGGCAGACCGGTGGCCCCGAGGGCCAGATGTATGGTGCTGTGCTTGCTGCATGGGTCGCCTACCACGTTCAGTCGTCGGTATCGATGGATATGCCGGGCCTTATCCATGCCCAGTGGGTGTTGGGCGGCGTGCTACTCGCCGGCGGAGTTGCCAGTCATCCTTCAGGTGTACGTGATGCGCACCGCTCGCGGCGCGTTCGTGTGCTTCGCTCACAACACGCGAGCAGTTGGATGGCCAACGCAGTGTCTGTATTGCTGGTTGTTTCCATGTTGCTTCTATTAGTGCCACTAACTGCTCCTCTGCGAGCGGACCTTGCTGGGTACCGGGCTCAGCAGGCGCTCGACCGAACCGACCTCCAGACGGCAGGGGATGAACTGTTGGCAGCCATCGATATGCAACCCAGGAACGGCTTTTACGCAGCAGGGATGGCAGTCGTCTACGCCAATAGTGGCCTACCGGACCTTGCATTTGATGAACTTGAACGAAGTGCTCGCCTTCAGCCCGGACAGCCATCAGTCGCGCTGGCCGTTGCACGAACTGCGGTTCGGTTGAATCGCCCGGGTATTGCCGAACAGTGGTTCGAAACCGCCTTGTCATATGAGCCCTATGGCCCCCGGGTCGTGACAGAGTCAGCCTTGTTCTTTGTGCGGATCGGAAATACCGAGCGTGCCCGAGGTCTGCTCCACGATTTCGAGGAGTTGGATTTTCCAGGGTCGTCCCACTCCGGCCCTTGGATGATGGTCGAGAAGGCCTACCGGCAACTTGGTGAAGCAATCCTTGCTGAGAGGGCCGCAGAATGCTGGGGGGCAGGGGGCGTTCAGATCCCCGAGGCCTGCTGAGGGTCAGCAGGACCGCGAGGGGCCGTGCCTTCACATCTCACACCGAGATCGCTGGCGCCACGGTCTCCCAGGGGGTGAGATCCGGGATACTCGCTGCTCTCAATCGGTAGGTGTCGTGCCGTTGATTGTCTGGGCTGGTTCCGACGATCGCCGGGACCTCACATTGGCCAATAGATGGTCGAAGCCGATACCAGCAAAGACAACTACTCCCCAGACGAGTTCACCACGGTGTCTGTAGGCAGTGCCGAAGTTGCCTTCGACGAGGGCCCACATGATCGCTAAGCCACCGGTGACAAGAAGTGTGAAGGCGAGTTCCGGAGTCAGTCGTCGCCACCGCTGTCTTACGCCGATCAGGGCGAGAAGGAGAAGCGGATACCAGACGACGTGTTCTGCGAACGGGTACTTCATGTTGGGGCTCTTGCCGAGATGGTGGGGGAGTGGATCCAGGAACATCACGCGTAGGCCCTGTGGAAGGTAGATGAGGTCCGAATAGGGCCCGCGGCCAGCCAGTTCGACGGTGGTCGCTGTGGTGGTCGCTGTGGTGGTCGCTGTGGTGGTCGCTGTGGTGGTCGCTGTGGTGGTCGCTGTGGTGAATGCGGTTCTGGCATTCAGGGCCATATTGGACCGGATGTTGTCCGTGCCACCTGGGATATGGACGAAGAGATCACTACCGAAGAAACCCGCGTTAACGGAGAGTGGCAGGAATGCCAGCAGTATCAGCAGCCCGCCGATCCTCAGCATCCGTTGTGACTGAGGTGCAAGAAGTACCGCAATCACGCAGGCGATGGTGGCGACGACGAGGCTGTGGACGCGCAAGTGGGTAAGGAAAACGGTTACGCACAACAGCATGAGGAATCCCTGAACGAATCTCCCCGGACCGTGTTGCCGAGTCCACCAGCCCAACGTCATGGCCAGCAGGGCAAGTGCCATCCAGGTGAACGAATCCTTGAGCACAAGCGAGGACCAAAGGACCTGCGACGGAAATGTGGCAATTGCAAGTCCAGAGAACAGCGCCGCGGTAGTTGACGCATGGCGACGGACGAGAACGGTGACAGCCGCAGCCGTGATAGCTCCGGCCAGTGCTGACAGCACCTGACCCAGTAGTGGATGGAAGCCGAAGAGACGGAACAGATAGCCGACTGGCAGTAGGAAACCGGCGTTCACCTTCATTAATCCCCAGTCGTCCATGAACTCCTGGCTCATGAACTCCCAGATTGCAGTATCGCTATTGGCGAACCTGTCAGCGAGCTGGAGGTATCCCCGATCGTCCGGAAAGAGAGCCCCATCACTGGAGACAGCGACGACGGTCGCCACCACCAGCCTGATGACGAACGCCACGACGAATACCAAAGCAGCCGGCCGCGAGGCCGCTCTTCGACGTAGCGTCGTAAGCCATCGGACGGTCAGCGAGAGCGGTGACTTCATCGAGCGGCCTCGGATCGGCGCTGCAGGGCGCCGCCTGGGCCGTCGGTCAAGCGGCGAGGAATCGAATGCATTACCTGTGCGATAAATCTCGTGTCGCCACGACCAGAGGATAATACAGTTGGTCTTTCTGCCACACGAACGAACGCCACATTCGCGTTTCCGTCTGAGTCGAGGAGTCGTCAACTACCCTTCAGGCGTGCAACGGCGAGGCTCGTCTGCGGGGGGCAGCCCATGGCTGGCTCCGGTCGACCTCATAATGGCCGTTGTAACCGCGGGCATTACCGTCACTCGAATGCTGTTCCTCCGACGTTCGGTGACCGTGGAATCTCAGGGCCTGGTGGTGTTGGATGCCTCGTACACGCTGGACCAGGTCCACGACCGCGAGTTGCAGTGGGCGATAACAGCACGCGACTGTGATGGCCTGTTCGATCACGTCTGGAGCGTCCACCCGATGGTCGGAGCCGACGGTTCTGCGCCTGGCGACGGACCGCTCCGAGTCCGTGGGTTGAGCGACTCCCACACCTTTATCGAGGCTCATATGTCGGTCGGCCCGCGTTGGAACCGGTTGCCGATCACTGGCTTCGTGCTCTCGCAAGTCCGCCTCCTGAAGCACCTCAGGCAGTTTGTGGTGTCGGGACGTGTATCAGCCGTCCGGGTTGGCGATCCCTACTATCTGGGACTTCTGGGCTATCTGTTGGCAATTTGCGGCGGTCTCCCATTGACAGTTCGTGTAGCCTCCGACTACGACGCGGCATACCAGAAGACGGGATTGCCGGCGTACCCGCGTCTCTTTCGATCCCGTCGGATCGAGAAGCGGATCGAGCGGTACATTCTGAGGCGAGCCGAGTTGATCGTGGCTCCGAACCTCGCCTATCAGTCTTTCGCTATTGCCAACGGTGCCCGACCTGAGCATTGTGCAGTCGTGCCTTTCGGCGGACTGCTGCACCCGGCCCACTTCGACGAGCCGTCGGACCGGCACAGCATCCGAGATGAGGTTGGTCTCGATCAACGACCGTTGGTTGTCTCGGTGATGCGTCTTGAACCCGTGAAGCACGCTGTGGACCTGGTGGACGTGCTCGACCTCGTACGGCGGGATTCTCCGAATGTGGTGTTCGCTGTAGTGGGCGACGGGTCACAGCGCGGTGAGATGCTGGCCAGAGCCCGAGAACTCGGGCTGGACGACTCCCTGTTCCTCCTCGGCAACAGGGGCCAGAGGTGGATCGCATCCCTGTTGGCCGATGCCGATGTGATTGTCGCACCGATGATGGGTCGGGCGCTCGTCGAGGCGGCACTGAGCGGGACGCCGATCGTCGCTTATGACGTCGACTGGCACGGCGAGCTGATTGATGACGGTGAGACCGGAGTGCTCGTGTCGTTCGGTGACCGAGAGGCCATGGCACGGGCCATCCTGCGAATGCTTGACAATCCTGACCATGCGGCCGAGTTGGGCAGCCGGGCCCGCCGGGCGGCAACGGACGCGATGTCGAGAGAAGTGGTGAGTCGGGCCGAACGCGAGGCGTGGTTGCGAGTCCTCCCGTTGGCTGGTGCCAACGTCGGCCCCCGTGGCAGCCGTATGCCGGCCGATGACGCGCGGTGAGTGGACAAGTGGCGAGCACTCCGCTGGTGAGCGTAGGCATGCCGGTCTTCAACGGGCAGGGGACCATTCGGGCTGCACTCGAGTCAGTGCTCGCCCAGAGTTACCAGAATCTCGAAATCGTCGTCTTCGACAACGGATCCACGGACGGCACCGCCGAGGCGGTATTGGCGGCCTCCCGAGGCGATGCGCGTGTACGACTGGACATCGGTGAGTCGAATCGTGGAGCGAGTTTTAGTTTCAATCGGACCTTCGAACTTGCGACGGGTGAATACTTCCTCTGGGTCGCAGCCGACGACACCATTGGTTCGGATTACGTCTCAAGCGCGGTCGCCCGGCTCGAAATAGACCCTGATGTCGTGGTGAGTGCCCCGGCGGTCACCGTCTATCTCGAGGGTCATACCGAACCGGTTTACGAGGTGCACATAGAAGGCTTTGGACCGGAAACCTCACGGTTCGATCGGATGCTGAGGTCGATGAATGGATTGCCGATGGTCGCAATGTACGGAGTGATCCGGTCATCCGCCCTGGCTACAAGCCGACTATTCAAGCGGTCGCACATGTCAGATGTCGCGTTGATGCAGGAACTGGCGCTTCGGGGAGCCATAGTCGAGACGCCCGAACAGCACCTCGACTACTACATGTCACAGAAGTGGAAGACGACAGCAGAGGAGTACAGGCACTTCACTGGGGGGACCGTGAAGGGACGAGTGGCCCTGCCGTTCCTGCCGCTATTGGTGGACCGTGTCCAGCGGATGTGGTCCCGCGAGTTGGGGATGGCGACAAGAATTGGATATGTGCTCGTTGTCCTGTCAGCGGAAGGTAGGCGACTCGGCGTCCGGGCAGCCTGGCGCTGCTACAGATCGCTGGTAGGCAGTGCGCGGGCATCCTCAATCGGTGAGAGCCTGTACTGGCGTACGATGCATGTGCCCGGAGTGAAAGTGTGCGACATGCGGGTCTTCACAGAGCGAGTGGTCTATCCGACCATGGGTCTGTCGCCTCATAAACAGGCTGTCCACCGTCTTGGTACGCCAGACGAGCAGTAGCATCTGGGATGTGGTCGATCGTGTGGGGTCATCGGAATCGTTGATGGTGGAACGGTCAGCGGAGTTCTTCACCGGGTATTTTGCCGAACTGGCAGCGCAGGCGGTACGTGCTTCGTCTTCAAACCTCCTGAAGGCGGCCGACCTCGTCGATCGGGTGAGCGCCAATGGAGGAAAGGTCCTCGTAGTCGGTAACGGCGGGAGTGCTGCAATCGCCGCACATGTTGCCGTCGATCTCGTAAAGGCGGCGGGCCGGCGGGCAATGACCTTCAACGAGCCGAGCCTGCTCACCTGCTACAGCAACGACTTCGGCTACTCCGACTGGGTTGCCGAGGCGATCTCCAGTTTCGCCGATGCCGGAGATGTGGCGATTCTCATCAGTAGCAGCGGAGAGTCGGACAACATCGTCAACGGTGCAGCCCGGGCGCTGGAGATGGGTCTGTCGGTCTTGACGCTCTCGGGGTTTGACGCGACAAATCGACTTCGCACGCTCGGTGAGGTCAGCCTGTGGGTCGACAGTTCCTTCTACAACGTGGTCGAGATCACCCACCAGACCTGGCTGCTGGCGGTCGTCGACTACCTGATCGAGCGGGATCGGATACGGCTTGGTTGACGAACGATCATCTCATGAACCACGCATGGCATCACCCGACAAGGTCCTCATAACGGGTATCACCGGATTTGTCGGGTCTCACCTGGCGGACCTCTTCCTCGAGCGAGGCGTCGAGGTGTTCGGTTTCCGCCGTTACCACTTGTCGCCGATGCACAACGTCTCCCACATCGAGGACCGCATCAACTGGGTTGACTGCGACATGACCGACCAGAAGGCGGTCGCAAAGGCAATCGGCCTCGTACTTCCCGACCGGATCTTCCACATGGCGGCCCAGAGTTTCGTGAGCCCCTCATGGGACCATCCGCACCTCTACATGGATGCCAACTACAAGATGACGGTCAACCTGTTTGAGGCCTGCCTCACCAACGACATCAACCCTCGAATCCTCATTCCGGGTTCCGGTGAGGAGTTCGGGGAGATTCAAGAGGAGGAACTCCCGATCACCGAAGAGACGATCCTGCGGCCGGTGAATCCGTATGCCGTCACCAAGATCGCTCAGGACCTCATTGGCTACGTGTACCACCGCTCCTATGGCATGGACATCATCCGGACACGCGCCTTCAACCATGAAGGCCCACGGCGTAGCAAGGTTTTTGGTATTCCTTCCTACGCCTACCAGGTATCAAGAATCGAGCGAGGACTTCAGGAGCCTGTTGTCAAGGTAGGTCACATAGATGACCGCCGGAACTTCACCCACGTGCTCGACATGGTCGCGGCATACGGACTGGCAATAGAAAAGTGCCAGCCCGGAGAGCTCTACCTGATCGGCTCGAGCCGCGACGAGGACATCCGTTCCTTCCGCGATGCCGTGGAGCAGCTGATCGCTCGATCATCGGTTGACGGGATCACGTACGAGACCGACTCCCGCTATGTTCGTCCGACCCAGGTCCCGTTCCTGTTGTGCGACGCAGCCAAGTTCGTCGCCCTTACGGGCTGGCAGCCATCGCTGGGTTTCGAGAGGATCCTGGACGACACGCTGGCCTACTGGCGCAACCACGTCGGATGATCATACAACCCACACCGTTGGCTGGCGCCTACACGGTTGCGCTCGAGCGTCGGGAGGACGAGCGCGGATTCTTCGCACGGGCGTTCTGCAGAGACGAGTTTACGGCCGCGGGAATCGAACCAGACTTGTCTCAGGCGAACCTTTCCTACAATCGGCTGAAGGGGACGCTCCGGGGACTCCACTATCAGGTTCCCCCTTACCGGGAAACCAAGCTCGTCCGATGTGTCGCCGGTTCTCTTTTCGATGTGATAGTCGACGTCAGGCCTGAGTCCCCGACATATCGGGAGTGGTTCGGCGTCGAGCTCAGCGCTGCGAACCAACTTGCGGTTTTCGTTCCCCGCGGCTTCGCCCATGGACTTGTGACCCTCCAGGACGATACGTCGGTCTTCTACATGGCCTCCGAGTTCTACGCACCGGATTCCGAGGCTGGACTCAGGTGGGATGACCCGCGTATCGGCATCGACTGGCCGATCGAGCCGACCGTGATATCCGAGAAGGACCGCGCCTGGCCAGATCATGTCGGCTGATCTCCCTGACCTCCCCGGGGTGCGGCGGGTGCTCGTGACAGGTGCGTCGGGCTTCGTCGGCCGTCCACTCTGCAAACTGCTCCAGGCGGGCGGCCACCGTGTCTGGGTCATGGGTCGACGTGACTACAACGGTCAGGATCTTCCGGACGGCATCGAGGGTGTCACCGTCCAGTCAGTCGGTGATCCGATTCCAGACGATCTTCGGGTCTGGAGGCCCGAAACGGTCGTTCACCTGGCATGGTCGGGCATTCCCGACTACGGAGCCGAATGCAGTGTCGCGAATCTCGAGGACCAACTCCGATTCGTCGATCAGGTGGTCGGGATCGAGTCGGTTCGGCGAGTGGTCGGAGCCGGGACCTGCTTCGAGTACGGTTCGCGCGGCGGTCCGTGTACCGAGGACGAGGATGCGGTTCCGAGCAGTTACGTGGCCTGGGCCAAGCAGTCACTGCGTCGCTATCTGCTATTGGCCACCGACGACTCCCCGATCGACCTCGTCTGGTTCCGGATTTTCTTCGCCTACGGTCCCGGTCAACGCAATGGCGGCCTGCTTCCGTTGATGTTGCGGGCGGCCGCCTCCGGCCTTACTCCCGAGTTGAGAAACCCCGATGGGGCTAAGGACTTCGTCTATGTCGATGACGTCGCCGATGCGTTCAGGTGTGCAGTCGATCCTGGCTCGCCGTCGGGCACCTTCAACCTCGGTAGTGGTCGACTCGCCTCGATCCGTGATGTCCGGGACGCGGCGATGCGCACGATTGGGGGTCGGCACGCCGACGAAGCGGACTTCAGGCCGGTATCGGCGCAGGTGGCGGAACGCGAGTTGTACGCCTCGCTGAAGCAGGTGTCCGAGGTGTTCGGTTGGCGTCCTTCGGTACCGCTTGGCGAGGGTATCCGTAGAACCTGGCATGCGATGTGCGAGGCGGGCCTGGCACGGGACGGCGAGGGTTGTACAGGTGGGTGAGTACGAGCGCTTCCGGGCTGAATGCGACGAGGAGGTGGCAGCTCAGGGAGCAGACGACGAGTTCTCCGAGCGCACGCGGGTGTGGACCGAGCGTGCAATGGAGCATCGGTACAGCTACCACTTCGAGTGGTTGGGGCGACCGATCATCCAGTTCCCGCAGGACGTGGTCGCAGTACAGGAGATCGTCTGGGCGCTCCAGCCGGACCTGGTTATCGAGACGGGCATCGCCCACGGAGGGTCACTGGTCCTCTCAGCCTCCCTGCTCGAACTGAACGCATCCTGCGGGGGTCCACCCGATGCCCAGGTCGTCGGGGTCGACATCGACATCCGGGCGCACAACAGGTCGGCGATCTTGAACCATCCGCTTGCCAGCCGAATCAGGATGATTGAGGGTTCGAGCACAGACCCCGCGGTTTTCGCTCAGATCGCCGATATGGCTTCAGCCGTCGACAACGTCATGGTCTGTCTCGACAGCAACCACACCCACGCCCATGTCCTGGACGAACTTGAGATCTACGCGCCCATGGTGAGCATCGGGAGTTTCTGCATAGTCTTCGACACGCTCATCGAGGAGCTGTCGGAGGAGTACCTCGCCTCGACCGATCGACCGTGGCGACCCGGCGATAGCCCAGGAAGCGCTGTCGATGCATACCTCGCCGGGTCCGGAGCGGGACGGTATGTCGTTGACCGGTCGGTGACGGACCGACTGATGGTCACCGCTGCTCCTGGCGGGTACCTGCGGCGGATCGCCTGACGGCGTGGGCGCTCGTGGCCGTCTGGTCGAGCCCGGCTGATGGTGGAGCAGGCCGTGGTGTTGTGCGGGGGCCTCGGTGAGCGGCTCCGGCCCTTCACGGACTCTCTGCCCAAGGCGATGGTCGACGTGGCCGGGCGGCCGTTTCTGGAAATCCTCATCGAACAGCTTGCAGAACAGGGAGTCGAACGGTTCGTCCTGTGCACTGGCTACCGTGGCGAAAGCATCAGGGACCACTTCGGTGACGGGTCGTTGCTCGGAGCTGAGATCACGTATTCGGAGGGTCCGACGTCATGGTCAACGGCTCGAAGACTCCATGAGGCGGAGTCCATGCTGGACGAGACCTTCCTCCTCATGTACTCGGACAACTTCGCCGCGATCGACCTGGTCGGGATGTTCGGCAGGCACATCGAGTCAGGAGCGAAGGCGACGCTCACGATAGTGCGCAAGTCCGTAGGAAACGTCTCGGTCAGTGGCCACGGCATCGTCTACAGCCGACGTCGTTCTGACGCCTCGACCCACGTCGAGGTCGGCTACATGCTTGTCGAGCGCGACCCCACGTTCGACACCTTGGATGGGCTGGCCGGTTCACCCAATGTCGAACTTGCAGACGTCCTCGTCGCCCTGTCGGATAGCGACTCCCTCGATGCGGTCGAGGCGTTTGGTGGATACCAGAGCATTTCGGATCCCGAGCGGCTTGAACGCACCAGGGAGTTCATGTCGCCGAAGCGGATCCTGCTCGTGGACCGTGACGGGACGATCAACGAGAAGTCACGGCCGGGCGAGTATGTGACTCGATGGGAGGACTTCAGCTTCATCGAAGAGGCCGTCGACGCCATGGCCCAACTCGCCGAGGAGGGTTTCGAGTTCGCCGTGATCACGAACCAGGCGGGTATCGCCAGGGCAATGGTCGACTCGGATGAACTTGAGAGGATCCATCAGGGGATGGTCTCGACGCTGGATGAGCGGGGGATCGCCGTCAGGGGGGTCTACGTGTCGCCTCACCACTGGGACGAGGAGGCGTTTGATCGTAAGCCGAATCCGGGACTGTTCTACCGGGCATCGCAGGAACTCGGATTCCGACTTGACCGGGTCGTCTACGTTGGGGATGACATCAGGGACTGCAGGGCAGCGGCCAGCGCGGGCTGCGGCATGGTCTACATCACATCCGAGGGTGAAGATGGCCAGATGCCGGTGTCGAGGATGCCACAGTGGACCGTGCGCACTTTCTGCGAAGCCATGCCAGTCATCCGTGAGTTCTACGAAGGGTTCGAGAGATGATCATTAGCCGAACCCCGCTCAGGATTAGTTTCTTTGGTGGGGGTACCGACCTTCGCTCCTACTACTCGAAGCGACCGGGTCGCGTGATCAGCGCTGGCATCGACAAGTACCTCTACGTCGTGTTGCGGGAGCAGGTCGGGTTTGTGGAGCACCGATACCGCATCAACTGGAGCCAGGTCGAGTTCTGCAGGGAGATCGACGAGATCCAGCACCCCATCGTCCGCGAGGCGTTCCGGATGTTCGAGGTCGAGTCACCGATGGAGTTGACGACCTTCTCGGACATCCCGGCCGGCACCGGCCTGGGATCGTCAAGCACCTTCGCCGTCGGCCTCGTCAATGCACTTCACGCGCTCAGGCGCCAGCGCGTCACCAAGCACACCATGGCCTCCGAGGCAGCGCACCTCGAGATCGACATCCTCGGTCGTGTCATGGGCAAGCAGGACCACTTTGCCGCCTCCTACGGCAAGCTCAACACCTACTCGTTCAACCAGGACGAGACGGTCGAGGTAGAACCGGTGTTCTTCGAGTCGGCCAGGCTCGAGATGCTCGAGGACCGTCTCCTGCTCTTCTACACCGGGCAGCAGCGCAACGCATCGGAGATATTGGAGACACAGGATTCCGCCACCTCTGACACGATCGAATTGCTCAGCCGCATGCAGGAGTTCGTCCAGCCGATGGCCGACATCCTCTCCGGCAGCGGTGACATGTCCTCCATCGGTCCCATGTTGAACGAGAGTTGGATGTTGAAGCGTTCGATAGCGGCCGGGGTCTCGAGCGCACTCATCGACGACAACTATGAGCGGGCGATCCGTGCAGGTGCCACCGGTGGAAAGATCCTGGGGGCAGGCGGGGGTGGCTTCCTGCTGTTCTACGTCGAGCCCGAGAGGCAGCAGTCGGTCATCGACGAACTCGCCCCCCTGCAGCTGATCCGGTCCAGGTTCGACACGGACGGCTCGCGGATCACCTACTACGAACCGTCACGGTTCAGTTGACCACGCTTTTACCCGTCAGCAGTTCCTGGGCCGGGCCGTGGTTTCTACGCGTCAGGCGAGGAGCGCACGATGTGTGGGATTAGCGGGATCCTCCGACAGGGCAGATCCGCAGGATTGGATCTCGAGCACACGGTCGAGACGATGGCTCGTCGGCTTCACCATCGCGGGCCCGACCGCCTGGGCTCATGGGTGGCGCCGGACGGGCAGATCGCCTTTGGGCACGCCCGACTGTCTGTGATTGACGTGTCACCGGCGGGCGACCAGCCGATGACCTCTTCCGATGGCCGCTGGACGATCACCTACAACGGCGAAATCTACAACGCAGACTCTCTGAAAGCCGATCTCGGCAGGCCGAAGTCGGGGTACCGGGGCCACTCGGACACGGAGATCCTGCTCGAGTGCATAGCCGCATGGGGTGTACGCAAGACCCTGGAGCGCGCCGTGGGAATGTTCGCCTTCGCGTGCTGGGACAACGGGCGGTCACAACTCTGGTTGGCCAGGGACAGATTCGGTGAGAAGCCGCTCTATTACGCTAAGCATGGTCGACTCCTGATCTTCGCGTCCCAGATCGGCGCACTACGTTCCGTGCCGGGGTTCAGTCCGACGCTGGACCTTGTCGCACTGGGTGAATACTTCCGCTGGACGAGCATCCCGGCCCCCCTCACGATTTTTCAGGAAGTCTCAAAGTTGCGGCCCGGTCACCTGCTACACGTCACCGATCCGGGTCCGTTGCCCGAGCCCGTGCCGTACTGGTCGCCTGTCGACGAAGCAGTCGCGGCGGCCGAGGCGTCGGCTGGCCCCGAACTGCTGGACGAGTTCGAGGCCGTCTTCGAGCAGGTGGTAGCCGACCGGATGGTGGCCGATGTGCCGCTCGGGGCGTTCCTCTCGGGAGGAATAGATTCGTCGGCCGTCGTGGCGATGATGCAGCGGAGGTCCACCCGGGCAGTCCGGACCTTCACCATCTCGTTTCCAGGAACGGCCTTCGACGAGGGGAGGTACGCAGCGGCTGTCGCGCAGCACCTGGGCACTGACCACACCGAGTTGGTCGTCACACCCGAGGACGCGATGGGTGTGATCCCGCTCCTGCCCACCATGTACGACGAGCCGTTCGCCGACTCGTCACAGGTTCCGACCCACCTGGTGAGCCGCATGGCCCGTGAGCACGTGACGGTGGCGCTCTCGGGAGACGGTGGCGACGAGTTGTTCGGCGGCTACGAGCGGTACCGGATGCTCGCCCGGATGGGTCGGGTACGCCACCTCCTGCCGGCGGTCCTTCGCCGGCCGATGGGTCGGGGCCTGCTAGCCGTACCGGTGTCGGGTTGGGACGGTTTCGGGCAGGGAGTCGCCGGTCGGATCCTGCCGGCGGCTCTACGCCATCGCACCGGACATCGGGTGCACAAGCTGGCCCGCGTACTGCTGGCCGACGGGTCGGAGGACCTCTACAGCCTGCTGATGTCACTCGACAACGGCTCGGACCGTCTCGTATTGGGCGCAGGTGACCGGCCGAGGGCCGACGCGTCCGGCCTTCGGGCCACGGGAATCGCGGCATTCTCTCCGGCGGAGCGGGGCATGTTGATCGACACGCAGACGTATCTGCCCGACGACCTGCTCACCAAGGTGGACAGGGCTTCGATGGCTGTGAGCCTCGAGGTGAGAGCGCCGTTCCTGGACCCCGGGCTGTACCGCTTCGCCTGGGGCCCTGCCGCCGACCACCGGATCAAGGACGGCCAGGGGAAGTGGATCGTCCGGCAGTTGCTGAGGCGGCTGCTTCCCGACCACCTGATCGATCGGCCCAAGGTCGGTTTCGGTGTGCCGATCAGCGAGTGGCTGCGTGGACCGCTGCGACCGTGGGCCGACGACCTGTTGGATCCGGCTGTCATCGCCGGTCAGGGGTACCTGGATCCGGGACTGGTGGCAAGATACTGGCGAAGCCATTGCGACCGAACCGATGACTTCACCTACCAACTGTGGGCCATCCTCATGTTCCAGGCCTGGCTCGCCGAGGCAGGACCATGAACGGAACTCCTGCCGGCGGGCAGATCAGGGTTCTGCGAATCCTGGCACGGATGAACGTCGGTGGGCCGGCGTGGCAGGCGAGCGTGTTGACCCGAGGCCTGTCCGATGGACCGTTCACGACACGCCTGATATGCGGTCGCGTCTGTGATGACGAAGCCGACTTCATAGAGCTTCGGGATCCTGACCTGCCCGTCAAGCGCATCGGGTCACTCGGACGGTCGGTACGACTCGGCGGCGACCTCTGGGCTCTGCTGGCCATATGTCGTGAGATCCGTGATTTCCGGCCGCACATAGTCCACACCCACACGGCAAAGGCGGGAGTGCTGGGTCGCATCGCCGCCATCTTCTGCCGGGTCCCGATTCAGGTCCACACGTTTCACGGCCACGTGCTCTCCGGATACTTCTCACCAGCCGTCACGCAGGCGGTCCGGATCGTGGAGGCGGCTCTGGCCAGACGGTCGACGGCTCTGGTGGCAGTCGGGGAGAGCGTCCGGGACGACCTGATCGAGAGAGGAATAGGTCGAGCGCACCAGTACACGGTTATCCCACCCGGGGTCTCGCTGGACCGGGCCCCCGGTCGAATCGAGGCCCGCGAGATCCTGGACCTCCCCCCTGATGTCCCCGTGGCCCTGTTCGTCGGCCGTCTCACCAGGATCAAACGGATCGATCGCCTCATCGAGTCGATGGACGCTGTGCTGCGGCGCCTACCCGACACGGTGCTGGTCCTGGCGGGCGAAGGGGACCAGCTGGAAAGGGCGCGTCAGCAGGCTCGGCCGCTCGGGTCGTCCGTGCGGTTCCTAGGCTGGAGAACCGACCTCTCGACCCTCTACGCCGCCGCCGACGTAGCCGTGATCACGTCCGACAACGAGGGAATGCCGGTCTCTCTCATCGAGGCCTCCCTGGCAGGACTGCCCTCGGTCACCACCGATGTCGGTAGCGCGGGCGAGGTCGTGATAGAGGGTGTGACCGGGCGTGTCGTGGCGGCGACGGCAGGATCGGTGGCCGATGCCCTGGTCGAGATCCTCGGCGACGACGACCTGAGGCTGAGGATGGGTGAAGCCGCAAGAGAGCACGGCGAGCAGGCCTTCGGTGTCCACAGGCTCGTGCGTGACCACGAGGTCCTGTACCGGCGTCTCATCAGCGAGTGCCCCACCGGGCGCCGTCGAACACCGAGATAGGCTCGTTCGATGCGAGTGCTCATCACCGGCGGCGCCGGATTCATCGGGTCCCACCTGGCCGACCGGCTTCTTGACCGTGGTGACGAGATCATCATCCTGGACGACCTCTCGACCGGACGCCTTGAGAACATTGCCCACCTCACGGGCAGAGCCGATACGGAGTTTGTGCTCGGATCGATCCTGAACGTCGATCTTGTCGACCATGTGGTCTCGCGAGTCGACGCGGTGTACCACCTGGCCGCGGCCGTCGGTGTCGAACTGATCGTCGAAAAGCCACTGGAGAGCCTTCTGACCAACATCCGGGGCACGGAGACGGTTTTCGAGAAGGCACACAAGTACGGAAAAAGGATCCTGGTCACATCGACATCCGAGATCTACGGCAAGAACACCTCGGATCGCCTCACCGAGGACGAAGACCGGATCCTCGGCTCTCCTCTCAAGAGTCGATGGTCGTACTCGGAGGCCAAGGCAATCGACGAGATCCTCGCCTACACCTACTGGAGGGAGAAGGGGCTGGAGTCGGTGATCGTCCGTCTGTTCAACACGGTTGGGCCGCGCCAGACGGGCAGTTACGGCATGGTCGTTCCCCGCTTCGTGCACCAGGCGCTACGGAACGAGCCGCTCACGATCTATGGAGACGGCAACCAGACGCGCTGTTTTTGTGCGGTCACCGAGGTGGTCGACGGCATCATCGCGCTGTCCGAACATCCCGAGGCGTTCGGCAAGGTCTTCAACCTGGGAAGCACTGAGGAGGTGTCTATACGCCACCTGGCCGACCTGATCGTCACCATCACCGGATCATCCAGCCCAGTCGAGTTCGTCTCCTACGACATCGCCTACGAGGAGGGTTTCGAGGACATGCAGCGACGGGTTCCCGCCATCTCTCGGGCAAACGAACTCGTCGGGTTCGCACCGTCGGTAGGTCTGGACGACATCATCAGATCGGTGATCGACGACCTTCAGGGATAGCGGAGGAACCTCGTGACTGGCGGATGGCTTGAGTACGTAGTTGTCTTCCTCGGGGCGACATTGCTGTGCTCGTTGTTGCTGCCCCTTGCGATTCGGGTTTCGTTGGGTCTGGGGCTGGTTGACAGAGGCAGTGGGCGCAAGGGCCTGGAGCCTCCGGTGCCATTCCTCGGCGGGATGGCTCTTGTTCTGGCGTTCTCGTGCAGCGTGGTCGTGGGATCAATAATTCGCCCACCAGCAGGAGGCCACCGTGAACTCGTTGTCGTCCTTGGTGTCGCTGCATTCTTGGCCGGCGTGGGGCTCATTGACGACCTGAAGAGCCTCCCCCCATGGCCTCGGCTAGTTGCTGAAGTTGGTTCTGGCCTGGTGGTGTGGAACCTCGGTGTTGGCATCACCCTGACCGGTGTGACCTGGGTCGATCTGGCACTCACGGTGTTCTGGGTGGTCGGGATCACGAACGCGTTCAATCTCCTCGACAACATGGACGGTTTGGCGGCCGGCCTGGCAGCGATTGCCAGTGCGGCCTACTTCGCCATTGCGGTCGTCCAAGGTCAGTTTCTCGTGGCAGGTCTGTCAGCGGGCCTAGTCGGTTGCGCGGTCGGGTTTCTCCGAAGGAACCTGTATCCGGCGCAGATATACATGGGCGACGCTGGTGCTCTGTTCCTGGGATTCTTGATTGCCTACCTGGGGATGAAGTTGAAGGTCTCCGGCGATGGCTTGGAGACGTCTCTCGTGCCGGTGCTGGTATGCGCAATCGCGATTTTCGACACCACGCTTGTCACCCTGGCTCGACTATTGTCGGGGAGAAGTCCCTTCCAGGGTGGGCAGGATCACGTCAGTCACCGCCATGTGGGCCTAGGCCTCCCGGTGCCGGTAGCGGTCGGGGTCATCCATGCGGCTGCGGCTGGGACCGGAGTACTGGCTTTCGTGTCCAGTCGGGTTGATCCGGCGACGGTCTGGATCATCGGGGGCTTGGTCGGGGTGGGAATGTTGGCTTGGGGAGTGCTCTTGTGGATGGTGCCTGTCTACCCGGAGAGCAGGCGCCGTCACTTCTCTATCATCGATCAGACGGCTGAGGAGTTATCAGCCGGTGATCAATAAGGGGTTGAGCGCTCCCAGGGACGCGTCAACTCGAACCACTCGACGGTTGCCCTGAGGCCGGTGACAAGGTCGGTCGGCACGAGGTCGGGGAAGAGTTCCAGCAGGAGGCCTGAGTCGGCCTGCGAGCGCCGGACATCACCGACACGCGTAGGCAGGTGGTCTACCGGTAGTCGCCGTTCCAGGATGTGTTCGAGTTCTGCGATCACCTCGAGCAGTGTGACCCGTGTGCCGAAGGCGAGGTTCACTGGATCCGGGTGGCTGACCTGGCGGGTTATCGCCTGCGCCAGGACGTCGACGACGGAGCCGACAAAGGTGAAGTCCCTGCACTGGGTGCCATTGCCGTGGACCGGCAGCGGAGTTCCGCTGCAAGCGGCGGCTAGGAATGCGGGAATCACAGCCGCGTAGGTGTGTGCCGGTGGCTGTAGGGGTCCGAAGACGTTGAAGAATCTGAGCGCGAGTACGGGCAGGCCGTAGGAATGTCCCCAGGCCAGAGCGTAAGACTCGGTGGCCAGCTTGCTGGCGGCATAGGGGCTGATCGGGCGGGCTACAAGCCCTTCGTGCTTGGGAAGCACGTCGGTCGAGCCGTAGACAGACGAGGAGGAGGCTACGATGACCTGCACATCGCCGGCGCGTCGAGCGGCCTCGAGAACAAGAGCCGTACCGGTTGCGTTTACCTCATGTGTTGCCATCGGCTCTGCCACGGATCGCGGCACCGACGACCGGGCGGCCAGATGGACAATCGTCGATGCGCCGTCGGTCGCATGCCGGAGCAACTCCTCGTCCAGGATCGATCCTTCGACCAGAGTCGCTGTGGTCCCGTCCAGGTTCTCCCGGAATCCGAACGACAGGTCGTCGACTACAACGATCTCGGATACGCCTGCCAGAGTCTCCAGCCTGCGTACGAGGTTGGCTCCGATGAACCCGGCACCACCGGTGATCACGACCTTCATCGTCGGACTGCCTCCATGATGAGTCAGTTGACCGGGTATACCGTTGGCGGGTGTTGCGGACTCGTTCCAACTGTTGCGATGTTAGCAACCCGCCGAAGAGGGTGACCGTCGGGGAGTCGCCGCGTTACCCACTGGAGGACGGACTGGAAGCCCGTTCCGGCCACAATGATCCACAGGACGAGGAACCACCACCCGAAGCGTCCTTCCCAAATTGCCCATGTCGCAGCTATGACCGCGGCGAATGGCGCCGTGACGCAAGCCACGATGATGACCAGCGATGATCGGCGATTTACCCATGCGCCGATTGCGGAGAACGCATAGAGGCCGGACATGGAGATTGCCGTGAAGGCATTGAGCGACCGCGAGTACCACGGTCGAACCTGCTTCATTTCCCACCAGACACGTGTCAGGCCGAGCCGGGCCATGTCGACCGGATGCTCGGCGGCATACCCGACCAGGGCAGCGTTGGATGTGTCGGTCGACGCCGGTGCCGGCATCGAGACTGAGGTCTCGGGGACACCCTGGACCACTACGCCCTTCCATGCAGAAGTGGCGAAGGCGTACCCGTCATGGCTTGCCCGAAGTGAAGGACTGAAGAGTGCGAGAACGAAGATGCATGACCACACGCCCGTGATCACCAGCACGCGCAAAGACGCCGAGTGATGCCGTGCCAGAACAAGGGCGGAGGCCACTGCACCGAGAAGGAGGATTCCGTTTGGGCGGAGTGAAGCGGTGGCTACCGCTACCAGCCAGAGATACGGCGAGAATGGAGTGTTGTTGTCAATGGAGCGCGACAGGAACCACGCAGTCAGGATGATTCCCGCATAGAAGAGCGACTCCGTCAGCACGTAGCGCGTCCACTGGTTGATCAGCGGATGGAGGAGATAGAACGAAGCTGCTAGCCAGCCAGCCAACTCTCCGCTGTAACGGCGACCGAGGGAGAGCATCGCCAGCGCGGCGAGCGTCACCCCCACGGACTGGGCAATAACAGCAGGCCAAGGTTGCGAACCGACCAGGAGGCCGAGCCGCAGAAGGCCTATGTAGCCGACATATCCCCAAAATGGCCCTGAGAGTGATTCCGGGAAGCCGGGTGCGAGACCAAGGTAGTACCCCGAGTCCGGTGACAGGACCGGTCCTCTCAGCGAGAAGAGGGCCCCAGTAATGAGTTGCCCGGCAAGAAATAGCAGCACTACACAAGTGATGTCGGATGTTCGTCTGGTCAATGTGGTGTTCCCCTAGTGTGACGAACGAGTATTCCACAAGACCAGCCGCCGGGCGTAGCAGTCATGGTGCATGAGGTGGGTTTCTGTGCCAGACCGTCAGAGAGATGTTGGTTGCCTATCGGTGGTGGTCCCGTGCTTCAACGAAGTGGACCACATCGCGGAATGCATAGCTCGAGTTCTCGACGAGCCATGTGTCCATGAAGTACTTGTGGTCGATGACGGCTCAGTCGATGGCACCGCGGAGGTGTTGACGAACCTTCGAGACCCGCGGATACACGTCTACACGCACAGGCAGAACAGAGGCAAGGGTGCCGCACTTCGGACTGGCTTCGCTGCGGTTACCGGCGAATTCGTAGTTGTCCAGGATTCTGACCTTGAGCAGAATCCTTCCGACTACGAGTTGATGCTCGCCCCACTTCTGACTGGTCAGGCCGCTGTCGTATATGGCTCGCGGTTTCCCGAACGCCGCCGCCTCCCCGGCCAGTACATCGCTCACTACCTCGCCAATCGGTTCCTGACCATGCTCTCGAACCTGCGGACCGGGCTGCAAATAACCGACATGGAGACCGGATACAAGATGTTTCGTCGCGAGGTCCTTGACGGGCTCACGATCGAGGAGGACCGCTTCGGTGTGGAGCCGGAACTGACGGCAAAAATTGCGCGAGCAGGCTGGCGTCTAGTCGAGATTCCGGTCACCTACGCCCCGCGGAAGTTCAACACCGGGAAGAAGATTGGTTGGCGTGACGGCGTCCGAGCCGTCTGGTGCATTTATCGTTACCCGCGCCGCCAGAGGTTCGGCCGCCGGGACTGCCAATCTTGACGACCGGGGACTGCACGATTTGCCCCCCTGTCGGAGTTGGATATTCGCTGCGGGGTCTGGTCGCACATGTGGTGTCGCGTTACTCGAGGCGCTGGGTATGTCGTTTCCCGTTGTCTCAGCAGTCCTAGCGGCGAGCCACTGAGCACCAAGCCTCGCAGAGGCGGTCGGCCGACCGCCTCCAGGTGAATCGAGCCGCTCGAACCCGGTCCTCGTCCAGTTGGGTTGACGGAGTCGAGAGGGCCGCACGTATCGCCCTGGCACAGTCAACCGGATCGTCTGGGGCGAAATGGGGAACATGTGATCCGGCAACCTCGGTCAGCGCACCTGCCCCGGAGACGCATAGAGGTACGCCAGCGCGCTGTGCTTCGAGGGCGGCGATTCCGAACCCCTCGATCGTCGACGGCAATGCGACACAGGCTGCCTGCGCGTAGAGGGTGGGGAGCGCGAGGTCATCGAATCGGCCAAGAAAGTTGACGCGTCGGTCGACGCCCAACCCTTTTGCCAGCGCCATCAGGCGGCGGTCCTCGTCGCCCTTCGGTGCACCGGCGAAGCAGAGGGGCGGCAGGTAAGGGTCGGCGGCGACGGCTCGGATCAGGAGCTCGAGGTTCTTGTGGCGCTCGACATGACCGACATGGAGAATCGGTGCATCCTTCCCGACATCACGCGGTAACACAGCGACATGGTCGGCGGCGTTGGGGACGATCCGTATCCGTTCAGGCCCGATGTCGAAGTACCGCACTAAGTCAGCGGCGACAGTCTCGCTGACCGTGATCACACACGCGGCTCGCTCGACAGCGGACCGGTGGAGGCGTTCGGCAGTTGCACGGGCGATCCTCGGGCTGTTCGCCTTCTCGATCGATCGCATGTCGTGGATGGTCAGGGTGAACGGAATCGACAGGGTTCGTGGCACCGGCAGATGTCCGAAGTGGACGAGGTCGAAGTCTCTGTCAGGTTTATTCAGTAACCGCCTAATGCTGCTGCCCTCCAATATGGCTCGCTTCCAGACTGGCCCCAGTGGTACCGAAGTCCGAAAGCGGGTGACGCTTGGAGGAAGTGCGAACTCAATCGGCTCAAGTCCCTCCATGACCGAGAGTTTCCCGCCTTGGGTCGCGAGCAGCGTGGCGACACGTGGAAGAAGTTCGGCATTGTGCCGCCGCACCCCACCCATAGGTTGCCCTAGGACCACACCTGACACAAGTACATGTGGGCTGGTTGCTCGTCGGTCAGTTGACATCAGTTGTTCGATTGGACGCAATCGTCGGCAGCGTGGCGGAACCGGAGTCAGATCGATTACCGGAAGCGAACCTGCGGTGTCTTGGGCGACAGGGAGGGGTGGTGGAGGCAGTCCCTGCCGTCCGTTCGGCGAACCGGAACAGGGCTGGACTACGCCAGTCGACTGGGGTCATAGGGGAGCAGCAGTTACCGGTCACGGGCTGCTTTTCTTCACCATGGCGATGTGGCAGGGCGCGATTGCTAGAAGGACCCGATTTACCATCCAGTCGGCCATGTGACCTACCGGTGACCGAAAGGCTACGGCGATTGCACGACGAATCGGAGTCTGGCGAGCTGTCGACACGAGTCCGCGAGGTGCAACGAAGACGTCCCACTCCCTTGAGGGGGGGGCCTTCTCGAGCGTGTTCCGGAGCCCTCTCAGTGAGAGCGGGTTGGTGCCCGTCTCGGAACGCTTCCCGCGCGTGAACGGAATCAGCCGGAGGCGTAGGGGTCGCGGGATCAGCCCATAGAGCGGGAGGCGGAAGTGGGGCTCGGGGAAGATCGAGTTCCTATTGGGCGAGACGACGACTGCATAGCCGCCCCCCGACGTTACGCGAACGCACTCGCTCGTCATCTCGTATGGCCGATGAACGTGTTCGATTACGTTGTTGGCGTGCACCAGCGAGGCAACTGACGACCTGATCGGCAGGGTCGTGATGTCGGCACGAAGGAAGCTCACGTTGGTGACTCCGTCGTCCCTTCCGAGCGCTGTGGCTAGAACTACGTTGACGAGAGAGCCATCGACGAACACGACGTGTTGGAACCTGGTAGCGAATCCAAGCAGATACTGGCCGTCACCACCGCCGACCTCGACGGCAAGTTGCCTTGGCATCGGCGACTTCTTGAGGTCTTGAAGTCTTGTCTCGATCTTGTGGAGCATCTGGTGGCCGTGCCCCCGGCCGACCTCACCGGCGACCCGCTCGTATCGTCGCGCAAACCGCCGCTGGGCCCGTAGGGCAAGTCCACTGGTGCGGAGTTGAGCGCCGGGATCGCTGACGAACTCGTCCGAGTCGGCGCGCAGACGAATGGCGCGCTCGCTGAGGTCTTCATAGGTGCACTCGTCAAGTACCTCCAGGAGTTGGAGCCCGATGCGTTGATCCTCCTCCAAATCCCATCGACCCTCGTTCGCGAGACGAATTACTGAAGTGTCGAACAGGAAGTCAATAATGTCCCGCCGTTGTCGGGCAACGGTGCCACACGAATCACATTCCCATAGGTGGTCGACCATCCGCAGTGGAGAGTCGCAACGTGGACATGCGAGAATGTCAGCGATCATCGGTTCGCCTCCGCGACTCTGGCCCTACGACTGACTAATCAATCTAGTTCTAGGAACTTGGGAAGTTGTCCGTACCGGAGACCGACCGTGCTATCGGCAGTGGCCGTCCGGGCAACCAGAGGACGGTGCGGAGACCGAGTCTGGGAGGCGACGTTCATCAGGCTCCTACAATCTGTTTCAGGAGGTCGATTGAAGTCTGCTCCCGATGTCTTCGCATGTGAATGCTGCTGGTGACACTTCGGTAGTGTTGTCTGGTCATACGGCTATCCAATGGAGTAGGCGACCACATGACCTGCAATCTGACCGTGATCGGTCTCGGCTATGTCGGTCTCCCGCTGGCGTCTGAAGCGTGTCGAGCAGGTCTCAGGGTTCTTGGCTATGACAACTCATCCGCAGTCGTCGAAGGCCTGAATGCCGGAACATCCCATATTGACGACGTAACTGACGATGACGTTGTGGGCATGAGAGCCTGCGGATTCGTGGTGACCGGAGTTCCGACAGATCTTGTGGAGGCGGACGTGCTCGTGATCTGTGTTCCCACGCCGCTCTCCGAGGACGGCGCCCCGGATCTCTCCGCCGTGATCGACGCGTCGAAGATGGTCGCGATAGGCCTCAGACCAGGCTGTCTGGTGGTGCTCGAATCGACGACCTACCCCGGGACGACGGACGAGGTCGTGAGACCGCTGCTGGAACTTGGTAGTGGGCTGTCGGCTGGGGTCGACTTCTCGTTGGCCTATTCCCCCGAACGTATCGATCCTGGCAACCCTGCCTTTGGTCTGTGCAACACACCCAAGATCGTGGGGGGACTGACGCCGACGTGTACCGAGCGGGCGGTCGAGTTCTACGAGCAGATAGTCGACACCGTCGTTCCCACGGTCGGACTGCGCGAGGCCGAACTGGCGAAGTTGCTGGAGAACACCTACCGCCACGTCAACATCGCACTCATGAATGAGATGGTGGTGTTCTGCCACGAGTTGGACATCGACCTCTGGTCGGCGATCGAGGCGGCGAGCACTAAACCGTTTGGCTTCGAGGCGTTTTATCCGGGTCCGGGGGTCGGCGGGCACTGCATTCCCATCGATCCCAACTACCTGTCCTGGGTGGTGCGCTCGGTCGGTTATCGGTTTCGGTTCGTTGAGTTGGCACAGGAAATCTCCGAACGCATGCCGATCTACATTGCTCAGCGAGTTCAGACTGCACTGAACGCAGACCGGATAGCGGTCAACGGCTCAAGGATTCTTCTGCTCGGCGTGACCTACAAGGCCGACATCAGCGACCAGCGGGAGAGCCCCGCCCGACCTCTCGCTGCCCAGTTGCTCACGATGGGTGCTGAGGTCCGTTATTTCGACCCCCATGTGGACAGCTTTCTTGTCAACGACCGGCAACTTCCCTCTGTGGGAGACCTTGCATCGGCAGTGGAGTGGTCTGATGTGGCAGTGCTGGTCCAGGCACACGGTGAGATTGTCGGATCAGAGGCCCTGGCCGGCGCCAGTCGAATACTTGACACACGCGGTGTGCTAAGTGGTGACAACGTGGAACGGCTCTGATGGGGGGATCAGGATCAGGTTGACGACCTTGGCGCCCTGCTACCGTCTGTTTTCGTGCCAGATCTAGGGAAGAACGCATTCCTGCGCCGACTGTTTCGTCGTATGGGTCGATTCCGACCGGTACTCCGAGAGATCAATTCCCTTCTATCGGGAAGAAAACCGCCGAGTTTCTCTGGTTGGCTAATGACTACCTGGCATCATCTGCCATGGGAGGATGGGTGGGAGGAGTTTCGTCAAGCAGCAGAGGATGTTCGATCGTTCGAACACACCCATAGCGGAGGAATGCGCCCAGAAAAAGGCAATGATCCGGGTAGGACAGTTGATGCCCTCCTCTGGAGGCATTGGAATGTTGCCTACAGCGTTCATCACGCGTTTCGACATACAGGTTGCTCGGATTTCTTGGCTGTGGAATGTGGTGTCGCCGATGGCATGACAGCCAATTTCGCTGCTGCACAGGGAGTTGCTGAGTGCTCAGAGTTCTTCAGTCTCCACCTTTACGACTCCTGGTCGACCATGCGAGAAGATGGTCTCACAACCTCGGAGGGTGGAATGGATGGTCGGTACGGTGCGCTCTCTCAGAACCTGACACGCCGGAACCTCTACAAGTACGGCCCAAATCTTTTTTGGCATCCAGGGTATATTCCAGAGACACTTGATGATTCGGCGCCCGAAACCGTGTCATGGCTGCATATTGACCTGAACTCTGCCAAGACGACAATGTTGGTGTTGGATTTCTTCTATCCACGCATTCGACCGGGTGGAGTTGTGTTATTCGATGATTATGGATGGGACGGAAACACTGAGATGCGTATCACGGTTGATGACTGGTTTCGTGAAAAGACAGGTACGTTATTTCCGCTTCCAACTGGTCAGGCGATCTATTTCAACTAGTGTCGCGATCGGTTGTGTCTAGGTCATCGCGTCCACCGGATGGGGGTGTTGATCCGTCTCGAGCCTCCCCCGGCTTCTTGACGCAGCCGAGCGCCCTCTGCAAGATTGCAGGTGTCTACTATGTCAGTTGTGGGACACGACTTTCGTAGTTACCGGGCATCTGAGTGGCTGGGCGCCGCGCCGATAGCGGACACTGCCGATTCGGCCACCTGGAGACCCGGACCGAAGGTTCGGAGACCCTGAGGTGGTGTCAGCTGACATCGGTCAACTCCGGGTACTCCTCGTTGACCTGTGGCATCACCTGAGTAGTCGTAGGCGCTGGCAGTTCGTGCTCGTGTTCGGCCTGGTGTTCCTCAGCGCTGGTGCCGAGGTCATGACCCTGGGGGCGGTCCTGCCCTTCATCGGCATTCTCACAGCGCCTGAGAGCGTGTACACCTATCCGCTGATCTCAACCCTCGTCGAGCAGTTCGGTATCACCGCAACCGAGGACCTCATGTTGCCCCTGACCATTGTCTTCGCCGCCGCGGCGTTGCTTGCAGGGACGATTCGACTGCTGTTGCTGTGGGTCTCGACCCACCTAGCAGTGGCCACTAGTGCGGATCTGAGCAGTGATGTCTACAGGAGAACCCTCCACCAGCCCTACAGCGTGCATGTCAGCCGCAACAGCAGCGAAGTGATCAGCGGCATCACGAGCAAGCTTGATGCCGTCGCGGGAGGTGTGCTCATGCCCGTGCAGTCCCTGGTGGGCTCGGTTGTGCTGATCGTGGCGGTGGTGACCGCACTGGTGATGATCGATCCGGTTGTCGCTGCCGTTGGAGTTGCCGGCTTCGGCGGTTTCTATGTAGTCCTCACCCTGACCTTCCGACACAAACTTCGACACAACAGCCTCCTTGTGGCGCAGGAGCAGACGAGGGTGGTCAGGTGCCTTCAGGAGGGCATGGGTGGTATCCGTGACATCTTGCTCGACGGTACCCAGCCGTTCTTCACCGGCGTGTACGCGCGTGCCGACAGGCGCTTTCGGCGAGCACGTGGGAACAACGTCGTCATCAGCGGATGTCCGCGCTATGTCATGGAGGCTCTGGGCATGGTGCTCATAGCCTTGATGGCATTCGTCATGACCAAACAGGACGGTGGTCTCGCAGCAGGCCTGCCGGTGCTGGGAGCACTTGTGATCGGTGGGCAGCGACTCCTGCCCGCGATGCAGCAGAGTTACGCAGCCTGGACAGGAATCGTCGGCAACCAGGCTCTGCTCGCAGAGGTAGCCGACCTCCTGAACCAGCCGATGCCCGACTGGGCCGATGGGCCGTCATCGGAGCCGCTGCTGTTCAGCGACTCGATACGCCTCGATTCGGTGAGTTTCCGGTACACGCCCGGCGGCCCACTGGTCCTGGACGATGTCAGCATGGAGATCACACGTGGCGCCACGGTCGGCCTGGTCGGCAGCACGGGCAGCGGCAAGAGCACGGCGCTGGATCTCCTGATGGGCCTCCTGGAGCCGACGTCGGGCAGCGTCCTCGTGGATGGAATGCCGATCGTCGGTTCACGTAGACGGTCGTGGCAGCGAAATGTCGCCCACGTACCGCAGGCCATCTTTCTGGCCGACGCCAGCCTGGCTGAGAACATCGCGTTCGGCGTTCCCGAGGGCGATGTCGACATGATCCGGGTGCGGGAGTCCGCACGATGGGCGGCGATAGCAGAGTTCATAGAGGGCGCACCCGAGGGTTACGATGCAAGGGTGGGTGAGCGTGGAATCAGGCTCTCAGGCGGCGAGAGACAGCGGATCGGCATCGCACGCGCCATGTACAAGCGGGCCGGTGTGCTGGTGCTCGACGAGGCTACGAGCGCGCTCGACATGGAGACCGAGCAGATGGTGATCGACTCGATAGAGGAGTATGGGCATGATCTGACAGTCATCGTGGTGGCACACAGGCTGGCGACGGTGGAGCGCTGTGACATCATCTACCAGTTCGGCGGTGGGCGGCTGGTCGCACAGGGGACGTTCAAGGAACTCCTGTCCAGCAACTCGTACTTCAGGCGGATGGCGAATCTGGTCGACGGTTAGTGGAACAGCCCCGGGTCTCTCACAGGGATAGATGTGCCTTTAGTTCGGATGAGTCCTCTAGTTGGCGTTCGGCCCCAGCGCCTCTCGGTATTCTGGCCCTGCCTGTCAGGAATGTAGTTGGCCAGTGGCCATCCTCGCTACCTTGATGCACGACAGACTGTCCGCTGTGTTGATTCGACTTGCCGAATATCACACCTCGCGATGGGTCAAGTAGTAGAAATGTGCGTGACTGAGACTCGAATTCTCATCCAGGCGAGGATGAGTTCCTCGCGCCTACCGGGGAAGACGCTCGCCGTCCTCGCTGGTCAGCCCCTAATTGATCATGTGATCGGTCGTGTGTGCGAGGTCGTCGAACCTGCCCAGGTAGTGCTGGCCACGAGCAACCACGTGTCAGACGACATCTTGGTGGAGCACGTGTCCAGACGGCATGGGATTGAAGTGTTTCGTGGTGCGCTGGAGAATCTCGTTCGCCGCTATCAGGACTGTGTTCGCCGGTTCCCCTGCGAGTGGTTCGTGCGAATATGCGCGGACAGTCCGTTCATTGACCCAGATCTCATCGCCCTCATGCTTCGGGCGGTAGGGGATGGCGATCATCTGGTTTCCAACGTCGTGGAGCGATCATTCCCACCTGGTCAGAGCGTTGAAGTGATTCGTACAGAGGTGTTTCAGGCGTTGTCGAGTGATCTCCTCGATTCGTATGAGCGCGAGCATGTGACCAGCCACTTCTACCGACATCCAGATAGGTACAGAATCCGATCGGTTACGGCAGGAGGTGCTTCGTTCGGCGGGCGTCGACTGGTCGTTGATACCGCAGATGACCTCCGTGCCGCTGAGTTGATGATTCGGGAATCGCCCGATCTGTTGCGCGGCTATGCAGCGCAGGCCGTCGTCGCCGCTCGAAGATCATGACTCCAGGTGATTCCATCGGGTTTGGCGTGGTCGGCCTTGGAGTCGGTGAACGGCACCTCAATGCGGTGATCAACAACTCCAACTGCAGTCTTAAGGCTGTTCACGATCTGGATTCGAGCCGGGTGACAGGTGTAGTCGCA
>ENA-OREN01001420-OREN01001420.1-marine-metagenome-genome-assembly--contig:-NODE-1420-length-28148-cov-6.555912_pt1 | contig 28148 bp, 28 predicted proteins | sample MGYA00248624_ERZ508555 | MGnify/ENA primary metagenome ERZ508555 (study PRJEB26222, sample SAMN06267773) | marine metagenome | isolation source: Saanich Inlet, British Columbia, Canada | place...
CGCAATACACCATGACAACCTGCGCAACGCTGGAAGTAGAGTGTTTTTGCCTTCTCAAAGTCTGCTTCAGACATCGTTGGACCCGCACTGCTCGTCTTGACGACATGAGCTGCTGCTGGAGCGGATGGAGCAGCTGCTGGCGCTTTAGCAGGCGCAGACTGAGCTACTGTTGTTGCAGCAGGAGCAGGGGCTTTAGCCTGGGTTTGCGTGCTTTTTTCCGAATCACCTGAGTCACTGCAACCTGTTAACCCGACTGCAAATGCGATCGCAACACTCAAAGTTGCTCTCTTATATAGTCCCTTGTTCATGCTTTCAATCATTTAAATACTCCTTCCAAGTACTGTTTTTAGACGGTCTGGACAACATTTAAGATGGTAAAAAAATTTCTGAGCCGTCATCCCATTTCAACGACGTAGAGAATCTACTAGTTGCAACATCAACTTCATTGATTTACATCAAAACAGAGTATCAATCTCGATGAATATTAGAATTCTCTACTCATCAACCCCCACTTCTTGATATGTATCAATTACGCACCCTGACAAAAAAACTACTCTATATACAATTACAGATTGCAGGAACAGCAGCGCTAGCACTTAAGCCAAAATGAGCCGAACCATTTATATCTCTCTTCTCTCTGCCCTGTTTCTGGCACAACAGTGCACTGCCGCCGCCCCCCTTTCTGACACAAGAAAAGCTGAGATCGGCCATATCGTTCAACAGGATTGCGGCTCCTGTCATGGCTTAACCTTAAAAGGGGGGCTGGGACCAAGCCTGGACCCTGCCCGACTCAAACAATACTCTTCCGGATTTTTAGAGACGACCATCCTACATGGACGTCCAGGAACCCCAATGCCACCATGGGGCGCACTATTGACCACAGATGAAATTCATTACATTGCCACCCAATTACGCTCAGGAGTCTGGTATGTCCCATAATTTGATACCGCTAAAGCGCTGCCTCATCGCACTGCTGTCACTCATACCACTACTCGCTTTTCAGGTTAATGGATGTGAGATACGTGGCACTGGTGACCTCGGTATCGTAATTGAACGAGCCAGTGGTTCAATACAGGTAATCAACACCTCTCAACGGGAAAGCCTTGGACGAATCGAAGGGCTAGGGGATCTTTCCCACGCTTCAGCCGTCTTTTCTCGTGATGGACGGTACGCCTACATCTTTGGGCGTGATGGTGGACTCAGCAAAATTGACCTACTCTGTAACAACATTGTCAAACGGGTGATCCAAGGTGGCAATAGCATTGGTGGGGCCATCTCGCAAAATGGGAGATGGGTTGCAGTCTCCAACTATGAACCTGGTGGTGTGCGTATTTTTAACAGTGACTCTCTCGAACTGGTCGCAGACATTCCAGCAACAGCACTCTCTAAAGAGAAGTATTCTCGCACTGTCGGGCTGGTAGATGCCCCTGGAAACCGTTTTATCTATAGCCTGTTTGATACTGGAGAGACCTGGGTGGTCGAGATGGATGAAGAGAAACCACCCACCATCCAAAAATTCACAGATATTGGCATCCAACCCTATGATGGACTGATCACCCCTGATGGTCGCACCTATATCGCCGGTCTGTTCGGCGAAGATGGCCTGACCCTGTTTGATCTATGGAACCTGGAGAAAGGGGCAACCCGTATTCTCAACCACTATGGACGTGGTGAACAGAAACTGCCTGTCTACAAGATGCCTCACCTGGAGGGCTGGGCACAAGCAGGGGCTCGCACCTTTCTACCTGCAGTAGGTCGCCATGAACTTCTGGTGATCAACACCGGAAGCTGGGATGAAGTCGGTCGGATTGCTGTACATAGCCAGCCTGTGTTTGCAATGAGCCGTCCTGACGGACGCCAAATCTGGGTCAATTTTGCCTTTCCTCATAATGATACGCTACAGGTCATCGACACTCAAAGCCTAGAAATCATTCACCAGATGCAACCAGGAAAAGGAATTCTCCATATGGAGTTCACCCCAAGAGGAGAGGAGGTGTGGGTCTCCATTCGTGATAAAAATCGCATTGATATCTATAATACAGAGACTTTTGAGCACATCAAAAGTCTTCCGGCAGAGACCCCAAGCGGCATCTTCTTCACTCATCGGGCCGGTCAAATTGGTCTATAAAAATGAATACAAAGCAATTTTTTTGGAATTGTTTTGAGTCAATTTCAGCACTTCAGAAAAACAGGATAATTGATCTCAATCTTGGCCAGCGAGTGAACAATGAAGAGTAACGAATTATCACTACACGATCGCAGACTGCTGAATGAGTTTCAGCACAACTTCCCGCTCTCCTCACGCCCCTACGCTGAACTGGCTGAGCGACTGGAAATTAGTGAGTCTGAGGTCATCACTCAAATTGAACGGCTACAGTCGGCTGGATTAATCAGTCGGGTCGGGGCCGTCATCCAACCTCATACCATTGGCTATAGCACACTGGCCGCAATGGCTGTACCGCAACCCGAAGTTGAATCGGTGGTAGAAATCATTAACCAGATTCCTCAGGTCAACCACAACTACGAGCGTGAAAATGAGATGAACCTCTGGTTTGTAGTGACTGCTGAAGATGAACAGCACCTTGATCAGATACTTGCACAACTCGAACAGGAGAGCAGATATTCGGTCTACTCCTTCCCAATGGAGCGTGACTTCCATATCGATCTTGGTTTTAACCTCGACTGGAAACATCCCTACACTCCTCCGTCTAAACTTGTTCATCCTGCTGCATTTTCATGAATAAAGATCTACCACACTACGTTGTTACAGAGAGAGATCGAGAGGTTCTGGCTGCAATTCAAGGCGGTCTACCACTTGACCCACACCCCTATGCTGTCATAGGACGTACCATCGGAATGGGTGAAAGTGAAGTCATCGAATGCATCAAGACCTTACAACAGAACGGTATTATCCGCAGAATGGGGGTGATTGTTCACCATCGCCCATTGGGTTACCAGGCGAACGCTATGGTAGTGTGGAATCTTGCCGATAATGAGCTTGAAATATTTGGTAAACAGGCATCAAAACTGGATTTTGTCACGCTCTGTTACCAGCGTAGGCCTCATCTGCCCAGATGGCCCTACACCCTCTACACTATGATTCATGGAAAAGACCGTGAAAGCGTGCTGGAGCGCGTTGAAACACTGAGGTCACTTGCACCTACCGATAAGGTTGACTTTCAGGTACTGTTTAGCAGCCGCCGCTTTAAACAGCAAGGGGCCCGTTATTTCAATCGAAAGCAGCAATTACTCACAACAGCTGCCACACAACAGTCACACTTCACTCTTTAATCTGGCACTTCAACCTCATGAGAAGAACTGAACCTGCCCCCGTTCTGGACTCGATCAATCGAAACCTGATCAACATGTTACAAGGCGGATTTCCAATTTCACAGTCCCCTTATCAGGAGATCGCCAACCGGGTAGGTATCTCAGAAGATGAGTTATTATGGCGCCTGGAGGTGATGAAGACGGATGGCATCTATTCCCGCTTTGGCCCACTCTACAATGCTGAAGCATTGGGTGGTGCAGTAACATTAGCTGCCCTGGCTGTTCCTGAAAAAGAGTATGAACAGATTACTGAGCTGGTAAACGCACATGAAGAGGTCGCACACAACTATCTGCGCACTCACCACCATACGCCTACGCTGTTCAATATGTGGTTCGTGATCTCAACTGAGACACGAGAGGAGATCGACACTGTCATTGAGCAGATCGAAACAGAGACAGGACTCAAAGTCCACAACATGCCCAAACAGAAAGAGTACTTTCTGGAACTGAAATTCACTCTTTAATAGCACCTAGATGAGAACCGTGATGGATGAGATCAATCGCAAAATTATTGCCGCTACCCAAAATGGCCTCCCCCTGACTCCTCACCCCTATTCGGAGGTTGGAAATCAAATTGGTGTGACCGCTGAAGTTGTGATGGATCGAATGCAAGAGATGTTGGATAACGGCATTATTCGCCGCATCGGTATTATCCCTAACCACTATAAGCTTGGCTTCAAGTCTAATGGGATGACCGTTTGGGATGTACCAGACGATCAGATTGATCAACTGGGTGAAGCGGTAGGGCAACTTGAATTTGTCAGCCACTGCTACCAACGCCCTCGCCACCTGCCAGACTGGCCCTATAATCTTTTTGCAATGGTGCATGGCAAAACTCGCAATGAAGTCTTCACCAAGACAGAGGAGATTCGTACCCTACTTGGCGATGCCGTTCAGGCATATGAAATTCTCTTCAGCAAACAGATTTTAAAGAAGAGTGGATTCCGCCTGCAACAGACACCCCAGCCTCCAAAAGAGGGGCTGTAACTGTCATGTTCCGTATTAGCCACTACATGCGAGCCGTTCGCACCCCCTCCCCCATCCTCCCGCTTCGAATCCCAACAGGCCCCGTGGTGATCTGGAATCTGATTCGGCGCTGCAATCTCACCTGCAAACACTGTTACTCCATCTCTGCAGACACCCAATTTAAAGGGGAGCTCTCTACCGAGGAGGCGTATACGGTGCTGGATGACCTGAAACAGTACGGCGTACCTGTGGTCATCCTTTCTGGAGGAGAACCCTTGATGCGAACGGACATCTTTGAAATCTCTCACCGCGCCAAGGCGATGGGGTTTTATGTTGGCCTCTCCACCAATGGCACATTGATTACCGAGGAGAATATCCAGCAGATTGCCGATGTTGGTTACGACTACGTTGGCATCAGCATTGATGGACTGGAGCAGACTCACGATCAGTTCCGCCGCTTGGAGGGTGCCTTCCAGCAATCCATGCACGGCATTGATCTCTGCCAACAACACCACATCAAGGTAGGACTACGTTTCACCCTGACACAAGAGAACGCTTCCGACCTAGAGCCACTACTTGACCTCACAGAAGAGAAAGCAATCGACAAATTCTACCTCTCTCATCTCAACTATGCAGGACGAGGCAATAAAAACCGCGAAGGAGATGCCCATCACCAAACCACACGAAATGCGATGGACCTGCTGTTTGAGCGAGCCTGGGAACACGTTGAAAGAGAAGATGGCATTGAATTTGTTACCGGTAATAATGATGCCGATGGTCTCTATCTGCTCCACTGGGTTGAGCAGAATTTTCCTCAGCGGGCTGATGAGGTTCGTCAACGACTTGTGCAGTGGGGAGGAAACCAGACCGGCATCTACATCTCCAACATCGACAATCTGGGTAAAGTACACCCGGATACCATGTGGTGGGATACCACATTGGGAAATGTCAAAGAGCGCCCCTTCTCAGAGATCTGGCAAGACCTATCCAATCCACTAATGGCCGGACTCAAACAAAAACCCCGCCCGGTGACTGGTCGTTGTGGTCACTGCAGTGGCTTTGACATCTGCGGTGGCAATACCCGTGTGCGCGCACTACAGCTTTATGATGATCTATGGGCCGAAGATCCCGGCTGTTATCTAACCGATAAAGAGATTGGGTGATGAATAAATTTACTCACCTGGTTATGCCATTGCTTTGGCTACCTTCACTCACGGTGGTTGCTACAAACGGCCCAAATACCGAAGACCTCTACCAACAGAACTGTGCCGCCTGTCACGGTGCTGATCGGCTTGGCCTGGTCGGGCCAGCACTACTGCCTGAAAACCTCAAACGGTTACGCAAAAAATCAGCCATAGAGACCATCACTACAGGCCGACCTGCAACCCAAATGCCCCCCTTTGGAGAAAAGTTAACCACTGCACAAATCAGCACGCTGGTTGACCATATCTACAGCCCACTGCCTGACGTGCCCAACTGGACTGAAGTAGAAATCAGCAACAGCCATAAACAATTCGTGCCACTCAATCAATTACCAACACAGCCACAGCATAGTGCAGATCCACTTAACCTCTTTTTTGTCGTAGAGGCTGGCGACCACCACGCTACCATTCTTGATGGCGACAAACTGGAGCCAATCACCCGTTTCAAGACCCGTTTTGCTCTCCATGGTGGAGCCAAATACTCTCCTGATGGCCGTTTTGTCTATTTCGCCACACGTGATGGATGGGTCACACTGTTTGACCTCCATAGCATGCAACAGGTCGCAGAGATCCGCGCCGGCATCAACACCCGTAATATCGCTATCTCCAGTGATGGCAAGCTAGTGGCTGTAGGTAACTACCTCCCTCATAACTTGGTGCTGTTGAATGCCAATGACCTCTCCCTCAATACCATCATCCCGGTAAAAAGCCATGGAGAAAGTTCTCGTGTCAGCGCAGTCTATGATGCAGCGCCCCGCAAGAGCTTTATCCTCGCACTCAAGGATCTACCGGAGATTTGGGAAATCCCTTACGAGGCGGGAAAGACAGGCGGTTGGCAACATGACTACCGCACAGATGCTGCAGAGGGAAACCCCCGCTTCACTCCACGTATCATCAAGCTCAAAACCCCACTGGATGACTTCTTCTTCGACCAGGAGTATGTCTTTATCATGGGGGCTTCACGCAGTGGCGGTGGTGCGGTTATTGATCTTGATTTAGGGCGAAAGGTGGCAGACCTGGCACTGGATGGAATGCCCCACTTGGGGTCCGGCATTACCTGGCAGCGTGGCGAACAGACCATTATGGCCACCCCTAATCTACGTAAAGGGGCACTGACTGTCATTGATATGAAGAGCTGGGAGGCGATTGATGAGATCAAAACTGAAGGGCCGGGATTCTTTATGCGTAGCCACGAAAAGAGCAAATATGCTTGGGCCGACGTCTTCTTTGGCCCCAATCGTGATCTGGTCCATATCATTGATAAGCAGACCTTAAAGATCGTTAAAACGGTTCGCCCTGCCCCAGGCAAGACCGCAGCCCATATCGAGTTCACCCGTGACGGACGTTATGCACTACTCAGTATCTGGGAAGAGGATGGTGCGCTGGTGGTCTACGATGGTGACACACTGGAAGAGGTCAAACGCATTCCGATGAAAAAGCCGGTCGGAAAATACAATGTATACAACAAGATCACTCGATCTGAAGGGACCAGCCACTAACGCCACCTTATTTCATCAACAGAGACATTTATGCTTCTGTTGTATCAAGTGCCGTTGAATCAACCACTATGGATGCACGTTCCACCACACCAGAAGAGACGACGCTACAGCCTCAACTTGAGTCTGAAGAGAGCGAAAATAACGGACGAATTCCGGGTAACCGTGGCATGTGGGCCGGCATTCTGGCCGAGATGACCGAATTCGGTCTGCTGTTCGGTGTCTATTTTGTGGCCCGTTTCTATAACCCCGAATCCTTCCAACTGGGTCCAGGCCAGATCAATACGCTTGCGGGGACTGCAAATACCGTAATGATGATCTCTGGCAGCTATTTTGTTGCCAAGGCAATTCAGACAATCCGTATTGATAACCGCGCGGCCACACTGCGTTGGCTATTCCTGGTACTACTGACCATCGTGGGATACGCCACCATCAAATCACTAGAAATTCAATGGAATATAGAAAATGGAGTCAATGGCCGCAGTGGGGTTTTCTTCACAGTCTACTACTATCTTACTTTCACCCATATGGTCCATGTGCTGTGGGGCGGAATGGGGCTGCTATGGATCATGCTGCGCACCCACTCAGGACATTACAGCAGTGAATCTCATGAGGGGATGGAATCTTTTGCCTCCTACTGGCATGCCACCGATCTTGTATGGCTAGTTATTTTTCCTCTGCTCTACCTACTGCGATGAGTAAACTCCCACATAACCGCCTACTGGATCTGCTCTGGATTGTATTACTGGCGCTCACTCTGGGCGGCAGTTGGCTGGGAGAATCTTCTCCACCCGGCATCGGCCTGGGACTATTTGTTACACTGGTAATCGCTGTTAAGGGACGTATTGTGATCGACCACTTTATGGAGCTAAAAAACGCCAATGCAACTCTACGGCGGTTGATGCACCTCTATTTTTATCTGATACCGCTGGTTGCATTTCTGGTATATCTGACAAATATCATAAAACTCTAACAAGGTGAGTTGATCTGGATCAACGTAGGGTGGTTGGTATTCACGGACACTACGCATTCCACACTTCCGTAACATTAATGGAGCACCAAGCGATGGATGAAATGTTCACCAAATCGATGGCTCGAAATATATTTTATGGAGGAAGCCTGTTCTTCTTCCTGCTATTTCTGGCCCTGACTTTTGACACCATGGGTGTCGTACCCCAAAGGGACAACCATGAAAATATCACCCCGACAGTAGCGGCAGGAAAAATGCTGTGGGAAAAGAATAACTGTATTGGCTGTCATACATTACTCGGTGAGGGAGCCTACTTTGCTCCAGAGCTTGGTAATGTCTATGTGCGCTTCGGCAACAGCACAGAAGCCATCAAAGGCTTCATCAAGAGTCGTCCGAAAGATGGCATCCCCGGTCGTCGCAGCATGCCCCAATTCAACTTCAGCGATGAAGAGTTGGAGCAGATCGCGCAGTTTCTGAAGTACGCCTCAGAGATCAACACTGCGGGTTGGCCACCCAACAAAATGGGTTAAAGGAGCATTCATAAAATGGAATATCAATCACAAGCAGTAGCTAAATACTACTTCACCGCAGCCATCGGCCTGTTCGTCGGTCAGATCCTATTTGGACTGATCATCGGCCTACAGTATGTTGTTGGCGACTTTCTCTTCCCTGAGATCCCCTTTAACGTAGCCCGTATGGTCCACACCAACCTGTTGATCGTCTGGTTACTCTTTGGCTTCATGGGTGCCTCCTACTACCTCATACCCGAGGAAGCGGAGCGTGAACTCTACAGCCCCGGTCTGGCGATCCTCATGTTCTGGATCTTCCTGGTCGCAGGCGCACTGACCATTCTCGGTTACCTGCTGGTCCCCTACTCGACCCTCGCAGACCTCACCATGAATGATCTGCTGCCCACCATGGGACGAGAATTTCTCGAACAGCCGACCATAACCAAACTGGGTATAGTCGTAGTCGCCCTCGCCTTCATCTTCAATGTCGGAATGACCGTACTACAAGGGCGTAAAACCGTCATCAACCTGGTATTGATGATCGGTCTGATCGGCCTTGCCGTCTTCTTCCTCTTCTCGTTCTACAACCCAACCAACCTGGTACAGGATAAATTCTGGTGGTGGTGGACCGTGCATCTGTGGGTAGAGGGTGTTTGGGAGCTGATTCTGGGTGCAATTCTGGCCTTCGTCCTGATCAAGACCACCGGTGTAGACCGTGAAGTGATCGAGAAATGGTTGTATATCATCATCGCCATGACCCTGATCACCGGCATAATCGGAACAGGACACCACTACTACTGGATTGGTACCCCTGAGTACTGGCAGTGGTGGGGATCGATCTTCTCCGCAATGGAACCCATACCATTCTTCATGATGACCGTATTTGCCTTCACCATGGTCAACAAGCGTAAGCGTGAGCACCCCAACAAAGCCGCAGTATTGTGGGCATTGGGCACCGGTGTAATGGCCTTCTTAGGTGCTGGTGTATGGGGCTTCCTCCACACCCTGGCTCCGGTGAACTACTTCACACATGGAACGCAGATCACCGCAGCCCATGGTCATATGGCCTTCTACGGAGCCTATGCGATGGTAGTGCTGGCGATCATCTCCTACGCGATGCCCATCATCCGTGGACGTGCCGCCAACTCCAACAAGGCACAGGTTATGGAGATGTGGTCCTTCTGGCTGATGACAGTCTCAATCACCTTCATCACCCTGTTCCTGACCGCGGCAGGTATCCTGCAGACTTGGTTGCAGCGAATCTCTGAGACCCCCATGACCTTCATGGCGACTCAGGATCAGCTTGCGCTGTTCTACTGGATGCGTGAGATTGCCGGTGTAGTCTTCCTGATCGGATTAATCATCTACATCATGAGCTTCTTCGTTGGTGATGATGAGGCCGCTTAACGCTCAGTAGTAAATGTTGTACTTAATAACCCCCATCGTTTTCGGTGGGGGTTTTTATTGGAATAGGCAATATTCATGACTCAAACTATTAAGAAAATCCTGCCCGGTGACTTTGCAATCTGGATCTTTATCTATGCAGAATTACTGGTCTTTGGCATCTTCTTTATCTCTTATGCCGTGACGCGCAGTAACAATATTGAGCTATTTAATGAGTCTCAACTGCTGCTCGACCGCACGGCCGGAATGGCCAATACGGTTGTGTTGATCACCAGCAGTTGGTTTGTGGTGAATGCAGTGCATGCCATTAAAGCAGGAAAAGAGGCACTCTGCGCACGATGGCTGAGTGGTGCGATTCTGTTGGGTGGACTCTTTGTCATGATTAAGCTGTTTGAGTTCTATAGCAAGTCAGTCGAAGGAATTACCCTCAGTACCAACGCCTTCTACATGTTTTATTTGTCACTCACTTTTTTCCATTTTCTTCACGTTATTCTGGGGATGGTGATTCTCTCGGTGGTGTTGTTCAATACCCGTAAAGGAAGCTACAACGGTGAGGAGTATACGGGAGTGGAGACGGCTGCCTCCTACTGGCACATGGTGGATCTGGTATGGATTGTTCTCTTTCCATTGGTTTATCTATTACGATAAGGGGGTGGAACGATGAGTGAATCAGTGTCAGCGGCAATTGTGTGGGTGGTCTTGGTGGCTTTGACCTTGATGGGATATTGGGTGGGCCAGAACGGTTTGAGTGGTACCGATGCGGTGACCATTCTATTGGGCGCCGCCCTGATCAAGGGGCAGTTGGTGATTGGCTACTTTATGGAGATGCGTCATGCCAAGACACGATGGCGTTATGTGCCTACAATATGGCTTACTCTTGTGTTGTTGGTGATGGCGTTTAATTATTGACGCCCCGACATGTACTTATTAATCAATTCAGGAAAATTGTAGATGGAATCTTCGCTTCCCTATTATCAACCACACGCCAATGAGGTGGAGCTGTTTGAGTACGCCTATAACAATCAGCTTCCGGTGCTGATCAAGGGGCCAACCGGTTGTGGAAAAACCCGTTTTATTACCCATATGGCGGCCAAGTTGGGAATTCCGCTGAATACCGTGGCCTGCCATGATGATTTGACGGCAGCGGATCTGGTGGGGCGTCACCTGATTGGTGATGGAGCAACCTACTGGAATGACGGCCCTCTGACCCGTTCTGTGCGGGAAGGGGGGATCTGTTATCTGGATGAGGTGATTGAGGCTCGTAAAGATACTACGGTGGTACTACACCCGCTCTCGGATGACCGTCGTATCTTACCGCTGGATCGTACCGGTGAGGTGTTAGAGGCACCGGACAACTTTATGCTGGTGGTCTCTTATAATCCGGGCTATCAGAACTTTTTGAAAGGGATGAAGCCGAGTACCCGGCAACGCTTTATCTCGATCCGTTTTGACTTTCCTGCTGTGAAGCTGGAGCAGCAGATTCTCAGTAATGAGAGTGGCGCTTCGGAGGATGTGGTGAAACGGTTGGTCTCGTTGGGAAATGCACTACGTAGCCTGAAAGATCATGATCTGGAAGAGGCTGCATCGACTCGCCTGCTGATCTATGCGGCACGTCTCATCAAGAGTGGTTTTGATCCGGTAGAATCGTGCCGCTGTTCCCTGGTTGAACCGCTAACCGATGATTTGGAAACGGCAGAAGCACTGATGGAAATTGCCCGCGCCACCTTTGGAAAATAAGCGATGGAAGAGCAGGTAGGTGCCTTCTGGCACCGCTGGGTCACCCATACGGCAAGCCAGCGCCATCCTGAGGCGGCGGTGTTGCTGGAGGATATACAAAAAAGTCTTGGGGTGATCTTCCGGGCACTGGGTGGTGATGGAGGCCTCAAGGTGGAGGCCAGTTACGCCACAGACCATTTTGGACAACGTACCTTGCTGCAACGTATTGCAGGGTCTGATAAGCGGGTCAATAACAGTTGGCGTGATGAACGGGCACTGCTGCTGCCACCACTGGTTGACCTTTTTGCGGACCCCGGATTAAATCGTGACCTCTATATCTGGTTAGCGATGCTCGCAGCGACACCGGTTGAGGCTGGAGAACAGCACTGGATTGAGCAGAATAGAAATAATACAGTACAAACACTGCAGCGCTTTCCGGGGCTGAGGCAGCGTTATCAGCATTTGGCTGAGGCGGTTATTGCACTACGCCCTCCGGTTGAGAAAGTCTCTCTGTCACAGCGAATAACGGAACAGGCGATACAAGAGGTGATACTGCACCCTGATAGTGCTCCTCCATTTCCGCTGGACTACAAGGTGGGGCACATTCAACCGATTCCACTGTGGTTGGTGCTCCCACCAGACCAGCTCGGTGTACAACTTTCTCAAGAGGAGAACGGTGCCCCTCCGCCGGACTCAAATGAGAAGAGCCCCACGAAGGAGCCAAAGAACAAGAAGCGTCGTAAAGCGGAGCGTACTGAGAATCCGGATGGTAAGAGCGGACTGTTGGCACTGCGTATGGAGACCATCTTCAGTTGGGCCGAATATGTAAAAGTTGACCGAACTACCGATGATGATGAAGATGAGAATGCAGAGGAGCGGGCAGAGGATCTTGACCACCTCTCGATTGCGCGTGACCAACAGACCTCTGGCCCTAAAGTAAAGTTTGATCTCGACCTGCCAGCGGCAGAATATGATGATATGCCACTCAGTGAAGGGGTACTTTATCCCGAGTGGAACTACAAAACACATCAGCTGGTTAAGGATCAGTGCTCGGTAATCCCGCTGCTGGCAGTCCGGGCAGAGTCTTGTGGTCTGCCAGATGCGCTACGGATGCCGGCAAGAAAGGTGCGACGACAGTTTGAGGCATTGATACCCAGCCGTACCTGGTTTCGAGGGGAGGCCGATGGGGCAGAGCTTGATCTAGAGTCCTACATCGAATTTGCAGCAGACCAGTTGGGAAAATACCATGGGGAAGAGCCGAGTCTTTATCGTGATTTCCGTAGAGGTAATCGTGATCTGGCAACCCTGCTGCTGGCAGATCTCTCCCTCTCTACCGATAGTTGGGTCAATAACCATTCGCGGGTGGTCGATGTGATTCGTGAGAGTCTGCATCTATTCTCTGATGCGCTTTCCCGAACCGGTGACCGCTTCTCGCTCTATGGCTTTTCATCCTTGAATCGGGATCATGTCCGCTTTCATCAGATCAAAACCTTTGAAGAGCCATTCAGCGACACCATACGGGGGCGGATCGAGGCGGTAAAGCCGGGATACTACACCCGTATGGGGGCAGCAATACGCCATGCCACCAGCCTGCTGGTCAAACAACCGGCAAGCCGAAGAATACTGTTGCTACTGACCGATGGAAAACCCAATGACCTCGATAAATATGAGGGGCGTTATGGCATTGAAGATACCCGTGAGGCGATCTTTGAGGCAAAGCGGGTGGGTCTCTACCCCTTCTGTGTCACTATTGATGAAGAGGGGGGGGAATACCTGCCACACATTTTTGGTCCATCCGGTTATATCGTCATCCGTAAACCTGAAGAGTTGCCGTTGAGGTTGCCACGTCTCTATGCGCAGATTACGCAGGGAAATGGATAGGTTAGTGTTTATGGAACCCCTGAATAAGTCATGTGTAAATGCCTAACGCCCATAGCGCCCAATATCTTCGTTGAAAACCTTGCTAATAGCCTGCTATTGGCTGCGATCTTCGCCTTGATCTTGGGCGCTATGGACGTAATTCAAATTACCCAGACTTGATCAGAGGTTCCTTATCTTTCGATAGCAGGTTATTTTGCGCGGGAGATAAATTTACCGGTACCGGTGTGTATCTTGATCTCTTCGCCCGGTTCAAGATATTCAGGAACTTGCACCTCAATCCCTGTGGAGAGTGTTGCAGGTTTAGTGCGACCGGTTGCAGTGGCACCCTTGATACCGGGGGCGGTCTCAGTGATGGCCAATGAAACAGTTTGCGGTAGTTCAATACCAAGCAATTTCTCATCAGAGAGCAGGGCGATGATTCCATCCAGCCCTTCGGTCAGGTATCCGGCCTCCTCGGTCAGCTCATCACCACGTACCTCATACTGACTGTAATCCTCCTGATCCATAAACACATAGTGCTCGCCATCATTGTAGGAGTACTGCACCTGTCTTCTCTGGCAGTAGGCCTCTTTCAGCAGGTCATCCCCCTTATAAGACTCATCCAGTTTCTGGCCGGTCTGCAGGTTGGTGAAGCGAATTTTGTAGAGGGTAGAGGCGCCTCTGGAGCTGGGGCTTTTGGCCTCTACAGTTTTAACAGCGTGCGGGGTATTGTTGATCTCAACGATCACTCCCCGTTTTAATTCAGAAGCCTTGGGCATTATATTGGATCTCGTTTTATTCGTGTTCAGAGTGGCTGCACTCAACGCATAATCATCTCAAGAATCTTCTCACCGCGATAGATACGGAGAATAACCGTCTTGTTGGAAAGTGCAGCGGCGTTTTCTGCCTCTGAGAGTGAAGTGACAGGCTGCCGGTTGATTGAGTGGATTACATCACCGGGGCGTAATCCAACCACCCAACTGCGGCTTTCGGCTGCTACACTGTGGACTCCGATGCCCCCTGTCCGGTAGAGCGTCTTCTCATCGGCAGTCAGTGGATGTAGTGTGGCTCCCGCCAGATTACTGCTCAACTGTTTTCCTTGGAGCTCCTGCTGGGCCATCTTCTGAATAGTGGCAAACAGAGTGCGCGGATGCCCGCCTCGCAGGAGTGAGATCTTGACCTCTTTACCCACAGGAAAGAGACCGATCACATTCTGTAGTTGTGAAGGGCTATTGATCGGGTGACCATTGATTGTGGTGATTGCATCCCCTTTGTGGAGTCGTGCCCGCTCAGCCGGTGACCCCGATATAATAGATGAGATGATGACTCCGTTCTCCTGAGTGAGACGCATGCTACGTGCCATGGTGGCAGAGATCTCTTTGGTGGTGACCCCCAGATAGCCTCGCTGAACGCTGCCATGCTGGATCAGTTGGTTGATGATTTCTCGCACCATGTTGATGGGGATGGCAAAGCCGATTCCGACACTACCGCCGTTGGGTGCCAGAATGGCTGTGTTGATTCCAACCAGTTCACCGTTGAGATTGACCAGTGCCCCTCCAGAGTTCCCTACATTGATGGAGGCATCCGTCTGGATAAACTCTTCATAGCGTTCCAGACCCAGATTGGAGCGTCCCAGAGCGCTGACGATACCCGAGGTAGCGGTATTACCAAGACCAAATGGGTTACCGACCGCGATCACGAAATCACCCACCCGTAGTGAAGAGGAGTCCCCTAGAGAGACCGATTTAAGGCTGGAGGCCTGAATACGTAGCAGGGCGATGTCGGTCTCTTTGTCTGAGCCGATTGATTCAGCATTAAAGGTGCGACCATCTTCCAGCGTGACTTCGATCTCCTTGGCACCATCAATCAGGTGGTGGTTGGTCACAATGGTACCGAGGTGGTGGTTGATAATTACGCCTGAACCCAGCCCGGATGGGTTGTGTTGGATCTGTGGAAAACCTTTAGAAGGTTGGAAGTTGAAGTCATCCACCAAGGGGGGCGGGGAGGGTGCTTCAGTGGGGGATTCCAGAATGGCTGAGATGGAGACTACAGCGGGGATTACCTGTTCCAGCATCGGAGCAAGTGTTGGAACCCCTCCCCGGCTACCAAAGGCGAGTGGAGAGATTCCGGCCTGCAGTGGCAGTGCCAGTAATATGAGCAGTAGGGCGATCCATCGCCGCAGCATCTGTTTCATGATCTTGGAATCCTCGTATCCTTCATTATTGTTCCCCGTATGGGCCATGTTACACGAATGGACTCAGGGGTTGGATTCAAAATCACTTCGCGGATTGAAATGGCTCTCCTGTTGCAGCGTTTGATAGATCTGTTTCAAGGTCTCGTTCTCTGCAGGTGGTGTCTGGATCTGCAGGGTAATAAACTGGTCGCCATTGGGTTTTCCCGGTAAACCACGACCTTTGAGGCGCATTTTCTGGCCGCTTTGTGAGCCGGCGGCTATCTTGAGCTCAACATTGCCACCCAGTGTTGGTACGGTAACACGCCCTCCCAGGGCTGCCTCCCATGGGGCGATAGGGAGTGTCATGCGAATGTTGTGACCTTCCAGCTCAAACCGGGAATCTGTTTCAAATTGAACCTCCAGCAGCAGATCCCCTTGAGGTCCTCCGGGCATGGCAGAGCGCCCCTGACCTGCCAGACGGATTTTCTGTCCAGTCTGAATCCCCTTTGGAATGCGGATATCCAGCTTTTTTCGCTCTCCGGTGGCTTGCCCGTTGGCAGCAATTTTAGGGATTTGAATGGTGCGTCTTCCCCCTTGGTAGGACTCCTGTAGCTGTATGGTGATTTTGAGTGTCTGGCTGGGGGGTGGTTGCGGCTGGCGATGAAAGCCACCGCCCCTCATGTTCTGGGGGTTACCACCAAATACGGATTCAAAAAAATCACTGAAGCCACCTGCTCCTGCCCCATTGAAGTTGCCGCCACCAAAGTGGGCGCCTCTGCCTCCGAATGCCTGCTCCCAATCGGGTGGGGGGCGGAACTCCTGGCCCGCTTTCCAGTTAGCACCCAGCTGATCATAGGAGCGCCGTTTCTCAGGGTCTTTGAGGACTTCATAGGCCTCGGCAATCTCTTTAAAGCGTTGCTCGGCGTTGGGTTCTTTACTCACATCGGGATGGTATTTTCGCGCAAGTCGTCGGTACTGTTTTTTCACCTCATCCTGAGGATCATCCCGCTTGAGTTCCAGTGTTTTATAGTAGTCGTGGTATTCCATAATTGTGAGTGTGTCATTGTTTGAATAGTGTGTCCTCTATTATCCTGGATTTTGTTGATTGCAGTGCCGGATGTGGATAAGTCTGTGTATAAGATGTTGTTAGACACAATATATAGTGTTTTTGAAAAAAAGTATTATTTCTCTATCTGACTGAAAGTCAACTATTCTCCTTTAGAAGTGAACGGTTGAATATTAATTAAAACAATTGGTTATACGTATTCTATAATAGATTGTAAGGGATTGACACCATTTTTATAGCTGATACTCTTATCTGGATTCACTACTACATCTTGTGTTTCTCCTGATACGGAGAAGTCGCTTGTTTCGTTCACCAAAAGGGGGAGAACGCTTCATTATGAGCAAAACGGTCCAACTACGCACCGTGCCACCAGTCGCACGGCCAGACACAGCAGTTCCATTTCAGCCAGCTTCGCTGGATATCTGGGATAAAAAATATCGTCTCAAGAGTAAAGAGGGCGAGGTTATCGATAAGACGATTGATGCGACCTATAGTCGTGTTGCGCGTGCGTTGGCAGATGTTGAAGAGAGCCCAGAACTGAAAGAGCAGTGGTATGAAGAGTTTCTCTGGGCGCTGCAGAATGGAGCCATTCCTGCGGGCCGTATCACCTCGAATGCGGGCGCACAAGAGCATAAGCCTGCGACCTCAACTATTAACTGCACCGTCTCTGGAACGGTTGAGGATTCAATGAATGGTATTTTGGAGAAAGTGCATGAGGCAGGTCTGACCCTGCGTGCAGGTTGTGGTATCGGTTATGAGTTCTCTACACTGCGTCCTAAAGGTGCCTTTGTGGCAGGTGCGGGTGCTTACACCTCAGGGCCACTCTCTTTCATGGATATCTATGACAAGATGTGTTTCACCGTCTCCTCGGCTGGAGGTCGTCGTGGTGCACAGATGGCCACATTCGATGTGGGCCACCCGGATGTGATGGACTTTATCCGTGCCAAGCGTGAGGATGGAGTGTTGCGCCAATTCAACCTCTCCCTGTTGGTGACCAAAGAGTTTATGGAGGCGGTTCGTAGCGATGCAGATTGGCCGCTCGCCTTCCCGGTCAGCCAACAGGTGATTGATGGTGAATCTCTGGATATCAATAATCCAAGCCATATTGTATGGCGTGAATGGTCAGAGTCTGACGGCAATGTGAAAAACAGTGAGGGGCTGGTGGCCTGTAAGGTCTACAAGACTATTCGTGCCCAACGCCTGTGGGACACGATTATGTCCTCCACTTACGATTATGCAGAACCGGGTTTCATCCTCATCGATAAGGTGAATGAGATGAATAACAACTGGTTTGATGAGGTGGTACGTGCGACCAATCCATGCGGCGAACAGCCTCTGCCGCCGTATGGCGCTTGTCTGCTGGGTTCGGTCAATTTGACTCGCTTCGTTCTGGAACCCTTTACCGAGAATGCCACCTTTGACTGGGACAGCTATCGCAGAGTGGTCGCCACCTTCACCCGTATGTTGGATAACGTGGTAGAGATCAATGGTCTGCCATTAGAGAAACAGCGTGAAGAGATTATGAACAAGCGCCGTCACGGTATGGGTTATCTCGGTTTAGGGTCAACCATGACTATGTTGGGAATGGTCTACGGAGATGAGGATTCACTGGAGTTTACCGAGCAGGTGACGCGTGAATTGGCAATCACCGGCTGGAGAACCGGACTGGATTTGGCTGAAGAGAAGGGGAGCGCACCGGTACTCAATCAGGAGTTTGATGTGACTCAAGATATGGTGCGCCAGCGTCCGGAGATGATTGCGGATGGCTGGTCTGTGGGAGACAAGATTCTCGGCAAGGTGCTTCACGCAAAATATAGCCGCTACATGCAGCAGGTGGCAGCAGAGGACCCTGCGTTGGTTGCGGCCATGGTAGAAAAGGGGTGCCGTTTTACCCACCATAGCTCAATTGCACCGACCGGGACCATCTCTCTCTCATTGGCCAATAACGCCAGTAATGGGATTGAGCCAAGCTTTTCACATATGTATTCTCGCAACGTGATTCGTGAAGGAAAAAAGAGTAAAGAGAAGGTTGATGTCTTCTCTTATGAGTTGCTGGCCTATCGTGAGCTGGTTAATACAGAGGCATCTCCCTCTGCAGAGCAGGCTGAGAACCAGCTCCCGGACTACTTTATCTCCTCCGAGAATATTGACCCAAAGGCGCATGTCGATGTACAGGCAGCAGCACAGAAGTGGATTGATTCATCAATCTCTAAAACGGTCAATATCCCCACCGATTTTGACTATGAGGCATTCAAGGATGTCTACCTCTACGCCTATGAGCAGGGATTGAAGGGGTGTACCACCTTCCGCTTCAATCCTGAGGTATTCCAGGGAGTGCTGGTGAAGGAGCAGGATCTGGAGAATACCACCTATCAGTTTGAACTGGAGGATGGCTCAACAGTCGAAGTGAAGGGGAACGAAGAGATTGAGTATGATGGTGAGATTCATACAGCAGCGAATCTTTATGATGCCTTGAAGGAAGGCTACTACGGCAAGTTTTGAGTGCCGACAGTCAGGAAATAGATTTATGAGTATTAAAATTGAAAAGAAGATCGTCGGCTATAGTGTCGGTGAACAGATAGAGGATACGGCACCTGAAGAGACTGTAGCCGAGACGGCAGAGGACTCATTCTCCAATGTGATTCAGATGCATGAGAAGTTGGAGCGCCCGGACCATCTGGTAGGGTCAACCTACAAGATCAAGACACCACTCTCGGAACATGCTCTTTATGTGACGGTCAATGATATTATCCTTAATGAGGATACGGAGCATGAGCAGCGTCGTCCCTTTGAGGTCTTCATTAACTCCAAAAATATGGATCACTTCCAATGGATTGTGGCACTGACCCGGATTATCTCGGCAATCTTCCGTAAAGGGGGGGATGTCACCTTCCTGGTTGAAGAGTTGCGCTCCGTATTTGATCCCCGTGGAGGCTACTTTAAGAAGGGAGGCAAATATATGCCTTCATTGGTGGCAGAGATTGGTGACTGCATTGAGTGTCATCTAAAGTATATCGGGATGATTGGTGGAGATTGCATGGATGACCATCAGAAGGATTTTTTAGATAAAAAGCGGGCGGAGTTTGAGGATAAGAGCAAAAAACAGGATAAAATTGCCTGCGGCTCCAAGAGTGAAGAGGTGGAGAGCAGTAGCTTTCCAGCCGGTGCTCAGCTCTGTGCTAAATGTAGTACCAAAGCGGTCATAAAAATGGATGGGTGCATGACTTGTCTTAATTGTGGCGAAAGTAAATGTGGTTGATAATGAGCCTTCAAGCTCATAGGAAGCAGAAATGAAACTGAGAATAGTTCAAAAAGTATGGGTTGCCCTGTTGGGAATGTTATTAGTCATTCCTGTTGCAGAGGCTCAAGACTACAATCGCTATGGTTATCGTAGTAATACACCAAACTATGGTTCACCTTATAAGCCACCTGCACCGATGCCGCGCTATCAGCCGATTCGTCAGGCAACACCCGATCAGTTATTGCGTCAGGGGGTAGAGCAGACCTTCTCCTATCTGCGTCGTACTGGCAGTACAGATCTCTCCAATGTTCTCGATTTTGTGAATAAGGAGTTGGGTCCCTATTTTGATTTTGACCATATGACACGTCTGGCTGCCGGAAAGATGTCTAAAGAGCTGGATGAAGAGCAGCTCAAAAAGCTTTCTAAAAAGCTGGAAGAGATGTTTATGGCGGCACTGGGTCAGCAGATTGCCACCTATGCCTATACCAACCATCGCGTTACCTTCTATCCTGCGAAGCGTTCACGTTTTGGCAAAGAGGTGAGTGTAGCGGCACGCATTACACACCCACGTGGGTTTCCACTAAAAATTACCTTTCGTTTTCATCCCACAGAAAAGGGTTGGAAGATCTACGATGTCGCGGCGAATAACAACAGCGCTGTGATGTACTATCGAAAACAGCTGGCAATGATTGCACAGCGTTACGGTATGGATGCGTTATTGAAGAAGACAGATGGATAATTTTTATAGGTACCTTGTAAAATTATATTTTTAAGAGGCACGTTTATTTTTTAGAATAGGCCTTGAGTGACCACAATCAGCAAAATGGAGTATTGACCATGGATGGAACATTAGTTTTTCTGGGTTTTGGGGTAGTTGCAGTGATGGGTGTATTGGTACTGCATTGCCGGTCTTTCAGCAGAACCTCTTGTAATGCTGTTTTGAGAGGTGCGCTGAATAAAGCTGAATGATTTTGTAGAGTGATCTAAATAGAAAAAACCGGAACATCTGCTCCGGTTTTTTTCGTTTAGAGATTCTGCTTAGAGATTCTGTTTAGAGGGGCGAGAACATCGCTATGCGCCATACTGTTCGCGATACTGCTGGACCCTCTGCAGAGATTCACCCATCTCAGCCTTCTCCTGTAGATAAGTGACCAAGTCAGTGAGCCCCACAATGCTGGCAACCTGCACACCATATTGTGACTCGACCTCCTGGATTGCGGACTGTTCACCCTGTCCACGCTCCTGACGGTCCAGAGAGATCACCACACCGGCAAATTTGGCGTTGTGATTGTGGATGATATCGACTGATTCACGTACCGAAGTGCCGGCAGAGATCACATCATCAATCACCAGAATTCTTCCCTCTAGTGGCGCACCGACGATCATCCCGCCTTCGCCGTGATCCTTCGCCTCCTTACGGTTGAAGGCAAAAGGCAGATCACGTCCATGCTCCTCCGCGAGGTATACAGCGGTGACTGCAGCCAGCGGAATACCCTTGTAGGCAGGGCCATAGATCAAGTCAAACTCGATACCACTCTCGACAATGGCAGCAGCATAATACTTGCCAAGGCGAGCCATCTGCGCACCGGTGTTGAATAGCCCGGCATTGAAGAAGTAGGGGCTGATACGGCCCGACTTGAGGGTGAACTCCCCGAAGCGAAGTACGTCGGCAGCAATGGCGAAATCGAGAAAATCCTTTTTGTAGTTTTGCATGGTGATCCTAGGTGGTTGTCCGAGAATAGAAGTCGTAGCGAGGGGAAGCTGATTTGAGACAGATTTTGTCATCATTTGAGGCGAATAGTTCCACTATTTAACGAAAAGGATGGGGAAATATGGCCAAATTCAGTTTTTCCGCAGTAGATTCTCTATTCTCGGGCAAGCTCCTAGTCCCTAAAATGGCTTAATCAAGGGGGGCATTATATACTTGACCGAAGATATGTTTACTACAGAAACACCTCATCGAATTGAATAAGCACATCCTCTCACTTGAAACTGCGTGGTTGAAACTGTACCCGACTGGAGAGCATAATTTCGAGATACAGAATGCGTTCAGTTGTGGGTTCCTTCGCAATCTTATTAAGGATAATACGCTTTACCAAAACCACCCAGACCGAACCTTTTTCTCTGTTTTTGATTTTGATGAGGCATATAATGATTGGAACCAGCTTAGGCAAAATGTACAAGTTGATCCATGTCAATGTTTGGTGAAAAAGCACAATACTCATGAAAGTTACGCGATGCTTTTACCTGTGCCCGCCAACGGGCAGATACACAATCAAGTTGTCAACCCACATGCCGGCGGTAATTATGGCAATAGATCATTACTGACTATCGAGTTCATTAAGTCGAAATGCTCAACTGTAATGGATGGCGGAGAGGGTGTTTAATCCTATGGCGCTAAATAAAGATCAACAGAAAACCTATGAATGAAGAAGGCGCTTGAGTCCCCGGAAGGGGTGGCTGAGTTGTCAGTATTTTATTGTGAATCGTGTGCCGACCTTCTGGGATATTGTGGGGTGGCGGATGAAGGGTACTTCAGTGCGCTGGTAAGTATGTACGAACAGGCCTTAATAGTGATTGTTGATCTTAGTGTAGAGCAGCAAGCAGACTTTCTGCAACGTCTTGAACAGATTCGCTATGTAGCAGGGGATTGGGGTGTTTGTGATGATATGGGTGATCTTTTGGAAGAGTATGAAATTGAATAGGAATAGTCAGGTATGAGTTCATCAACTCCATCGCTTACATTGCGGCAGGCCATTGCCCTTTTTCAGGATAAACGCCTGCTCTGGATCTTCCTGCTCGGCTTCTCCAGCGGCTTCCCCTGGGTGCTGATCGGCTCGGCGATGAGCGCCTGGCTGCAAGAGGCTGGGCTGACCCGCACTGCCATTGGCTTCTTCGGTTCGGTATTTATTGTCTATGCGATCAATTTCCTCTGGGCACCACTGCTGGATCGACTCAAGGTACCACTACTCGGAAACAGATTAGGACAGCGCCGCTCGTGGATTGTGCTGATGCAGTGGATCATTGCCGGGGCGGCCCTTGCCATTGGTATGACCAACCCCGATGTCAGTATCTTCTGGACCAGCCTGTTGGCACTGCTGATTGCGACCGCCTCGGCGACCCAGGATATTGCCGTCGATGCCTACCGTATTGAGATTATCGGAGCTACAGAAACCGAGAAGATCCCCCATGCGGCAGCGATCACCACCAGTGGTTGGTGGACCGGGTTCAGTGTGCCGGGGGCGATGGCGCTCTATCTCTCCGATATTCCCGGAGTCGATTGGTCCACGGTCTATGCGATGCTGGCCGTGTTGATGTTGCTGCTCTCATGGCGAGTGTGGAAGATGCCAGAGCCGGAGACACTTCGCGAACAGGCACAACATGAAGCAGAGGCCCACTACGAAGAGGAGCTGGATGAGCATCATCTGGCCAGCAGCAGAGAGTCCCGTCACTGGATGGCGTGGTGGGCGGTGACGGTGGTAGAACCCTTTGCCGAGTTCTTCCGTCGCAATGGCTGGAAGCTGGCGATTGCGGTGCTCTCCTTTATCTTCCTGTTTAAGTTGGGTGAGGCCTTTCTCGGGCGCATGTCAATTGTCTTCTACAAGGAGATTGGATTTAGCAATAGCGAGATTGCCACCTACTCTAAACTGATCGGGTGGTGGGTGACGATTATCTTCTCGCTGCTGGCGGGAGTCTTCAATGCCCGTTTCGGTATTGTGCGTGGGTTGATGATTGGCGGCATTGCAATGGCCTCCACCAATCTGCTCTTTGCCTGGCTGGCGCTGGCAGGGCCGAATACCAATATCTTTGCACTGGCGGTGGTGCTGGACAACTTCACCTCCTCCTTTGCCACTGTTACCTTTGTCACCTTTATCTCCTATCTCACCAGCCGCGCCTATACCGCGACGCAATATGCGCTGATGGCCTCACTCGGTAATCTGGGGCGTACTACCGTCGCCAGCTTCAGTGGTGTAGTGGTCGATGGATTGGATGGTGACTGGTTTATCTTTTTCTTATTGACCTCGTTAATGGTGGTTCCGGCACTTCTCTTGTTATGGCGTATCGGGCATCATCTGCACACCGAAAAAATTCAGGACAGACATTCATGAAACAACCTCCGATTCAATCTCTGTGGAATGCAGCCGATGCCGCACAATGTAACGATGACCTGGCGCTGCGCGTCTACAGCTCACGCCTGTTGGGGCAGAATCCCAATCTGGTACTACATGGCGGGGGTAACACCTCGGTCAAGATCAGCGAGACCAATCTGGTTGGTGAGCAGGAGGAGATCCTCTATGTAAAAGGGAGTGGTTGGGACCTCGCTACCATCGAGGCCCCCGGTTTTGCTCCGGTACGGCTGGAACCGATGAAGAAGCTGGCCAAGCTGAAGTCACTCAGTGATCCACAGATGGTCAATGAGCTGAAGACCCAGATGACCTTGGCAGGTGCGCCTTCGCCCTCTGTAGAGACCATTCTCCATGCGGTACTGCCCTACAAGTTTGTCGACCACACCCACGCCGATGCAGTGGTCACTTTGACCAATACCGCAGATGGTGAACAGCGTATCCGTGAACTCTATGGTGACAAGGTGATTATTGTCCCTTACGTGATGCCCGGCTTTGATCTGGCTCGAACCATTGGGGTGCAGTATGAGCGAGAGGCGACCGAGCAGACCATCGGCATGATTCTGCTCAACCACGGGGTCTTCTCCTTCAGTGACTCTGCTGAAGAGTCCTATGAGCGGATGGTTGAGCTGGTATCGATGGCAGAGCAGAGTCTGATGGCGCAGGAAGCGTGGGAGGTGGACCAGGAGTCCGGTAGCGCTCCCGAGGGAGAACAGCGTCAAGCGGTCGCTACACTACGTGCCGAGATATCCAAAGCAGCAGGTCGTCCAATGTTGGTGCAGATGAGCGAGAGTGAGGCTGGGTATCGTTTTGCACAGCATCCACAACTTGAATCTATCGCCACTCGCGGCCCAGTCACCCCGGACCATGTACTGCGCACCAAACGTATCCCGATGGTGGGGCGTGATGTCGCCGCCTATGTACAAGGCTACAGTGACTACTTTAGCCAACATGCCCCTAATGCAAAAGAGGAGAAGAGCATGCTTGATCCTGCACCACGTGTGGTGGTGGATCGTGAACTGGGCTTCTGTGCTGTTGGCAAGAGTGCCTCCGAGGTGGGAATTGTCTCGGACCTCTATGAGCAGACTATGACTTGCATCTTACGGGCCGAGAGCATCGGTGGTTGGCAGGCGCTTCCCGCCAATGACATCTTCGATCTGGAGTATTGGGATCTGGAGCAGGCCAAACTGCAAAAAGGGGGCAACTTACCCGCATTTCAAGGTGAAGTGGTACTGATCACTGGTGCCGCCTCAGGTATTGGTAAAGCGTGTGTTGAATCCTTTCTCCAACGTGGTGCTGCAGTGGTCGGGTTAGACATCAATCCGCTCATTGAAACACGGGTTGATTCTCCGGCCTTCCTGGGGATCGCCGGAGATATCGCTGATGAGTCTACACAGCAGGCTGCACTGGAGCAGGCAGTACGCCGCTTTGGTGGACTCGATATGGTGGTACTGAATGCAGGGATGTTCCCCGGTGGAACCCACATTGCGGATCTCAAAACAGAGGATTGGCAGCAGGTACTACGGGTCAATCTCGATGCAAATCTTGCGTTGATGCGTGAAAGCTACCCATTGTTAAGGTTGGCCCCGAATGGTGGACGCATGGTGGTGATGGGGTCAAAGAATGTATTGGCGCCGGGTGCAGGTGCAGCCGCCTATTCTGCATCCAAGGCCGCGTTGACCCAGTTGATGCGTATTGCTGCATTTGAGTGGGGAGGCGATGGGATTCGTATCAATGCACTGCATCCTGATGCGGTGTTTGATACCGGGATCTGGACCGAAGAGGTGTTGCAGGCACGTGCAACGCACTATGGCATGAGCGTGGAAGAGTATAAGACCCGCAATGTACTCAAGGTCGAGGTGACCAGCCGAGACGTAGCTGAGTTGAGTGCCGAGATGTGTGGCCCACTATTTGCCAAAACTACAGCCGCTCAACTACCGGTTGATGGGGGAAATGAGCGGGTGATTTAGCCCCTCCCGCTCTTCATTTCAGGAGGCAGGTCATATCAGTGGCCTGCCTTTCACTCCTGTTGCACTTCCTTCGGGAAAGTGTTGGTAACTGAGGTGATCCAGTGTTTGTGATTGCGTAATTTTCCAGATGCGCAGGGAGGGCTGTCCTCCATATTTTTGCATCCTCTCAGATGGGTAAATTCTCCCTTTTTTCTCTGCTTTCTGAGCGGGCGCCCGTGTCAGTAGATACGGGTTTATTCAACTTGTTGAATTAGTTCAATTAAATAGCGGTTTCTGCTATTGAAAACAGTGTCTTTTTGAGCTCGTCAGATAACAACTGTTTGTGATTTTTTTGGCAAATAAAAGTATTAATAATCAAGTTCTTACGTGTTTTTTTAATTGTATTGGTGTGAATCTTGCAAAAGAGCCAATGCACGTCCTGAGCATCATGCTTTTGACGGCATTAAACAATTGAAAAAAACAGGAGAAAATAATCCATTTAATTTGATTTAGTTTCAATGGGTTATGGATGGGTTAATCAGACGTTGGCAAGGTCTGCCCATTTCATATCGATTATGGATATTCTTACGATATTAGGCATCATTATCGGGGTCGGTGCGATTGTCATTGGCAACTCGATGGAAGGAGGTACGGTTAGCTTTTTACTGCAACCGGTACCGCTTTTCATTGTGGTTGGCGGGACCGTCGGGGCTGCGATGGTGCAGAGCTGTACCAGCTCTTTCAAGCGCGCACTTGCGATGCTGCCGTGGGTCTTTTTCCGTCATCGAGCCGCTTGTGAAATTAGTCTTGTGGATGTCATGGAGTGGAACCGGGTGCTTCGTGACAAGGGGGTGATCGCCTTTGAGCAGTATGCCGAAAATATTCGGGACCCGTTCGTAAAACGTGCAGTAACACTGATGGCAGATGGTCAATCTGCGGAGAAGATCGAGTCCACGCTCGAAATTGAGCTGGAAGAGATCCATCACGATGAGATGCTGGCTGTTCAAGTCTACGAGAGTATGGGTGGATATAGCCCCACGGTCGGCCTGATCGGCGCAATTCTCGGTCTGATTCAGGTGATGCAGAATATCACCAATCCGGAACATCTCGGTCAAGGCATCTCGATTGCATTTGTTGCAACCATCTATGGACTGCTAATGGCCAATATGGTCTTTATTCCCTTGGCGAAAAAACTGGAGATGCTGGTCAACCTGCGTGCCAGGCACCACGAAATGATAACGGCTGCAATTGTCGCGCTTTCACGAAGAGAGAATCCGCAACAGATCACCAGTCGCCTGGAGGCCTACTTGAGTCATATGGTGAATCCGAGATATAGCCTGACAGATACCAAACCCTCTGGAAAGAAGAAGTAGCGTCCCATGATTGAACGAAGACGCGCAACCTACTCTGCTAAATCGAACGCAAATCTGGATCGGTGGATGGTCTCTTATGCCGACTTTATCACCTTACTCTTTGCCTTTTTTGTGGTGCTGTATGGTATTTCTCAACACTATGAATCCTCTTTCCGTACCGCTTTTGAAGATCTGCAGGGGCAGTTCGAAAAGACCAAGGCCTACAAAGAGGCAAAAAAGAAGCTGGATAAGAAGGGAAAGACAGCTTCAGCCGATGACATATTGGGTAGTCAGCTGGGGCGTGGTGATATGGATGAGGCGCTAATGGATTGGATTGCAGATGAAAAGAAACCGTCTAAATCTAAAAAAAGTAAGAAGATGACCAGAAAAGAGAAAAGAATAAAAAGGCAACAAGAGAAGGCGATGAAGGTGCAGTCCATGACGCGCGGAGTGGGGCCGGACAAGCTGGAGATTGTTCCGCTCGATAGTAAAGAGATGAAGATGCGTAAAGGAAAGTCCAGAATTGAAATTGAGCTGGATAGTAATATCCTCTTTTCCAGTGGTAAGGCACGTCTCTCTAAAGCAGCAGACCCCATTTTGAAGTATGTGGCGAGCTCATTGGCGGGTATTCCCAACCCAATCCGTATCGAGGGATATACCGATAATGTACCGATCTCTGGCTCCAAAAAATTCCCCTCTAACTGGGAGCTGTCTGAAGTTACCCCCAATTTTAGGACAGCGACTTAAGACAATTTTTATGCATAATTTACCCTGAAAAAGGAGCATGAAA
>ENA-OREN01001421-OREN01001421.1-marine-metagenome-genome-assembly--contig:-NODE-1421-length-28131-cov-4.202502_pt1 | contig 28131 bp, 23 predicted proteins | sample MGYA00248624_ERZ508555 | MGnify/ENA primary metagenome ERZ508555 (study PRJEB26222, sample SAMN06267773) | marine metagenome | isolation source: Saanich Inlet, British Columbia, Canada | place...
GCATCGCTTTTCTCGGACGATGGCAAAACCTATATAGATTGCGCAGCCGGTGTTGGCGTCGCCAATATCGGACACAGCAATCCTGTAGTAATTAAAGCGCTCACCGACCAAGCCGAGACACTACTCACCTGCCCCGGTATTTTTCATAACGACCGAAGAGGCGAGCTAATGCAGCGGCTTGTGCGTCTTTCGCCCAAATCTCTGGAACGCGTTTTTCTCTGTAACTCGGGAACCGAGAGTGTCGAGGCCGCCATTAAATTTGCTCGCGCAACCACGGGTCGGTCCGGACTGATTACGGCGATGCGAGGGTTTCATGGCAGGACACTTGGCGCCTTAAGTGCGACATTCAAGTATCGAGACGAATTTGAACCCTTAATTCCCGGTGCGTCTTTTATCCCGCTAAATAACATCGAGAAACTTGATGCTACGGTCGATGAAACAACAGCCGCGGTGATGCTGGAGATTGTTCAGGGTGAAGGCGGCGTGCGTCCCGCTGACAGCGCTTTCCTGGAGGCCGCTCGTCGAATCTGTACCGATCGAGGCGCCCTGCTCATCATCGATGAAGTTCAAACCGGTTTTTGTCGAACCGGTCGTTTTTTTGCCTGTGAGCACTACGATATTCAGCCTGATTTATTGTGTCTAGCCAAAGGAATTGCTGGCGGCGTTCCGATGGGCGCCGTCCTGTGTGCAGAAACCGTAAACGTTCGACCGGGAGTCCACGGGTCAACATTCGGCGGTAACCCGCTGGCGTGCGCAGCCGGTTCTGCTGCTATTGATTTTATGTGCCACCACCAACTTGCAGATCGCGCGTCTCGCCTCGGGGAATATTTCAAAGAGGGCTTTACGGAAACACTGCCGGATCCCGTTAGGGAGTTCAGACAAATGGGTTTAATGATCGGTATTGAGCTCAAACAAAAAGCAACCCCATTCCTCCAGGCGTTACTGGACGCTGGAATCATTGCGCTGCCGGCGGGTCCGACGGTTATTCGGCTGCTGCCACCTTTGACAATTGAAGAAAAACAGCTCGATACGGTTATAGATGCCTTGCGGAGAGTACTTTAGAGGCAGTCAGGGCAATAGTAAGACGGGATTTACTCGTTGGGCTTGCCTTCGACACTCAACTGGTTAGACTCCACATCTGGATTTTGTTGTCAGCACATAGGTGACTTATGGGAAAGCGAGTAAAAAAAGGGAAAATAATGAACAAAGAGCGTCCGGTCAATCGATCGAATGCGGCGAATGATCAAAAGCGGATTCGCCAGAACGCGGCGGTGCTCAAGGCCCTCAAAACCGCAGAATAGGTTTTTGGATCTGCTGGCAATTGACTCCCTAGCGACTCAATTGGATTAATCTGACAGAGCGAAACCAACGCTGGAAATTACAAATCGGATTCGCCAACTAACCTATATGCAAGTGAAGGACTCTCTCCTGACGGCTTAACCTGGCAGACCTTTGGTAGGCCGGGCGCCCATTCGCCGTCACCATCCCCCTCCGCCCCCTCCGCCACCGCCACCACCTGACGACCCGCCACTAAAGCCTGACGATGAGCCGGGTGCGGCCCCCGATGAGACAAGAGTGCTGGACAGTGAACTACTCAGTGATTTTGCGAAGCCGACCGGATTACGGGTATTCCATGATCGGCCGTGATACCAACTCGGTCGATAATGTCGCTCTGAACTAGCGGCCGCCTGATCCAAGATACCACTAAATTTTTCTGACCATTCCTGGTCAACATCCAATGCGAGCGCGTACGGGAGATATTTCTCGAATAAAAGCAGTTGCTGATTTATTGAGCCTAAGGTGTTGAGACGATTCTTCTCCGCGGTGACCAGATATTTCTTAAACCCCTCTATCTCGTCTATCACTTTTTGACCCGCACTGGAAGGAGCCTTCATTAATGCGTAAAAAAGAAAATTGACTCCTATCAACATTAGCAAAATCAGAACATTGATTAGGTTATTGCTAAAAAATGCGAAGGTAATATTCGATAGACCACTCACTATCGCAATTACGCCGAAAATAATCGCGTGAAACCGTCGACCTTGCTGCCAGATAGAGCGAGCGACAAACAAAAAGACAAACATCACTAATACCGGAATACCCAGTCCCAAGGTTGATTGCAGATTAGAACTGGTCATGGCGACCCCAATAATTGTCAGAATCGAGATCAGAATGCCTGGAATAAGCCATTGCCTATTCTTGAAGAAGAAATGGCGATGATATTCACCTTCAAGCCGCATTTTGAAAGCATCCCGCGTGCTGCGGATCTTTTTGTGATGAGATTTATCAAGTTCAAAAATTTCCTGATTCGTTAATAGTTTCTTGAAAATTATCTGCTCCCCAAAAGATAGCGGCGTGCCGCCTTCATCTGCATTCCGGTGAATAATTGTCTTCTTGGTATCAGTTTCCTCGATACGGATACGGCCCTTTACCGCCATGCTTATCAATGCCGTAGAGAAAACACGGCTGTCGAAACCCATTCGCATGATGTACCGAACAGCGCCCGGAGATAAATCCTTCGGTGGCTCAAACCTAGGAAAGATAGTGCCCCGGGCAGGATCCCGGCCGACGCGATTCCAGGCGTACATAAAATAAAGCACAACCAGAAAAAAGCCACTAAATCCGACGACCAAGGCTAGATTATCTTCAAGAAAGTAACTTAGGCGTTGATGCGTTGCGGGCTCTGCTACAAATCCTTTTGGCCATCCCACTACGATCGTAAACCCCGATCCCGGCGAAAGCGGACGAGTGGTCTCGAATCGGGCGTGGCCGTCGGTTAGGGTGTCCAGTCGGTAATCTCGATTGGTTTCGCCCTTGATCCCGGTATACGCCGTGAATTCGGCATTTTGCGCAGCAATCCCCACGGGAAGCTGCACCGTCGCGACAGCCTGGTCAATTGTAAAGTCCCAGTCATTGCCGGTCACATTCCAATACAGTTCATCGTGGTCTTCAAAAAAACCCAACTGTCGATCAGTTTGATAGATCAGCTCATAGGAATACTGCCCTGGCGCCAAAAAGTGATCCTTTCGACCGATATATACCCGAACGCCGTTGTTAAGATTTTCGAGGCGAAAAGGCTCACTCTTTCCGTCCCGCTTAACGTCGCGAAGTTGAAACCCAACTGTTTTGGTTTTTCCCGAGCGGTCCTGGTAGCGGGTTGGAAAATCACGATAGATGCCTCGGCGTATTTTTTGCCCCTCGGCCACAACAGTTATTTTCTCAGTGATGGTAAGAGCGCCATCGGTATGGATCTCGATCAAACTGGAAAATTGCTGGATCTTTTCTTCACCAATACACGGCGGCGAAAAAAGAAATATCGAGACAAGCGCGCCTTTTAAGAGTCGACGAAAGCCGTCAGGCATCAGAAATTTACCTGGGGCACCGCTCGTTCTGTTGCGAGATTAATTTCAAAGAATTCAGCAATATGGAATCTGAATCCCGAAGCGATTAAGTTGCTCGGAAATGACTCCACCATAATATTCCAGTCCCGCACGGCGCCGTTGTAGTAGCGGCGTGCAAGTTGCACTTGCTCCTCTGTCTCAGCGAGTTGTTGCTGCAGCTCGAGAAATGTGGAATTGGCTTTGAGATCGGGGTAGTTCTCTGATACTGCAAAAATACTTCCGAGCGCCCGGCTCAACATATTTTCATGAGAAGCCACCTTTGCGACATCATTTCGATCGCTCACCCCGGCTCGTAACTTAGTCAACGAGTCGAGTGTTTGCTGCTCATGTCCCGCGTAACCCTTTACGGTCTCGACTAAATTGGGAATGAGGTTATGGCGGCGTTTGAGCTGAACATCGATTCCACTCCAGGCCTCTCGCATCGCATTCTTGCGGCGAATAAACCCGTTATACGCCCAGATCAGCCAGGCGAACCCTGCAATCAGAAAGATAAGAATGACGCTACCGAAGCTAAAATCCATAGGAATCTCCTCGAATCATTCTATCCATAGATTCAATAGATTCCAAATAGGCTCTAAAACAAACGTTAATCATTCATTTTCTGGAGCGGGAAAAAAAATTCGAACTCTCGACCCCGGCCTCGGCAAGGTAGCAGTCTTAGCGTCCTAAACTACTATAGTAGTGTTTGACGCTTTGACCCCAACTTTTACCCCCCACCTTTTGAAATCAATCGCCTGGCGATGACCACTTTGGGAAATGGGGTGATTCCAAAGGGGTTGTTCTCCTCATCAATCCTGTCAGCAATCTTGAGGACCTTGTCGTCTTCGTAGACCTCCCACCCTATCGATCTAGACACTGAGCACTCCTCTCCTTTTTAGTGGCGGCAAAATATCGCAATGGAATTTTGAAACCGTCAGTAGGAAAGGATGGGTTCATGCGTATGGTGCTGTTTGAATCAGCAGATTTTATGACGAGATGAAGAACATTTGAGTCAATGAAAATGTAGTAACATGCCTACCTTCATCGGGTGTGATGCAACGAGGGTTAGGTGAGATGACAGACGTAGGGGTAGCAGCGACGCAGATGTCCTGCAGTTGGGAGAGTGATAAAAACCTGGATCGGGCGGAGAACCTGGTGCGCCAGGCGGCTTCCGGCGGCGCGTCTATTGTCCTTGTCCAGGAACTGTTTGAAACACCGTATTTCCCTATTGAGCAGTGCCATAAGCACCGTTCCCTTGCCCGCCCATTGGGCGAAAGTGAAGTCGTTAAGCGTTTTTCGAAACTCGCGAGAGATCTCGAGGTGGTATTACCCATTAGTTTTTTTGAAAAGGCCGGTGAGGTCTATTTCAACTCTGTAGCGATGGCTGATGCGGACGGCACCATCCTTGGGGTCTACAGAAAATCACATATACCCAACGCACCCGGATATCAGGAAAAAGAATATTTCAGTCCGGGTGACACCGGTTTTCGTGTCTGGAATACCCGTTACGGCAAAGTCGGCGTACTCATCTGCTGGGACCAGTGGTTTCCCGAGGCGGCAAGGTGTCTAACCCTGATGGGCGCAGACATCATTCTTTACCCCACTGCGATCGGCTCAGGTCTTGGGGGTGGTGGTGATATGTTGACTGGCAATGATTCTGTGGATGCCTGGCGCAACGCGATGTGCGGACATGCGGCGTGCAATATTCTGCCGGTCGTGGCCTCCAACCGGATCGGCCGGGAATACATGACCGAGTCACCGGAGGTGTATCTTGAGTTCTACGGCAACTCCTTTATTGCTGATCACGAGGGTCAGGTGGTAGCGCAGGCGGGAAGAGATCAGGAAGAGGTACTGATACATCGCGTTGACTTCGATCAGGTCAGGGAATACCGAGACTCCTGGACCGTATTCCGTGATCGTCGGCCGGATCATTATGGCGCGCTCGCCACGCTGGATGGCGGATAACGCCCCGTCGGGCAGCAGCCGTTTTGCGGCTTAGAGAGTGTTAAACGGGTTTGATAGATTCACCGCTGATTACGGTGGACTTGCGTTCATCAGTCCCGACAGGCACCTCGCCGTTCAGGGTAACCCACTAGACTTCGCAATCGAAGTCGGTATAAACAATGTCGCCGATAGCCTGATGCTGAGTGGCATGATTGTCCGAGAAGGCAATACTCCCAGAGATATTCCAGCAGACACTGGCTTTCTCTGCGGGTCAGACCGACGATGTGGTCCGGCAGCTTGCGCGCCATGCCGGCATTAACACACCGATGAAGTACATCCATCAGACGGGTGACCCGTTGAATAAGGCTGTGGCCCAACTGGATATTTAACCAGTAATTCTGCCCCAACCCTAAAAAAAACTTGACCCCAACTTTGACCCCAACATTTCAATCAAAGATAAACAAAAATAAGCACTATTAAGTTTATTAGCAAATCATTATTTATCTAGCCAGTTGTAAAAACTGGAGCGGGAAACGAGATTCGAACTCGCGACCCCAACCTTGGCAAGGTTGTGCTCTACCACTGAGCTATTCCCGCAATCGTAAAGGACAGTTTGACGGTAACTAAGGCGACTGGAGACAGACGCCGGACTTTTGTCTACCGTTCAATGATCGACAGGCGCATTATAAGGCAAAAACCTCTGGCGCTTTCAAGGAATATTCTAGCGGCGGTCTGCATTAATCGCATTAGGTTTTTAAGAATATTTGCGCCCCGCTTTGAATATTTCTCCTAGAATTAGGCTCACCTCCCAAAAAATAAATAGCGAAACCAAAGTCACTATGAGCGATAAACCGCGCCGAACCTCTCTGGGCTGCAACCACACGATTCACAGTGGGCATAATCATATGACCTGGGATAATGCGCGTCTTCCGGCGATCACCGTTGCCCCCGGAGACAGTGTGGCGTTCGAGAATGTTGATGTCGCAAACGGCCAGCTAAACGAAAAATCAACGCTTAAAGACCTACGCGAGATCGACTTGGATCTTGTCAGCCCGATTGCCGGTCCGGTCTACGTTGATGGTGCCGAACCCGGCGATTCGCTTAAAGTCACCATGCTCGACTTTGAGCCCTTCGGTTGGGGGTGGACGGCGATTCTGCCAGGATTTGGGCTTTTAGCGGATGACTTCCCTAATTTGGCGCTAAATATCTGGTCTTTTGATCAAACTTTCACCCAACCGGCGTTTTTCAGTTCGGGAGCAAAAATTCCCCTAAAGCCCTTTTGTGGCACGATTGGTAATGCGCCGGCTGCGCCTGGCCCACACAGCACCATCCCGCCCTATTCGTCCGGCGGCAACATGGATATTCGTGATTTAACCGTGGGAGTTGAGTTGTATTTGCCTGTCGAGGTGAAAGGTGCGCTTTTTTCTGTCGGGGACACCCATGCGGCCCAGGGCGATGGCGAAGTTTGCGGCACAGCGATAGAAGCACCGATGAACGTCGCCGTTAAATTCGATTTGGTTAAAAACGAAAATCTTTCTTTCCCAAGATTTAGAACTCCCGGGCCGGTTACCCGACATCTGGACGAAAAGGGCTACGACGTTACAACCGGCATTGGTCCTGATCTAATGGAAGCCACTCAAAACGCCGTACGCGGCATGATAGATCTTTTGGGCAAGCAACAAGGTCTGAATCCTGAAGATGCTTATATGCTCTGTAGCGTCTGCGCCGACCTGCGAATCAGTGAGGTTGTTGATCAGCCCAACTGGGTAGTGTCATGCTACATACCTCGCGTTGTCTTCGAATAAGCTTAAAAAGCCTTAGTCTTATTATTTTATTTGCCGAACAATACATCTAGGAAATTAGATATTGTGAAAAAATCAAATCCACGTGGATGTGACGATGCCGAGTGGCAAGTTCGTTGCGATTTGGCGGCAGCGTTTCAACTCTGCCATCACTTTGACTTTTGTGATCTGGTTTGGACGCATCTTTCTGCGCGAGTGCCGGGCGAGAAAGAGGTGTTTTTGTTAAACCCGTCGGGCTGCTTGTTTGATGAGGTGACCGCCTCAAATCTTATCAAGGTTGATATTGATGGCCACGCCTTGGATGGACAACAGGTAAACCCTGCCGCTTTTATGATTCATAGCGCGGTGTATCGCGCGGATGATCGGTATAACTGTACAGTACATTTACACGGCCAACATGGGGGCGCGATTTCAGTTTTGAGGGAAGGTCTTCAACCCGTACATAACTTTTACTTCGCTATCGGCGACGTGGCGTACCACGACTATGAAGGTTTTGCATTTCGCGATGACGAGCGCGATCGCCTGATCGCGAACTTAGGGGACTGTAAAGCAATGATACTGAGAAACCACGGCACTTTGACCGTTGGCGAGACAGTTGCGGCTGCGTTTGTACGCGCTTATTACATTGAAAAATTGAGTGAAATCCAGATTGCGGCGATGTCCTCGGGGCAAGAATTGATCCTCATTCCTGACAAAATATGTCGAGAAGATAAAGAAGCGATTAAACGTTTTGGAGAACCAGGTGCCAATGAATGGCAGGGGTTGCTCAGATTATTATTGCGTCAGGGTATTGATTCACACTTGCGTTAGATTATTGAATTCAATTGCAAAAGGTGCCCCGAACATAAAACCGGCACAAGATTTTCTTATTCGGGAATTGCCAAGGGTTTGCTCGCTGTTGAGGTAAAGCTAGCGCTCGGAGAGCATTGGCCAGGCGCCCTTGAGGTAAGCCACCATCGACCAAAGCGTCAGAGCGCCCGCGGCATACAACAGCAACTCGCCTAAAATGAGTGCCGGCGCCTGCATGCCGGCCTGCGCAAAAAGCAGGACTGTGATGGCTATAAATTGAAGCGTCGTTTTTATCTTCCCAAGCCAGCCCACCGCCACCACACCTCGGTTACCCAACTCTGCCATCCATTCCCTTAATGCTGAAATTGTAATTTCGCGACCGATAATAATCGCAACGACAATAGTGAAAAGAACGGGGCTCAAGACTCGTTGCGTCATTTCAGGATCGGCCGCTAACAACACCAAAACAGCAGAAACCATTAACTTGTCTGCCACAGGATCTAGAAAAGCGCCAAACGCGGATTGTTCGTTTCGCTTTCGGGCCAGATAACCGTCCGCCCAGTCAGTAAAACCCGCGAGTAAAAATAATCCTGCGGTCAGATAACCCGAGCCGCCGATTAGGTAGACGGCGACCACGACCGGGATGAGTGCGACTCTTAACAACGTCAGGATATTTGCGATTGTCAACGGCATTGCTATTCGGTGCGAAAGTGTTCGATCAGACGATGGGCGAGATTAACGCTGATTCCTTCAACTTTTACAAGGTCCTCAAGCGACGCATCTTTCAATAATTTCATTCCACCGAAAAAACGCAGCAACGCCTGTCGTTTTTTAGCACCGATTCCCGGTATATCCTCAATCTGGGAGCGGTTCCGAGTCGCCGCCCTCTTCTTCCGATGGCCAGTAATGGCGAATCGATGCGCTTCATCCCTTATCTGACGAACCAGCAAATGAGCCGGCGACGTGGAGTCCAAGACGATCGGGGCCGAACTGCCAGGTAGAAAAAAACTTTCGCGACCTGACTTTCGACCCGCTCCTTTAGCCACACCCAAGATAGCGATATCGGTCGCCAAATGGGCTTTTAGGGCATCCATAGCCATCCGAACTTGGCCTTTTCCCCCGTCTATTAAGAGCAGGTCAGGTCGTGTTCCTTCCCCATCCATCACTCTTGCGATGCGCCGATCAATCACCTGTTGCATGGCTCCAAAATCATCACCCGGCGTAATATTCCGGATATTAAATCTGCGATATTCAGATGGAACTGCGCCGGAGTTGTCAAATACCACGCAAGAAGCAACCGGTGACTCGCCACTGCTATGACTTGTATCAAAACACTCGATACGTTCCAAAGGCTCTTTGCGCCCCATCAGCGCTTGTAACGCTTTCATTCTTTCCAAATGATCTGCATCCGCTGCCACCTGACGACGTAGATGGTCATTTGCATTCAAAAGTGCAATCTCCAGCCATTGCGCCCTTGAACCTCTCACCTTATTTTTGACTTTGACGGCACGCTTACCCAAACTGCATAGCGCCTGCTCAAGTAATGATGCGCCCTTGATTTTTGGAGAAACAATAACCTCCGCGGGTACCACGTGCGCTTGATAATGCTGGATTAACAGTTTTTGCAGTACTTCATCAATCGGCCAATCAAGCACGTTTTTTTCAAAAAAATGCCGGCTTCCGAGATTGTGTCCCGCTCTAATCTTCATGATTGAGAACAGGACTTGCCCTGCAGCACTCAGGGCAGTGACCACATCTGCATCCTGTTTACCACCCGAAATGTACTGCCGCTCCTGGAGTCGTCGGATCGCGAGGATCCGGTCTCGATAAAGTGCAGCCTCTTCGAAATCAAGATTCTCTGACGCCAGATCCATCGCCTGAGCAAAATTATCACTGATTTCGTTTTCCTTGCCGTTCAGAATCTTAACCACCCTGCCGACGTCGTCTCGATAATCGGATTCTGATATCAAATTCACGCAAGGGCCCGAGCAGCGTTTGATTTGATATTGAAGGCACGGCCTGCTTCGGTTCCTGAACGTATTGTTATCGCATTGGCGGACCGGGATAATCTTCTGGAGTTGTGCAAGCATAGTCCGAACAGCGCCCGCGCTCGCATAAGGGCCAAACAACTTGTCTTTTACATTCGTCCGACCTCGATACAACGAAAGACGTGGATATTGCTCGGTCAGGGATAGTCGTAAATACGGATAGCTTTTGTCATCACGGAGCAAAATATTATATTTCGGGCGAAGCGTTTTAATGAGGTTGCTTTCAAGTAGCAGCGCTTCGGTTTCGGTGCGGGTGCGATGAATTTCGATATCCTCAACAGCCGACATCATGAGCTGGACTCGGGTACTCTCGTGCGGCACCTTAAAATAACTGCCTACCCTTGCTCGTAGACTTCGAGCTTTTCCAACATATAAAACTCGTCGCGCATCGTCCCTCATCACATACACCCCCGGGGTGCGGGCGAGACTTGCCAGAAACGGTTTATGATCTATCGGCATTGTTATGAGATTAGCGCTTTCGCCCTTTTAAAAATTGCTTCGAACATCTTTTGGTCGAGTCTCCCCGTTTGCGTGTTGTAGCGGCTGCAGTGATAGCTTGAGAGTATTTTTCTTCCACCAGGGAGTTCATATTCTGTTCCGTGACCGAAAGACAACTTTGCGACGGAAAGTCCAAATGCTCGCACGATGCTATCGTGAGAGATCTTGCCAAGGGCAATGATGACTGCGCCGTTCGGTAACGCGCCAAGCTCGGATTTCAGAAACCTTCGACACGTATTCACTTCGCTCGCCACGGGCTTATTCTGAGGAGGTAAACATTTCACCGCGTTGGTTATCCGACACTTAAGAAGCGCGAGGTTGTCCCCGGGCACCGACTCGGAGGCAGACGAGAATCCGAACTTATGCAGGGTCTTGAAAAGCATGATTCCCGCATGATCTCCGGTAAAGGGTCGCCCGGTCGCATTTGCCCCATGAAGGCCGGGAGCGAGACCCACAATCAATAGTTCAGGTCGAGTCACCCCAAACGGGGGGACCGGCTTGCACTCATATCGGGGGAAGCGATCCTGGACTTCGGCTAAGAAATCAGTCAGTCGAGGACAATCCTTGCAGCGTGGATCGTATTCTTTTAAAGAAAAGCGCTTCTTCACAAAATTAATTCTGTCGGTTTTTATTGCACGGGTTGGTTGTTGCTATTACAGCAAATCTTTAAAATGCAGGGCGCACTTCCAATATCTAATTATCTTATGAAAATATCAGCTTCTGACGTTCGGATCGGCAATTTGGTTGAGTATCAGGGAAAACTCTGGCGAATTTTAAAAAAATCTCATGTAAAACCGGGAAAGGGAGGCGCTTTCGCACAGCTCGAAATGAAGGCAATTTCGGATAACACTAAGCTCAACGAGCGTTTTCGATCCGAGGATAAGCTGGAAAAAGCCCACGTTGAACCAAGACAAATGCAATATCTATATCCTGACGGCCAGGATTTTATTTTTATGGATCTCGAGACATTCGAGCAAATGTCGATTGCAAATGATGATCTGACGGGTCAAGCTGACTTTTTGCTGCCAAACGAGGAAGTGCAAATTAACTTCTACAATGAACAGCCAATCGGAATCGAGTTACCGGCGAGCGTTGTCATGAAGGTCGAGGAGACTGAAACGGTCGTTAAAGGGCAAACGGCCGCCGGATCAGGTAAACCCGCGATCGTTGAAACCGGGCTACGAGTGATTGTGCCTCCGTTTGTAAATACAGGCGACAAAATCAGAATCAACACCGATACTGGGGAGTACATGGAACGGGCCGATAGTTAATTGGGTCCTAGTGATCCAGATTTAATTCCAGAATTTTCTGTCTTGCCGCATTGAATCTATCGGCGTGTTGTAAAAATTTCTGGCTGCCTTTCATTTTACTCAAACGCTCGAGAGATTCTTCAGAGAGTTGGGGTAAGCGCGGACCGCCCAACACTTCGTCAGCGGCGTGATCACTGTTACACAAAAGGATCAGATCACACCCCGCCCGTCTAGCGGCAATTACTCTCTCGACCGGGTCCCCAAACTGAGACAACGCCCCCATCATAATATCGTCGGAAACGATTAACCCGTTAAACCCAAGTCGATGTCTAAGCTCTTTATTGATAAATAAGCTTGAAAATGTCGCGGGCAGTTTGTCAATGTTGGGAAAAACAACATGACAGGTCATCACCGCGTTTATTCCTTGTGACTCCATATCCTGATAAACGGCCATGTCTCTGAGTCGAACCTCCTCTAGCTGTCGACCGTCGCTGGGCAGGTCAAAGTGTGGATCGTCGACCACTCCACTGTGGCCCGGAAAATGCTTGGCGACCGCTTGCATGCCCATCTCACTTAACCCGTTGGCAAGAGCGCGAGACAAAGCGCTAACGACTTCAGGTGAACGATGAAATGATCTTCGCCCAATTGCGATATTTGATGATTCAAGGTCAACAACAGGAGTAAAACTAAAATCCACCCCAACAGTCCTTAATTCATAACCCAGCACTCGCCCGATATCTAGCGCGAGATGTAACCCGCTATCTGTGTTTTGCTCAAAAGCCTCGCCCACCATTGCCATATTGGGCAAAACCGTGAATTCGCTTTTAAACCGCTGGACAACTCCCCCCTCCTGATCGACCGCAACCAGTAATGAAGGGTGTCTTAGATCATGGATTTCCTGAATCAATTCGATCAATTGCTGCCGATTTTCATAATTGCGTGAAAATAAAATCACCCCGCCAACGTCGGGATGCAATAAGCGATGACGGCTTTGCGAGTCCAGAGTCGTACCTTCGACACTGATCATCAATTGGCCCAAAGCCAAGGGGGTATTCATGATTTAGTTTCTCTTGATCTGGTCTGAACTGAGTCTAAAAAGGAACTGCTCCCCTTCTCGATAAGATCAAGAACCCGATCAAATCCGTCAACCCCGCCATAATAGGGGTCAGGTACAACCCGCCCATAATGCTCAACGGTAAAATTTAATAGAAGGTCAACGACCGCGGTCGCGGCGTCCGGCCGAACAGAGATTAAATCGTCCAAGTTGTCGTGGTCCATCACCAGAATATAGTCAAAAACTAAAAAATCATTAGGCAGGACCTTTCGGCCAACTAGCATTGAAATATCGATACCACGCGCCAGCGCTGCCGATTGCGCACGGGGATCCGGTGACCCGCCGATGTGATAATCGTGCGTCCCTGCCGAGTCGACCAAGAATTGGCTCGACAATCCCTCGCCCTCAATCAAATGCCGAAAAACCCCCTCCGCTGAAGGAGAGCGACAAATATTGCCCATACAAACAAACAATACGGAAGTTTTCTGGAGCGACAAATCCTACTCCGACCGACTGAACAACCGGATGGCGGCCTCGAGGTCATCGAGTGTATCCACACCGGAAGATGGCGCTTCGCGGGCGTTAACGACCACAATCTTGTCGCCGCGCCACAATGCCCGCAACTGTTCCAGTCGCTCAGAGTTCTCAAGCGGTGTTATTGGCTCTTCAGTAAATTCATGAAGATAGCAAACGCGATAAGCGTAAATGCCAATGTGTCGACGCGCTAATCGCCATGGCACACGATCAGCGCCACCCTCTGCATCGTTGCGCGCGAACGGAATCCCTGCTCTCGAAAAATATAGCGCAAAGTTTTCCTTATCTGTAACAACTTTGACCACGGCAGGATCAATAAATTGCCCAGGATTATCAAGGCCAGTTGCTGCGGTCGCGACACTTGCCAAAGGATTAGCAACCAATGCCTCTACGACCTGATCAATTAACGCGCCCGGCATATCAGGCTCGTCTCCTTGAACATTGACCACAATATCATCAGCATCAAGCTGGAGTGAAGTCGCGGCTTCAGCGACACGATCCGTGCCACTCTGGTGCGAGCCCGAAGTCAAACAGACCTCTCCCCCGAAACCATGGACGGCTTGGCTAATCCCATCATCATCAGTCGCAACGACAATTCGAGTTGCGGAAGACGTCTTTACCGCTTCGTACGTGCGTTGAATTAATGTTTTACCTGCTACATCCCGTAAGGGTTTCCCCGGAAGTCGTAGGGACGCAAACCGTGCAGGGACGATCACGCTGAACTCAACCATTTGCGATCCTTTGTCCTATGACGCGCTCAATATTTTCAATCAATTGATCGGGAAGTATGGTTTCCTGGTCTACCGCCCACCAGCTTTTTTGCGCAAATTCACGACACTTAACCTCGTCTTTAGTCGTCATCAACACGGTACGATCTGAAGGGAGATCCCCAATGGTGAACCGATGGTGATCGCTAAAAGCTAAAGTCTCAAATTGGATAGACTTTGCCGCCAGTCCATTGAAGAAACGCTCGGGATAATGGATGCCAGCGACGGCAACGACGGATACCCCTTCAAAGTCGCCTAGATCTTTCTGTTCACCATCGACAATATTGCGGGCTCGGGATAGATTTGAAACAACTAGTATCTCTCCCGCCTCTGCTGACCCGTTTCGTCTTATTTGGATATCGAAAGCATTCAGGCGAGACCGCGGCTCTCGGAGTGGGCCGGCCGGCAATAGAAGTCCGTTTCCGTAACTAAACTCGCCGTCGACTACTGAGATTTCAACTGCTCGCCCCATTGCGAAATGCTGCAGACCGTCATCGGATAAAATGATATCGACTTCACTACTTAAGATGGTCTTGATCGCAAGCGCCCGATCGGGATAGGTCACGACGGGTAGACGGGTCTGCTGCGATATCAGAACAGGCTCATCTCCTACTTTTCGAGGGTCGCTATCCGGGGTCACTTCTATGGGCTGGGTTAATTTTACGCCATAACCTCGGGAGATAATTCCGGGATTCCAACCTCGGGATTGAAGCGCGCGCGCAAGCTCAATAATGATAGGTGTTTTTCCCGTGCCGCCCACTGTAATATTTCCAACCACCACAACGGGCACCGGCGCATGATATACCGACAACAGTCCCAATTTATAAGCCCAACGACGGGCGGTGATGATAAGGTAATAAATAAGGCTCAACGGAGTCAGCAGAGCCGACACAATGCTAATACCCTGCCAAGACCGCTGTATAGCCGAGACAACTTTCATGCCTGTGGCTCTTGATCAATGACTTTTTCAGACCGCTCCGCATTTTGCTGAGTTGCCCACATCGCCGCATATTGACCCGATAGGTTGAGAAGCGTCTGATGACTGCCTGATTCAATAATCTTCCCACCCGAAAAGACATGAATCATGTCCGCATGGGCAATAAACCCGAGCCGGTGCGCAATCAGCAAGACCGACTGATGTTGCGCGCGGCGAATAATCGCCTCGCGAACCCTCTGCTCAGAGAGCATATCAAGAGCAGACGTCGCTTCATCCATAATCAGTATCGAGCCGTTCCTAAGAAGGGCTCGCGCTATTGCGACTCTTTGACGCTGTCCACCCGAAAGCCGATTGCCAAACTCGCCTACCGACTGATCATCACCTGAAATGAGTTTATCAACCTCTATCTCCTGAAGAATTTCCTCCAGTTCCGCTGACGATTGCTCGTTTTGACCATAGGTTACATTCTGCTTGATAGACCCATCGAACAAAATTGGCTCTTGTGAGACCCAGGAGATCTGAGCCCGAAGCGTTTGGAGCGAATAATCATCGATGGGTCGATTATCAACCAGAATTTGGCCTTCAAACCCCCTATAAAAACCTAACAACAGGGATGCGGCCGTTGATTTCCCGCTGCCAGAATCTCCAACCAATGCAACAGTTTGCCCTGGCCTCACTTCGAACGAAACACCGGCCAGAGCGCAATCCTCAGCGTTTGAATAACGAAAGATTACATCCCGAAACTCAACATGCCCGTCGATGGGTACGCTTTGTGATGAATCCGCTTTAACGCTCTGCTCAGGTTTCTCATCCAAAAGTTGGAAAACTGTTGTCGCCGCTGCGATTCCCGCCTGTACGTATTCATTAACTCTCGCCAACCGCTTAATCGGACTCATGAGAAGAAGTATGGTGCCAATATAGGATACAAAGGTCCCTGGTGTGACAAAGGCCACAATTGCGTCGCTAAGCGCCAGATAAATAATGCCTGACACCCCGGTACCTGCAATAAGCAGCAATAAAGGCACGCTTACGGCTGCTACCGCGACCTTTCTCATCGATTGCCTGCGGTTCGACTGATTAACGGTTTCAAATGCTAACTCTTCCTCGGCGAATCCATTGTAGGCTTTGATGACACGATGACCCTGAGCGGCTTCCTTCGTTGCGTGGGAAATACCTGCCATTGAGCTCTGAATTTTTTCGCTCGAGCGGCGAAATCGACTAGACGCTTTCCTGACAACAATAGTCACGATTGGCGTAATCAAAAGAAACAACAGCGTTAAAGACCAGCTCAGAATGAACATCCAAACAAGAAGTCCAATTGCCAATAACGAGTCTTTGACCGTTACCCTGACCGCGGTCGTACAGGCATCTGAAACCTGTTCAAGATCGTAAATTAATCTTGAAATTAATGTCGCACTTGAATTTTGATCGAAATACTGAGTCGGTAGTCGAATCATTTTTGCAAATAATTCCTGTCGAAGATCGAAAATAACGCGTCGCCCAACCCAAGCGATGCAGTATTCGTCCGCAACTGCACCCAGCGCACGAGCGACAAAAACGCCCATCAATAAAAACGGAGTGAGCTGAATAATTGCGCGATCCCGCTCAACAAAGCCACCATCCATGATCGGTTTGAGCAAGGCAGCAAAAGCCACCTCGGCCCCTGCAACCATTGCCATTCCGATTAGACTGAAAACAAAGATCTTTTTATACGGCCAAACATAGCCAAGTAATCGCTTATAAATGATCACCCCAGGAGATTGCGTCTTCGAACGCATCATGATGATCCCGCCTCAGCCGCAAAACGAACCTTTTTAAGGCCGATTTTTCGTGCCGCATCGAGACCGAAAACCACCGCCTCATGCGGGGTTTTGCCATCCGCTTTAATCACGAGCGTCCCGTCCGGATGCTGATCAAAAAGAATCTGGAGTTGTTTCGCTAAATCCTCAGGCGCGGTGGCCTTAAGCTCAGATTGCTCACCTTTTAAATCAGTTGCGACGTTATATCGACCGACGGAATCTATCGCCAAAACAATGTGAGTAATGCCCTCGATCGGTTTAGAGATGGAATTAGCAGTTGGAAGCGACAGATCAAGCTTTGTCTCTTTTTGAAACGTCGTTGAGACCATGAAAAAAATTAGCAGTAAGAAGACAACATCAATCAGCGGTGTTAAATTGATTGAAACCTCTTCCTCAGATGTCGTTGAGAATTTCAACTGATATTTCTCGTTTGTAATATCTCGAGAAGTCTTAACGCATGTTGCTCAATCTCAATACTTAACTCTTGAACTTGACCCCGAAAATATCTTTGAAACATCAAGCTCGGTATACCAACCGACAAACCCGCAGCGGTTGTGATTAACGCCTCGGAAATTCCGCCGGCTAGAATTTGGGGATTCCCAACTCCGGCAGCGGTAATGGCTGCGAAGACCTTAATCATCCCAATAACTGTCCCTAATAACCCCAAGAGCGGGGTTGTTGCGGCGATCGTCCCTAAAGCGTTGAGATACCGCTCAAAGTCGTGAACAACGTGTCGACCCGCCTCTTCGAACGCGTCACTTATTCGCGCTGGATGACTTTGGACGCTTGCAAGACCTGCGGCCAGGACTCGTCCCAATGGCGACGAACGACGCAACAAAGCGATCCGATCGGGTGTAACGCTCCCTCGACCCAGTGCACGATCGATATCAGCAACAAGGCCCTCCGGCATGACGACACGTCTTCTGAGCGCAAGAGATCTTTCGATAATAATCGCAAGTGAAATCACCGAACAGGCAACGATCGGGAGCATCAACCAACCGCCGCTTTTTATAAATTCAATCATTCGTTTCGTCAGTAAAGATCAAGTTTTTTGCATTCAGAAGGTTATACCGCTCAATTTTAACCGCCTTCCGCGGTAACGGTAGTTTTTATAGATCTAATGAACGCCATATTCGGACATTCCGGTCAATATAGGCAGTCTCGTCCCATCCGGATCTCCGGCTAACTAAATCAATCTGACCGACTCGAGCGGTGTCCAGAATTCGGATCCCTCGTTGACGATAACGGTTAACCACCCTGTCGCTCGGATGACCATAGCGGTTATTCAGGCCTCTACTCAAAATTCCAAGTTTCGGATCGACCTTACTCAAAAATAGAGTGGATGAAGAACTGTGGGAGCCATGGTGCGGAATTTGTATGACATCGGCTCTAAGCTCTTGGCCATAAAAATCACTGAGCGCAAACTCCGCCGGACGTTCCAGATCTCCCGTGAAAAGCGCGGCTCCAAATTTACCCTTGATGTGAAGGACACAGGATTTGTTGTTATCCTCATTGAATTGAATATTTGGCGGATTGAGAAAGCGAAATTCGACCCCGTCGAAATGCCACCGCATCGGAAACACGCAGCGTCGATCGCCATTAATGAGCGGTTGACCGCTAAATATTTTTGAGCCTTGTAGGCGAGATCCGACTGAGGCCAGTCCGCCAGAGTGATCGGCCGCACGATGACTGACTACCGCGACATCAAATGCGTCTTTATCGTGTTGACGAAACGAACCATCGATTGAATCCTTAGCTGGACTAAATAATCCAAAGGCCGGCCCAAAATCATATGCCACAGAGTGATTTTGGGTTCGAATAATCGCGGCGAGACCCTGCCCTACATCAATAAATCGAATTGAAAACTCACCGTTGAACAACTTTTGCGGAGGTTCGAAGTTAATCGATAAAATTCCGATACCAAGCAAGAAAAAAATACTCGGTGTTTTTTGCGCTTTCAATAGATAGCATGATAAAAAACCAGAAACCATCACCAATAAAAATAACGAATGTCGACTAAGTTGAATTACGGACCAGGATTGCTGTTCAAAAAAACCTGCGAAATTAAAAACTAAAAATATAAAAAAATCCGTTAACCCGATCAACTGATCTCCAAGTGATTCGAGACCGATACTTGATATCACTAACCCAACCATGACAACTGGGATAACCAACAGACCAAAAACAGGAACCGCTAGCAGGTTAATAATGGGCGAGATCAACGACATTTCCCGAAAAAGGAATCCGAGTAACGGCGTTAATCCAACAAACAACGCCAGTTGGGCAATAAGCAGCCGTTTAACACCTGGAATTAACAGTCTGAAACGATTGCGACTCGTGTTTATCGGAATCATTCCATTTACTGTAGTGGAAAAACGACCTTCAAACGCCGATCCGAGAATCCAGACCGCCGAGAAAGATAGCCAAAAAGCCGTAGAGAAAATGCTGGATGGATTTAACCAGGCGAACATGAAAATCGTAGCGGCAAGAATCGCTACAAGACTAACCCGCTTCAACAACAAAATTGCACTAACAACGATTACAAGCATCACGAATGCTCTGAGTGTTGGCACAGGAAAACCCGCTATCTGGGCATAAGCAAATGCACAAAAAACGCTCAAAGTCATCGCAAGGTATTTTTTTGGAAAAATACCGTTACAAAACTTCAATGGATAGACTAGGAAGCGAATTAGAACTAATGACCAGAATGCGACCAGTCCGATGTGCAAGCCCGAAATCGCAACCAAATGACTCAATCCTGTTTTACGGAGCAACTCCCACCGATCGGCTGTTATAAGTCCGCGATCTCCTACGGCAATGGCGAGAATTAAATCGGGATAAAGAAGCGTTGACGACGACGCGTTAATTCTCTTGGAAAATCTTGTTTTTACGGAGGGGCCAGTGTCAGGTCCGCGCTGAATCCGTTCCCCGGCAAGGACATATCCCAACCCGGTAATGCCTTCTAGAAAAAGAAATTTCTCATAGTCGAAACCGTCCGTATTCCAGTAGCCTCGCGGCCGCCGCAGTTTGACCGTTAACCGCCATTGCTCTCCTTTCTTTGGAACTTGATAATTGTCAAACCAGGATAAACGGAATTTTGGTGACCGGAATTCTGAAATTCTTGCGTTATTTACACTTTCGACTTCAAAATTAAATCTAACGAAATCATCACCCATCTTGGATTGTTCTGATATCGATCCGGATACCTGAATCTGATCTAAAAACCAATGTTCCGGTGGGCGATGATGGAGTAACCAGGCCGCAAACACATTCGACCAAACAAGCCCCATAAAAAGCCATCCACACGGTCGAACAATTCCTGCCCTGACTGACGCCAAACCAAAAATCAATAACCCCGCTGCGACAGCAGCCGGCAGCAAAGCCGATTGGAGACTCATCAGTCCAATACCAACCGAAAATCCAATAGCTGAAAAGAACCGTTGCGACACTCTTGCCGACCCTGTTAACAACTTTGTTGCCGATAGGATAGGGCTTGGGACTTGTTTTCGGCTGTGAACTAATTCTCTTAAATGGAAAAGTCACTAACGACAAACGTCACCGGGAAATAACAGCAAGGCTATAACAGGCTAAGACGACCTTCCGTGAGGCGATAGTGGCGCTCAAACTGATCTGCAAAGGCACTGTCATGGGTAGCAACCAGGAGGGACAGTTTTTCAGCCTCTACGAGCTCAAACATCAGATTCTGAATCTCTTGGGCTGTTTTCGAATCAAGATTGCCTGTTGGTTCATCAGCCAAAACCAGTGCGGGTTTGGTGATCAAAGCTCGTGCGACGGCGGCGCGCTGGCGCTCGCCCCCGGATAATTGCGCCGGCTTATGGTCAAGACGATGAGATAAGGATACTGATTCAAGCATTGTTGATGCGCGCTCCCGCGCCTCGTTCTTTGAGATGCCACGGATGAGTAGCGGCATCGCCACGTTTTCCAATGCGGAAAACTCCATAAGAAGATGATGAAATTGGTAAATAAATCCAAGATTCTGATTGCGAGCGATCCCAATTCCCCTTGGCGACAGTTGCGACAATTGCTCGCCGACCAAAAAAACCTCTCCACGGGTAGGTTTCATCAACCCACCAAGCGTATGCAGTAGAGTGCTTTTTCCGCTCCCTGACGCGCCGGTAATCGCAATGGTATTGGTTGAGTCGATATTTAGGTCAATACCCCTAAGCACATCTACTGAATGTTCCTCCTCTACATAACTGACATAAACCATCTCAGCCTGGAGCACATTCGAACTACTCATATCGGAGCGCCTCGGCTGGTTCAGTTTTTGAGGCCCGCCATGCAGGATAGAGAGTCGCAATCAGGCATATCAAGAAAGAAATTCCTGATATCAAAAAGACGTCCGGCCATCGAAGCTCCGCCGGAAATTGACTGATAACGTAGATATTGGCCGGAAAAAACTCGATCCCTAACAGGCTCTCAACCCATGGCACAAGGGTTTCGATATTGCTCGCCGTTAGCACACCAAAAACACCGCCCACAATTGTGCCGCCGAACCCAATAATGATGCCCTGAACGATGAAAATCCCCATCACACCTCGGGGCGTGAGGCCAAGCGTTCTTAAAATTGCAATGTCAGATCGTTTGTCGGTGACCACCATTACGAGGGTCGAGACTATGTTAAATGCCGCCACTGTGATGATCAGCAGTAAAATGACAAACATTACTCGACGCTCTATCTTTAAGGCAGCAAAAAAGTTGGCATGCTCAATTGTCCAGTCACTTATCCGGAACGAAGAGCCCAATTGGGATTTCAAGTCAGAATTAATTCGGGGCGCATCGTAAACATCAGTGACCGTTAATCTCACACCGCTCACGCCATTGCTCGACTCCAGAAGCGTCATCGCATCATCTAAATGAATTAATGCGAGGCTGGAATCGTACTCGTACATGTCCATCTCAAAAATACCGCTTACGGTAAACCGCTTCATCCGCGGCAGTAATCCCGCCGGTGTGATCTTTCCTTTCGGCGCGATAAGGGTTACACGATCACCCTTCAATACACCGAGACTTCGCGCTAATTGAGCGCCCAAAATAATATTCCACCCGCCCGGGTTCAGTTCAGTGCTTTGACCGGCCGTAAGATTATCCAAAACTTCTGACACTAGAGCCTCTTTATCGGGCAACACGCCTCGAAACAAAACGCCTGCAACAGTATTTCCACGGGTTACCAAACCTTGTCCCAGGACAAACGGAGCCACATTGATAACGTCGGGATGATTGGTTACCGAGTCCATCAGGATCGGCCAATCGAAAAGCCACCCTCGTGACGCGCTTACGGTCGCGTGAGACGCGACACTCAGAATCCGACCCCTGAGCTCGCGTTCAAATCCATTCATCACTGAAAGCACGGTGATTAACGCCCACACCCCGACCGTTATTCCTAATATCGAGATGGTTGAGATAAACGAAACAAAGTGATTTCGCCGGCGGGCACGGGTGTAACGTAACCCCACAAATATAGGAACTGACTTAATCATTGCGAATCAACTCAACATAGACTCAATTCAGCTGCCACTCTCAGGGCGCATATGTGGAAACAATAAAACATCTCTTATTGATGGGCTGTCCGTTAAAATCATCACGTATCGGTCTACCCCAAGGCCTCCGCCAGCATTCGGGGGTAAGCCATATTCCAAAGCGGTGATGTAATCCGCGTCAAAGAACATCGCCTCTTCGTCTCCTTTAGCCTTGGCCTTCGCTTGATCGTGGAACCGTTGCGCCTGATCTTCCGGATCGTTAAGTTCGGAAAATCCATTAGCAAGTTCCCGCCCTGCCACGAACAGTTCAAAACGATCTGTAAGATTCGGATCGTCGTCCTGTCGTCTCGAAAGAGGTGAAACCTCTGCGGGGTATCCTGTTATGTAGGTTGGGGCTATCAGTTTATCTTCCACCGTTTCTTCGAAAATACTTAGAAGTATCTCCCCCGCGGAGTGATGGTCATTAACTTCAATCCCCAGCGTTTGGGCAAGTCGGGTGAGTGGTCCTATGTCAATACAATCAGAACTCGTCAATCCTGAATTAAATTCGCAAACGGACTCCGCCATGGTCATTCGATTAAAAGATTTACCAAAATCGATAGGCGTGCCTTGATAATTCACTACCGCACTTCCTGTGACATCAATAGCGACCTCACGCAACATCTCTTCAGTCAGATCCATGTAGTCGTTGAAGTCTTTGTAGGCCTCGTTGTATTCAAGCATTGTGAACTCGGGATTATGTTGCGTACTAAGTCCCTCATTTCGGAAGTTTCTGTTGAGTTCGTATACCCTTTCAAAACCACCGACTAAGCAACGTTTAATCGCGAGCTCCTGCGCTACTCTTAGATAAAGATCCACGCCAAGCGCATGATGATGCGTTATGAAAGGTTTCGCATTGGCGCCCCCAGGAATCGCTTGCATGATCGGAGACTCAATTTCGAGATAATCCCGAGCATCTAAAAATTGCCGGAGCGATGCCATTGTGCGCGCCCGCTTTCTGAAAACTTCCTTTGAGTCCTGATTCGCCAATAAATCGACGTAGCGTTGCCGATAACGGGTTTCAATATCGGTGAGACCGTGATACTTTTCTGGCATCGGTCGAAGCGCCTTAACCAATAGGCGAACGTCAGTTACGTTAACTGTGAGCTCTCCGGTGCGAGTTCGAAAAAGCGTCCCCTCCACTCCAATGATATCTCCGAGGTCCAACTTCTTGAAAAGCCCGTTGTAAATTCCTTCCGGCAATGAATCGCGTTGCGCGTATATCTGAATGTCGCCCGATTCATCCCGAACGTGGGCAAAAGCTGCCTTGCCCATGACCCGCTTTGTCATTAATCGTCCGGCCAGACTAAGGCTCACCACCTCAGATTCGAGGGTTTCTACCTCGTGCGCGCCGAAACGTTTCAAAAGGTCCGCCGCTTTTGCATCCCGGCGAAAGTCATTTGGGAAAGGATTCGTCGTTTCCCTCAAGACCGAAAGCTTTTCCCGCCGCTGAACTACCTGTTCGTTATCGTCAGTCCGATTCATTCCATTCTCTTTTTTGGATTACAGCCCTGCTTTTAAGCTGGCTTCGATAAAAATATTCAAACCCCCGTCGAGAACTGCCTGGGTGTTTCCCGTCTCCACTGATGTGCGCAAGTCTTTGATTCGTGACTGATCGAGTACATACGACCGAATCTGACTTCCCCATCCGATTTCTGCTTTTGAATCCTCCAGCGCTTGCTGCTTTTCACGTTTCTCCCGCATCTCAGCTTCATAAACACGAGCCCGAAGCATATTCATTGCCTCCGCACGATTTCGATGCTGGGATCGGTCATTCTGGCACTGGACAACGATTCCACTTGGGAGATGAGTGATCCTGACCGCCGAATCTGTGCGGTTAACATGCTGCCCCCCCGCGCCGCTTGCCCGATAAGTGTCTATCCTCAGGTCAGCCGGATTAATTTCTACTTCAATACTATCGTCAATTTCTGGATATGCGAACACCGAAGCGAATGAAGTATGCCGTCTATTGCCTGAGTCAAAAGGTGATTTTCGGACCAATCGATGGACGCCGGTTTCAGTACGCAGTTTGCCGTAAGCATACTCCCCTTTAATATGGATCGTAGCGCTTTTGATTCCGGCAACGTCACCGTCTGAACGCTCAATCAGTTCTGACGCGAATCCTTCGTCTTCCGCCCACCGCAGATACATTCGTAAAAGCATCTCTGCCCAATCTTGAGCTTCGGTACCCCCCGATCCGGCCTGAATGTCGACAAAAGCCTGTGCGCTGTCGAGCTCTCCGGAAAACATTCGAAGAAATTCCAGCTTTTGAAGCGCCTGTTCAATTGATTGAACATCAGCATAAATTAGCTCGACAGATTCTTGATCATTTTCCTCGCGGGCCAGGGCTAGAAGTTCTACGGCCTCATCAATTTTCCGTGTCAGGTCATCGATCGTAAGAACCGTCGCCTCTAAGGCGGCACGCTCACGCCCTAGCTTCTGAGCTTCCTGGGGATCATTCCAGATTTCAGAATCCTCGAGACGTAACAGGACTTCGTCAAGCCGTTCTTTTTTGCCGTCGTAGTCAAAGATACCCCCTAAGCGTGTTGGTCCGCTTCGCAAGCTCTTTCAAAGAGGCAGAATTTTCAACTGTTTCAATCATTTGGACCCATATTGTAAACTTGTGTGATTACCTTATTCCGAACGCAACAGCTAAAACAGCACGCGTTCATATCCCATGCGATTCTATTTGAATATCTCGATTGAGGTGCGAACAAGGCGAGTTTAACCTTGCCCCTAAAAACCCTATAAACGACAATCACAATTCAATTCAATTCAATTCAATTCAATTCAAACAAGCGTTCTCGATTTTTATGATCATTGGCATATTAAAAGAACAAAGCGATGGCGAAAAACGAGTCGCCCTCGCGCCAACATCAGTGCACGCGGCCTGCGAACTTGGCTTTAAAGTTCAAATCGAGCGGAATGCCGGTGTCCACGCAGGCTTTTCAAACGAAGATTATATTGATTGCGGCGCCTCAATTGTTAATACAGCGGAAGAACTTGTTAATTCCAGCGAGATTGTTATTAAAATTCGCGCGCCTCACGACGGACGCATAACTGGAACTGACGAGCAAAATCTCCTGAAATCCGGTCAAACCCTAATCTCGCTCATTGCGCCAGGCCAAAATTCCGATCTCCTATCCACCCTTGCAAATAAAGGAGTCACCGTACTCGCGATGGATGCGGTACCTCGAATTTCCCGCGCACAGAAACTTGATACGCTGAGCTCAATGGCGAACGTCGCGGGATACCGAGCCGTCGTGGAAGCCGCTAATCATTTTGGACGGTTTTTTACGGGTCAGGTTACCGCCGCAGGGAAAGTGCCGCCTGCAAAAGTGTTAGTCATTGGCGCCGGAGTGGCCGGGCTCGCCGCGATTGGTGCTGCATCGGCAATGGGAGCGCAGGTTCGCGCCTTTGATACGAGACCCGAGGTCAAAGAGCAGGTCGAAAGCATGGGCGCGGAGTTTTTGATGCTTGAATTCTCTGAAGAGGGAAGTGGCGAAGGCGGCTACGCGAAGACGATGAGTGAGGAATTTATCGCTGCCGAAATGACACTCTTCGCTGAGCAGGCTCGCGAAGTGGACATCATTATTACAACCGCTTTGATTCCAGGTAAACCGGCGCCAAAGTTAATTCTCGCCGATACAGCCAGATTAATGAAGACGGGGAGTGTCATTGTCGACCTCGCTGCGGAACAAGGGGGTAACTGCGAGCTCACACGGCCTAACGAAATTGTCACGGATGAAGGCCTCACGATCATTGGTTTGACGGATCTTCCGAGTCGGATGGCAGCGCAATCAAGCACCCTATTTGGCAACAATGTTGTGCATTTGTTGTCTGATCTATCTCCGAATAAAGACGGAAAGCTGAATATCGATATGGATGATGAAGTGATCCGGGGGATGACGGTCGTCAACGGTCATGATGTCACCTGGCCTCCGCCGGCCCCTAGGCTCTCGGCAGTGCCAGCCGTGCCCACTCCAGAATCGAGTCCGCCTGTTACGCCGGTACTCGCAAAGAAATCATCGGCGTTTGGGACGTTAGTGAGTTTAGTGATTGTGGTGGCCGCAATCTTGGGAGTCGGTGCCGTCGCACCTACATCATTTATGGGTCACTTCACCGTTTTCGTCTTAGCGATCTTTGTCGGATGGCAAGTCATTTGGAATGTGACCCCCGCATTACATACGCCATTGATGAGCGTGACTAATGCGATCAGCGGAATTATTGTCATCGGCGCGCTGGTGCAAATGGGATCATCGTCCGCCACGGTAATAGCGCTTTCGATGGTCGCATTATTTGTGGCCAGTATTAATATTTTCGGCGGATTTTGGGTCACCCAACGGATGCTGCGAATGTTCAGGAAGGAACAGTAATGGATTACGGCATGATTTCAGCGGCTTACATTGCAGCATCGATTCTTTTTATTCTGAGCCTTGGGGGTCTAAGCAATCAAGAAAGTGCCCGGAGGGGTAACTTGTTCGGCATCGCTGGAATGACGCTTGCAATCGTCGCGACGATTGCCGGATCGACACCCATCAGTCTTGCGCTTGTGCTTATGGTTATGGCGACTGGCGGTGCGGCAGGCAGCGTTTTGGCGAGCCGGGTTGAAATGACCGCAATGCCCCAACTTGTCGCCATCCTTCATAGTTTTGTAGGGTTGGCGGCAGTGCTTGTCGGTTTCGGATCTTATCTAGAAGCCGGTACACAATTCTCGGGGGCCGAAAAAGTTGTTCATCAGATTGAGATTTACCTTGGCGTTCTTATTGGTGCGCTTACGTTTTCTGGATCAATTGCCGCTTTCGGAAAACTGCAAGGGATCCTGTCTAGTAAGCCCTTAATGATCCCCGGACGCCACATTATTAACATTCTTATCGGGCTCGCATGCATTTGGTTTGGCGTTGAATTTGTCAACGCGGGTAGCGTTAGCGATGGAATGACCCCGCTCCTCATCATGACGGGGCTTGCACTGATCTTTGGCCTCCATATGGTACTGGCGATCGGTGGTGCCGATATGCCGGTCGTCATTTCGATGCTAAATAGTTACTCCGGCTGGGCCGCCGCTGCGACAGGGTTCATGCTAGCGAACGATCTCCTGATTGTTACCGGTGCATTGGTGGGCTCCAGTGGCGCGATTTTGAGTTTCATTATGTGCCGTGCAATGAATCGTCGATTTATCTCCGTCATTTTGGGTGGATTTGGCACCTCGGCTAGTAGTTCATCCGCACCTACTATCGAAGGCGAAGCGGTTCCAATTTCAAGTTCTGAAACGGCACAGTTATTATCCAGTGCAAAAAGTGCTGTCATTGTGCCGGGTTACGGAATGGCTGTTGCCCATGCGCAACAAGCCGTTTCGGAACTGGTCAATAAATTAAGAGATAGCGATGTTGAGGTCCGTTTTGCCATTCATCCCGTCGCAGGTCGAATGCCGGGGCACATGAATGTGCTTTTAGCTGAGGCTAGAGTGTCTTACGATATTGTCCTTGAGATGGACGAAATTAATGATGATCTGCCCGAAACTGACGTTGTCTTGGTGATTGGTGCAAACGACATCGTTAATCCTGCTGCGCAAGAGGTGCCAGACAGCCCCATTGCCGGAATGCCCGTTCTTGAGGTTTGGAAATCTAAAACCTGTATTGTCCTAAAGCGAAGTATGGCGACCGGATATGCGGGCGTCGATAACCCGCTCTTTTACCGGGAGAATACTCGAATGCTGTTTGGAGACGCGAAGGACAGTATTAACGCCGTATTGACCGAACTTTAAACCAGTTTCTTATCGTCCGATCTGT
>ENA-OREN01001423-OREN01001423.1-marine-metagenome-genome-assembly--contig:-NODE-1423-length-28084-cov-3.674796_pt1 | contig 28084 bp, 17 predicted proteins | sample MGYA00248624_ERZ508555 | MGnify/ENA primary metagenome ERZ508555 (study PRJEB26222, sample SAMN06267773) | marine metagenome | isolation source: Saanich Inlet, British Columbia, Canada | place...
GCTTGGCCAAGCGCGTGGCCTAGGCGAAGAGCTTGGTGACAGCCCTGGCCTTCACCAATTCGCGCGGCTGGTTGAGGTGATTGTACACGATCGTCTCGGGATCGATCCCGAAGGCGTGATAAATCGTGGCCAGTAATTCGCCTGGGTGCACCGGATCCTCGACTGGCGCCGAGGCGGTTCGGTCTGACTTGCCGTGTACATACCCACGCTTGATGCCGCCACCGGCGATGCAAGCAGTGTAGCAGTACGGCCAGTGGTCACGTCCGTCGGCATCATTTCCATTACCGGAAGTGCTGACACCCTTTAGAGGGCTCCGACCAAACTCGCCCACAGCGATGACCATGGTCTCGTCGAGCATCCCGCGTTGATCAAGGTCTGATATCAGGCCAGACAACCCGCCATCAAGCATCGGTGCGGATTGATCCTTCATGCGCTTGGGCAGACCGCTGTGAACATCCCACGAGTGATTGTCAGAATTGGCCACCTTGGGCCAAACGACCTCGACCACGCGCGTGCCCGCCTCCACAAGGCGGCGGGCCAGCAGGCAGCTTTGGCCGAAGGTGTTCCGGCCGTACAAGTTGCGGGTGGCCTCTGATTCCTGCGCCAGGTCGAAGGCATTTCGCGCGCGGCCGGAGGCGACGAGGTTCAGCGCGCGATCGTAATAGTCGTCCAGCTTGAGATTGGCCACGGCCTTGTCGATGTCCGGCGAGGCGTCGTTGATGGCGTCACGCAGGCGGGCGCGGCGGCGGAGCCGCAACTCGAACACGTCGGGACGCATCTTCAAGTCGTCCGTCTTGATGTTGTCCATCTTGTTCATGTCCATGTCGCCCCCGTTCGGATACAGGTAGTAGGGGTCAAACGACTTGCCGAGGAATCCCGCGGTGCCGCCCTTGCCGACCACGTTGCTTTCCTGCAGCGGGCGCGGCAGCATGACAAAAGGCAGCATCGGCTCGGTTGGCGGTTTGAGACGGATGATCTGCGAGCCGAAGTTCGGGAAGTCCTTCGGGCTGGGTGGCTCAAGCTGGCCGGACGGACTGACCTTGTCGGTCGTGTAGCCGGTCATCATCTGGTAGATGGCCGCCGTGTGGTTGAAAAGACCGTTGGGCGTATATCCCATCGAGCGGATCATGGTCATCTTGTCGTTGACCTTGGCCAGTTTGGGAATGAGCTCGGTGAAGTTGATGCCGGGAATCTTGGTTGGGATCGGCTTGAAAATAGAACGCACATTTTCCGGTGCATCCGGTTTTGGATCCCACAAATCAAGATGACTCGGGCCGCCCTGCAAATAGCAGAGGATGACGTGCTTGGCCTTGCCCCAGCCGGGGCCACCCACGTGTCCGGCCTGAGCGGCCCGGGCCTGCAGCTTGAACATGTTGGCCAGGCCGAGGCCCAGCATGCTGGAGCCGCCAATGCGCAGCAGGTCGCGACGGGTCACTTTCAAGTGCGGATCGCACAAGTCCTTTCCAAGTTCTCCAGGTATCGTAATCATGTTTTTTCCTTATGTTTTAACTCAAAAAAATCTCCGTTTTGTGAAAGCTACCACTTTTTGGACGCGCGTCAACGGTTGAAAAGGAAAGCTGGGCTGTTAATCAGCGCCCAAGCAATGTCCTGCGCGGCGGTCAAGCGGATGCTTTCCTGATGTTTCCCGCTCAAATCCCTAGCACGGCGCAACTCCGCCAGTGTCGGGTCGATCGTCAACGGTTTCTCGGCCTTGGCCAGCCCATCCTTGAATCCCTTGAGCTTCGGATCCACGGGCCGCGGCTTCTTTGCCTCGGCCAGTTCCTTGTTCTTGGCCGCAAGATCCTTGTCCACCGACTTGAAATAGTCGGTGATCCGCTTGAGTTGCTCGTCACTCCGCTTGTCCCCGGCGAGCGCTAGGATCACACCAATGTCCGATGGATAGCCGATCTCCACTTTTTCGTCTGTGGTAACGAGTAGCCGGAACTTGCCGATCGAGTGCTTCTTGCTGTTGTAATTCTGGTTGAGCGTGAAGATCAGCCGCGAGCCGCCCTCGACACCGAACTTCTCCTTCGGAATAAAGATCGCAGTGCGATCGGTCCCCTCTTTTGGATGTGTTGCCCAACCACTGTTGTCTACCTTGCCATCGACGGCTTTTTTGACGTCAAAGTCTTTTTGGCTGAAATCCGCCTTGGCTTCCTTGAATTCTACCTTGGTGGACTTGCGCCCCTGCCCCTTGCCGGTGGAGATGGCCTTGAGGTCGAGTTCAGTGAGGACGAAGTTGCCGTCGTCATTGCGACCCGGTCCCTTCTTCGGCAGCTTCTCGTCGGCAAGCAACTCCAGCCGCAAGCCTGTGATACCGCTCAACCCCGTATCGGCATTTACCGTGTAGACGGTCCGCTCAAGCTTACCGCTGGCGAACACCACATTGCCGTCGCGTTTCTCCAGCTTGGAGCCGTTGGTCGCCTTGAGTTCGCCCGGCTCGAGCGCCGTCCACTGAGTGGTCTCGGCCGCCGCCTTCTCCCACTTGGCCAAGCGCAACGCCAAGCCGTCATCAAACTCCTTGAGCGCTGCCTCGGCCTTGGCGATGCGCTCGGTTTGTTTGCAGTCCGCCTCGGCCTCGCGTGGTGCGATCTCCGCTTCGTAGGCCCCGAGCTGTGTCTTCGCCAAGGCGATAGCGTCCTCTCGCGCCTTGGCTCGCTTGGCCTCGCGCGGCTCGATCTCCTTTTCAAACTTGGTCAATTGATCAAGTGCCACCTTATGCTCGGCCTTGACGTCTGCGATCGTCTGCTTGGCTGCCCCGACTTCACCTGGGGTGGCGTGACGGTTGAGCACCCGCAGGAACAATCCGTCGATCATTTTCTCATTGTCAGCCTGGGAGGCAACGAGCTTGGCGATAGCGTTGTCACTGGAAATGATCGCATTGTCCACCGTTGGTCCGCTGACCAGTGACATGATCGAGCCAAGTTGCAGGTCAGTTGAACGCTCACACTCACAGGCGCTCTCGCGGGCTGGGCGACCGAGATTGCCAAGGAAGCCATCTGCTAATTTAACACCAACATCTGGCAACTGCGCGGCACGGGTGCCCTCCGACACACCAGGAAACTTGATGGGAGTGCCAGTGACGCGATAAATGGAGTCAAGCAACACCTCGGCAGGAAGACGGCGTGCCTTGGCGTGCGAGTAGTTAGTCGTGTCGTCCTCATTCCACTTGTTCGTCTTTACGCTCAACTGGTAAGTGCGAGACTTGGTGATGATTTTCACGATGTGCCTCACATCGAAACCGCTCTCGATGAATTGCGCCGTCAACCAGTCAAGTAGCTCCGGATTGGTCGGCGGGTTGCCGGCACGAATATCATCAATCGGCTCAATAATACCGGTGCCGGTCATATAGCCCCAGATGCGATTCACGTAGCTTTTGGCAAAATACTCGTTGTCAGGAGCCGTCAACCATGCGGCAAAGTTTTGCCGGCGGTTACCCTTTTCGGGAACTTTGTGAACCGTCGCAAAAGGAAAGACCGGAGCGGTCACTGCACCGGTACGATCATGCTTCGTCTCACCTTCCTTACGATCATAAATAATTTCGTATAACGGCTTGGCCCCCTCGACCGCCGTGCCCCCGATGCGCTTGTCTCCGGACTTGTCATCCTTTTTCAGGCCCACTCGAGCAAAGTAGGCGGTGGTCTCATAGTACTGATCCTGTGTCCAGCGCTCGAACGGGTGGTCGTGGCACTTATTGCAGTTGAACCGTGTGCCCAAGAAAAGGTGCGTCGTGTTTTCCATGATTTCAGTTGGCTCACGCAAAATCTTGAAGTAGGAGGCAGCCGGATTTTCCTTATTTGAACCATTTGCCGTAATCACCTTGCTAGCGAATTCGTCATAAGGCGTATTGTTGGCGACCTCGTTGCGGATCCATTTGCGGAACTGTGACGCCCCCTCGGTGCCGAGAAACTTGCGGTTGACCTGAAGCAAGTCAGCCCACTTATTGGTCCAGTGGTCGATGTAGTCAGCATTGCCCACCAGTTGATCGATTAGTTCGTCACGCTTGGCCTTGGAATCGCGCTTGTCAGCAATAAATTTGCCCGCCTCCTCTAAACTGGGTGGCAACCCGGTCAGGTCAAGGTACACCCGGCGCAGAAACTCCTCGTCCGAGGCCAGGCCGGACGAGAGTGTCTTAGTCCGCTTTAGCTTCGCGGCGACAAATTCATCAACCATATTGTTCGCCGGTATGTCCTGCCACTCGTAGCCGGAGCGGTCGCCCATCACAGTCACGATGGTCGAGGCGTACGATCCCTCGTATCGGGCCAGCATTGGCGCTTCACCACGGCGCTCGGTGCTCACCAAGCCGGTCTTGTCAGTCGTGGCGACGTCGGAGTTGCCGGTCTCGATGAACGACTCGGCAGTGACGTCGCGCTTCTCGCCGTTGGCGTAGGTGGCGATGACGCGCATCTGCTGCTGGTCGCCGATCTTTTGCACGACCGAATTTCTCGGGAATAGCTCGATGCTCGCGACTCGCACCGAGCCGGTGTCGAGTTTCGCCCCGTTGGAAATCCAAGCCTTGAGAATCTCGTAGTAATCCTCGCCCATCTTCGTCAACTGGCCACCTTCATGCGGCACAGCAGCAGAGCTCTTTAGAAGAATCAGGCTGTTGTCCGGGGCGGCAATATTCACACGACGACTGGCCAGGTCATCGGTAAAAGCACGCACGTCATAGATCGGGTCATACCCGCGCAGCGACAGCTTGAAGCCATTCTTCCCGTCCTTTGAACCATGGCAGGTGCCGGCGTTACAACCGAGTTTCGACAGTACTGGCATTACATCGCGCACATAGTCCGGAATAAAGTCGCCACTCACGCCACTCACGCGAACGCTGATCGTGCTCGTCTGGTTTTTGTGAACAATCTTGAGCTTGGCCTCACCATCTTTCACCGGTTCCACCATGCCAGTCTTGCTTACCTTGATCACATCGGAATCGACCGTAAGAGAGAAGTCACGTGAGGCGTCGTAACTCTCACCATTTGCCTTCACCGCTGTTAGCAGCATCTGAGTGTAGTCGAACTTGCCATTGAGCTGGATTTCCTGCGGTTCAACCGCCAAAGCGATGACTTCCGGCAATTTTTCTTCTGTCATCGGTACGGACAAGAAGGCGCGCTTTAAACCGAGTGATTGGCTGTCGAACAAGCGAATTACCCCGTCAGCACCGCCAACCGCCACCGTCTCGCTGTCCGGACTGAATGCTGTCGCAAAAACCGCCGTACCCAACGAGACCTTTGCCAGTAGCTTCACCCCCTTGGTATGATACTCACCTGAAAGTTTTTTGGAGTTTCCGTCCAATGGACGTTCAAACGCTTTTTTTAACTCGTCGCTCACACTGCTGTCATAGTCAGATTGATAAAGGTGGACCGACCCGGTGCCGTTGTAACTGCTGCCGGCTATGATCTTTTTGCCTTCTGGCCCAAAATCGAGACCAAAAATACGCCCCGGCATTGGAGGGAACTTGCGTACTAGATTCGAGTTGTCGCCAATCACCCGCTTGGTCACCCGCGTCAGCCTGAAAACCTGCGGCACCCCGTCCGAACCACCCACCAGCACTTCCTCCTTTTTTGGGTGAACCGTGATGGCGTGAATACCGCCCTTGAGCGCGCCCGGCGTAATCGAGGTGATGTTGTCAACGAATCGCTGCGTCGCGACCTCAGTCAACTTTACCGCCATGTCGCGACCGACCGACACGAGGTGATCGCCCTTGTTGTTCCAAACCGTGTCGAGCACCCAATCGTCGTGGCTGTCCTTGAAGAGCACCTGCTTTCCGCTCTTCACGTCGAAAGCACGCACAGTCGAGTCCGACAGACCAACGGACACCTTTGAGTTGTCAGGTGACCAACTCACACCGTAAACAGTATCATACCCAACCGGGATCGACATCGACAGCTTTTTGCTCACGACATTCCAAATTTGAATCTCCCCCGATCGTGCTGGCAGCCCCCCCGCCACAGCCAACTTTTTGCCATCACTGGAAAACTTCACCTTCTGTACACGCTCCGACAGCCCGATCAACCGACCGGCCAAGCCAGAACCGTCAGCATGGTGCAGCAGCACCTCGTGAAATCCAGCAACGGCAATCAATGTGCCGTCCGGCGAATAGTCGATCGACGAGATGACCGGAGGCAAACTGTAAACCGGTGGGTTGTCCTTGTCGTAGCGTTGCTTGGCACTCGCCGGTGTGTCATCGGTCGCACCCTCGGCCACCCAGCGGGTGATCATCGCGATTTGCTCCGCAGGAAGTGCCCCCCCCTTCTGCGGCATCTCCGCCTCACCGTCGATCGGCGTGATTAGCGTGACCAAATGACTCTCATCCGGTTTACCTGGGACAACCGCCTTCTCCTCGCTTTCACCGCCCTTGAGCAACTGCTCAAAAGTCGTCATCACATAGTCGCCCTTGGCCTTGGCAGGCTGATGGCAGCCGTGGCATTGGCCCTGGAAAATCGGCCGGATGTCGCTGTAAAAACTGACCTTTTTTGACTTGGCCTCCTCGGCGTTGGCGCATACCGCTGCCGCGAACAGCACCAACATGATCCCTTGTAATAATATCTTTATCATCACGATTTTTCCGCAGTTATAGAGCCCGCTTGACGCACAACAGCTCTCAATAATTCATCGGTCGCCGAAGAAGGACACACTTTCGCCCTTTTTTCAACCTCAATTACGCCAAAAACCGGCTTGGCCAAGCGCTTGGTTTGGCCTCGCCTTGGGCAAGCTTGGCCAACATGATGCCCCCCAGTTTGCGAAAACGACCCCAAACAACCATGTTTCTCCGAATCACAACTCTGCTGGCCCTGAGCGTGGCCTCTCTGCTAGCCGCCGAAAATAATCTCAAGTGGACGGCGCTGCCCGATCTGCCCGGCGGACTCGGTGTGGCCGGACCGTTCGTCGGCGTGCACAATGACGCGCTGATTATCGGCGGGGGGGCTAACTTCCCCGATGGCGTGCCATGGCGACCAACCGCTGGCGGCGGTGTCTCAGCGAAGGTTTATCACGACACGATTCATGTCATCACAAGGGACGGCGACGGCTACTCGATCGCCGAGGCCAAGGCCAAACTCCCCCGCACACTGGGCTACGGCATCTCGGTCCCGACGGCCGACGGCGTGCTGTGCATCGGCGGCGAGTGGCGCGAGGGCAGCGTCACGCATCGCTCGGCCAAGGTGTTCGCGTTTGGCCGAGCGGATGGGCAAGTTGTCATCGATGAAAATTACCCGGCACTACCCAAGGACACGACGGCGTCCGCCGGAGCGTTGGTCGGCGAGACGGTTTACGTCGCCGGCGGCAACAGCGGCGATGGGGCGACGAAAAACTTTTGGGCGCTCGACTTGGCCAAGCGCGGCACGGACGACTTCAAGTGGGTCGCGTTGCCACCGTGGGACGGCCCAGCGCGGACGCACTTGCTCGCCAGCGTGCAACACGACGGGGCCACGGACTGCCTCTACATTTTCAGCGGCCGAATGAAGGACGGCGACGGTCACTGGCGCATGCTCGGCGACGCCCACAAGTTCAACCCCAAGAGCGGCGAGTGGAAAAAAATCCACGACATCCTGCCAAGTGGCGACGGACAACCGCGCTGCGTGATGGCCGGCACGGTGGCCCCGATCGGCGCAAATCAGTTGCTTGTTTTCGGCGGCGCAAACGGCAAGCGTTTCATCACGCTCACCGGCTTGGCCGAGCAAATCGCCGCCGCCGAAGCCGCAGGTAATACGGCGGCGGCAGCGACCCTCAAAGCGGAGCAACAAAAAATCCAGGACACTCACATCGGCTTCAGCCGCGACGTGTTGCTGTACAACACGGTGACCGATCGCTGGACTCGGTTTGCTGATTTCACGCAGGGCTCCCGCAGCGCCACCGCGCCCGGCGCAACGGAGCGCTTGGCCACCGGCAGCCACGTCACAACTACTGCCGTGCAATGGGGCAATTCGATCATCATTCCCACCGGCGAAAGCAGCCCCGGCATTAGGACTAAGAATATTTGGAAAATAGATCTGGCCAAACAAAACGAAAACTTTGGGACTGCAAACTGGATTGTAATGGTCTCTTACATGGGTGTCCTCATCGGGATCGGGATCTATTTTTCACGAAAAAACAATTCTGCCGAGGATTATTTTTTAGCCGGCAGACGAGTCGTTTGGTGGGCGGCTGGCCTAAGTATTTTTTCGACCATGCTGAGCGCCATCACTTATCTTTCCATACCCGCCAAAGCGTACGCCACGAATTGGACCTGGTTTATATTTAACATGACCATACCGGTAATGGCGCCGCTTATTATATACTGTTTCCTCCCATTTTATCGACGCCTGGGTATCACAAGCATCTATGAATATTTGGAGATGCGATTTAGCACAGGTTTACGAAAACTGGGTAGCGCCAGCTTCGCCATCTTTCAACTCGCGCGCATGGGCATAGTTATATTGCTTCCCGCGCTCGCCCTGTCTTCGGTTACAGGTTGGGATGTTATATACTGCATTATCACCATGGGCGTTTTGAGCACAATCTATACAGTGCTTGGCGGCATCGAGGCCGTTATTTGGACGGATGTCATTCAAACAATCGTCCTGGTGGGAGGGGCCTTGGTTGCGTTTTTTGTAATCGTAGGGGAAGTGGACGGAGGATTTTCAGCCATTATTGAAACGGCCTCGGGACAGGGTAAGTTTGAGATGGTGAACACCGACTTTAGCTTTGTAAGCGGCATCGACACAATTTGGGTGATTATCATCGGTGGCATCTTCGCCCAAATCCTAAGCTACGGTACGGATCAAGCAGTCGTGCAACGCTATCTCACCACCCCTACCGAAAAGGAAGCTGCCAAGGCCATTTGGACTAACAGCGCCCTGAGTGTTCCGCTGTCGGTTCTCTTTTTCGGGGTTGGCACAGCATTGTTCGTCTATTTCCAACAACAACCATCAAATCTGGAACCAATTTCAAAAATCGACCAAATCTTTCCCCACTTCATTCTGCACCAAATGCCAGCCGGCCTTGCGGGACTGGTAATCGCCGGGGTGTTTGCCGCTGCGATGTCCAGTCTCGACTCAAGTATGCATTCCATTGCGACGGCATTCACAACCGATTTTCTTTCGAAAAACAGGGATAGTGAATCGCTGCTAAAATTGGCCAAGCGCATCACGTTGGTCCTCGGTGTCCTCGGCACCGTTTCGGCAATCTATATTGCATCACAAGACAGCAAAAACCTTTGGGACACCCTGATGGGCTACGTCGGCTTGATTCTTGGTACGCTGGGCGGCTTATTTACCTTGGCCATATTCACCAATCGCACGGCAAGCGTTCACGCTTGGACCGGGGTCATCGTAGCGGCGGCGGTTCTATATTATGTGAAATTTCACACCGACGCCCACCCTCTGATCATCGGAGCCGTGGGAACGGTTACATGTTTCCTGTCCGGTTGGATTGCGAGCCTGATCATCCCGGCACAAACCAAAAACCTCGACGGCCTGACTTGGACCAAACTCAATCACAACTAGCATTTGACCAAGCGAGCATTAAGCTTTGAAACTTGGCTTCGCCGGATGGCTGGGGTAGGCAATGGGCTTTTCCGCGGAAAGTGACTTGAGGCCCACCATCGAAAACGCACGCTCCATCCATTTCGTCGGCATTTGCGGCACTGCAATGGCCTCCGTTGCCGCGGCGCTGAAGGAGCGCGGCATCGCGGTCAGCGGCTCCGATCAGGGCATCTACGCACCGATGTCCACCTTCCTCGAGGAGCGCGGCATCGCGGCCAAGCCGTTCGGCGCGGCCAATCTCGACCACAAACCGGACTTAGTCGTTATCGGCAACGCCATCTCGCGCGGCAACTCCGAGGCCGAGTTCGCGCTTGAGCAAAAGCTCGACTACTGCTCGCTGCCGGAGTTGCTCAAACACCAGTTCCTGCGCGGCAAACGCTCGCTCGTAGTCTCTGGCACCCACGGAAAAACAACCACCGCATCGCTGCTCGCGTGGTTGCTCGAGCACAACGGCCTCAACCCCAGCTTCCTCATCGGCGGCATCCCGAACAACCTTGGCCAAGGCGCGCGTTTCACCGACAGCGACTGGTTCGTGATTGAGGGCGACGAATACGACACCGCGTTTTTCGACAAACGTAGCAAGTTCGTCCACTACCTCCCCGAGGCCGTCGTCATCAACAACCTCGAGTTCGATCACGCCGACATTTTTAGCAGCCTCGCCGAAATCCAAACTTCCTTTCAACGCCTCATCAACATCGTCCCGCGCAACGGCCTGCTCTTGGCCAACGGCGACGACGCCAACCTCGAGCCGCTGCTCGGCATCGACCACTGCCCCGTACGCCGCTTCGGCTTGGGCGACGACTGCGACGACTTGGCCAGCGGCTTGGCCTACAACGAAAGCGGCTCCGAATTTCGGCTCGGCGACACGACGTTTCGCATCCCGATGGTCGGCGAACTCAATATCCGCAACGCCCTCGCCGCGCTGTTGCTGGCGCGCTACGCCGGACTCAACGACGTGCAGATTCAGTCCGGCCTCGACACGTTCGAGGGCATTCGGCGCCGAATGGAAATTCGCGGCGAAGCCGGCGGCGTGACCGTGATCGACGACTTCGCCCACCACCCCACCGCCATCCGCGAGACGCTCAAGGCGCTTGGCCAGCGATACCCCGGCCGGCGCGTCTGGGCGATTTTCGAGCCACGAAGCAACACCACCCGGCGCAACCATTTTCAAGCCGAACTCGCCAACTCGCTCCGCTTAGCCAAGCGCGTCGTCGTAGCCGGGATCGCGAAACTCGAACAAATCCCCGCTGAAGAAAGGCTCGACTCGGCCAAACTGATGGAAGACATCCGCTCCGCCGGTGCAGAGGCGGACTACATCCCCACCGCCGATGAAATCGTGAGCCACGTCACCGGCCTAGCAGCGGAAGGCGACATCCTCTGTGTCCTCAGCAACGGCGGCTTCGGCAACATCCACCAAAAACTGCTCGACGTCTTGGCCAAGTAAAACCTACCGGCGGCGAATGCGAAGCTTCGTGTAGTGCGAACTTGGCCGGTAGTAGTACTGCCGTTGATAACTCGGCACCGAAACGCGCGGCGTGAAGATGCTCTGCGGTCGAGCGCGAATGCTGCGGTTGATGGACTTGACCGTCGATTTCTCGAGCAGCGAATAACGGTTCGTGTGCTGTTTCTTCTTCTGCGCCTCTTTGTAATACGGCTCGTTTCTGGCCATGTACACGCTGCCCTTCGGCGGCGCAGTGATGATCGTCGGCTTGCCAGCCACCGATCGCGGCGACTGGGACGGCTCGGCCGTTGCGGTTTGAAATGTATTGCCGTTCAAACTCAGCGTTAACGGCACGCCACCCGCCTCGATCCGCACCCGACCGGCGGCGGCATCAATCTCGAGCAGCCGAAGCGACCCGCCGGTGTCCCCTTGGCCAAGCGTGAAGTGGGCGGTGCGCACCGGCTCGGTGGTGCGATCCACCTTGGCCACGCAGACCTTGTACGCGCCGCGCAACCGGTAAATACCGGTCAGTTTGTAGTCGATACCCTCGGGCAGAGTCGGCGCCTCGACTGCCTCGAATGTCTCCACACGAAACTCCACGCCGGCGTCTTCGCCCGGGTACGACACGGTCGCCGGTTTGCCGTCGCCCTCGAATAATTGGCCAAGTGGCTGCCACTCACCCTTGCCTTTTCTCGAATAAACCTGAAAGGCCAAGCCGCGCACTGTCTCGAACTCAAGCTGCACCGTCTCCCGCTTGGCCAACGGCACGGTACTGGCGCCTTTGGGCTCGGCCTCTTGGGCCTCGATGCCTGGTGCTACTGAAGCCGTTAACAGCCCCAAACCCGCCATGATACCAAGAGCGATGGCTTTCATGAGTCGGAGGCTAGTATCACCGCCCCGGTGGCGCAAGCCTTGTCCATTGCCAATCACAGGGGCCGGGCATAGACTCCGCGCGGTCTTGGCATGAATGTTTCCGGCTCCACAATCTTGATCACCGGCGGCACCGGCTCCTTCGGGAACCGCGTCGCCGCACACCTGCTCAAGCAGTCCCCCGCTGAGATTCGCATTTTCAGCCGTGACGAAAAGAAGCAGTGGGAAATGCAACAGGCGTTCCCACGGTTCCAATACCTCGTCGGTGATGTGCGCGACGAAGCCCGCCTCGAGGAGGCCATGGCCGGCGTCGATCTCGTCTTCCACGCCGCCGCGCTCAAGCACGTGCCGTCGTGCGAGAAATTTCCGTACGAGGCCTACAAGACAAACGTCGGCGGCTCGCAAAATGCCTGCCGCACCGCCAAGGCAGCCGGGGTGAAAACCTTCGTCGCACTCAGCACCGACAAGGCCGTCAAGCCGCTCAACGCCATGGGCACCAGCAAGGCGATGATGGAGAAACTCGTCTGCAGCCAAAACCAAGACGGCGGCGACACGAAATTCTGCTGCGTGCGCTACGGCAACGTGATGGGCAGCCGCGGCTCGGTCATCCCGCTGTTCAAGCGGCAGATCGAAAACGACGAGCCGCTCACGCTCACCATGCCGGAGATGACGCGCTTTCTCATGACGCTCGACCAGTCGGTCGGCCTCGTGCTCCACGCGATGCAACACGCGCTCGGCGGCGAGATCTTCGTGCGCAAGGCGCCGGCCTGCACGATCGCGAATCTCGCCGAGGCGGTTCGCCGAAAATTCAGCCCGCAACGCGCCGACCACCCGGTCAACGTCACTGGCATTCGGCCCGGCGAAAAACTGCACGAGACGCTCGTCAACGAATACGAAATGCAGCGCGTCACCGAGGAGGAACTTTTTTACGCCATCCATCCCGAATACCGTGTCCCGGATCACCGCGCCGCGCAGCCGCTCGGCACCGAGTACACCTCTGCCAACACGCACCGACTCGACTCCGCCGACGCCATCGAGCCGCTGCTCAACAAAATGGGCGAGGTCGAGTTGTACATTTAATCCCCTTGGCCAAGCGCATGCCGAACCCGCTCCGACAACTTTTGCGCCCTCGTACCGCTGCCGATTTCACAGCGCAACTCGTTGCCACAGGAGAAGTTAAGACCGCTCTCGACATCGGCTGCGGCACCCGCTCGCACCTCAGCCAGTTCCGCCCAAACGTGCAAACCACCGGCCTCGACGCCCACGCCGACGCCATCGACTTGGCCAAGCAGCGCGGCGTTCACGATCACTACATTCAGGCCGACATTCTCAGCGACGAGCTCGACGCCACGTTCGACATCGTCACCCTTTACGGCCTCATCGAGCACCTCCCGAAAGCCGACGGTCTCAAGTTGCTCGATTGCGTCGAGAAACTTTCGGCCAAATATATTTTGCTCGAGACACCGCACGGTTTTGTTCCGCAGGGGCCGGAGTTCGGCAACGAGTTTCAGCGGCACCACTCCGGCTGGTTCATCAACGAATTCGAGGGACGCGGTTACACAGTCCACGGCACGACTGGCACACGCTACCTGCGTGGCTACATGGCCGGACCGATGTACAACTTCCCCGGCTGCCTGCTGTTCGACGAGGCGCTGACGCTGCTGCTTCGCATCAACCGAAAACCAAAACACGCTTTCAACCTCGTCGCCGTAAAAGATGTTCGTGGCGTCCCCGCACGTCACAAAAAGGAGGCTCAGCCTTGAGGCTGCTCATCCTCGGCGGCAGCGGAATGCTCGGCCACCAACTTTGGCGCGGACTCCACGCGCAACACGACACTTGGGTGACGCTTCGCCGTCCGGTCGCCGACTTCGAAGTGCATAATTTGTTCGACGAAGCCAAGGCGATCCAGTTCGATGACATCACCGACGACACCGCGCTTGAGCGCGCCCTTGGCCAGGCGAAGCCCGAGGCCGTCATCAACTGCGTCGGCCTCATCAAGCAACGCGACGAAGCCAGTGACGAGGCGCTCACCCTGCGCGTCAACGCCGAGTTTCCACATCGCTTGGCCAAGCGCTGCGGCGAAGCCGGTGCGCGACTGATTCACTTCAGCACCGACTGCATCTTCGCCGGCACGAAGGGAAATTACACAGAGAGCGACCCGCCGGATGCCGCAGATCTTTACGGCCAATCGAAGCATCAGGGCGAAGTCGCCGACGCCCACTCCGTCACCCTCCGCACCTCGGTGATCGGCCACGAGCTCGCCACCAACCTGGCGCTTCTGGATTGGTTTTTGAGCCAGCGCGGCCAAGCCATAAGGGGCTTCACCAAAGCAATTTACAGTGGTTTTACTACGCTCGAAATGGCGCGGATCGCCGATCGAATCCTCACTCAACACACTGACCTTTCCGGCGTGTGGCACGTCGCCAGCGAGCCAATTTCCAAGTTCGGTTTGCTGGAATTGTGCCGCGAAAAACTTGGCTGGGAGGGCGTCATCGAGCCGAATGACGAGTTCGTCTGTGACCGCAGCCTCAATGCCGATCGCTTCAACGCGGCCACTGGTTACACGCCGCCAAGTTGGGAGGCGATGATCGGTGAACTCGCACAGCAGTCATGAGCGAACACGCCCGCATCATCACAGTCATCCCGGTGTACAACGGGGAGCGCTACATTCGCGCCACGCTCGACTCGCTCGCCGCGCAGACACTCCGCCCTGACCGTGTGATCGTCCTCGACGACGCCTCGACCGACGGCACCTCACAACTCGTCGAGGCGTACGAGCCGCTCGATTGCGAACTCATCCGCAGCAAAAAAAACGAGGGGCTGTTCAAAAATTTCAACCAAGCGCTCAGCTATGCCACCGAGTGCGATTTCCTACATTACATCTGCGCCGACGACGTGCTGCTGCCGGGCTTCATGGAGCGGATGACCGCCGCGCTCACAGACGCGCCCGCGCCGGCGTTCAGCTACTGCCTGCCGGAGTTTATAGATAAGGACGGAAACCAACTCGATGCCAAGCCATCGAAACCATCGGCTGCCACGTACGAAGTTTCGGCCAACGCACTGCTCGCTCAACACAGCGAATGTGACTCGCTCATGCTCGGCGGCGTGCTGATCAAGTCTCTTGGCCAAGCGTGCCCCGTGGCGTTCCGCACCGACATGCCGCACGCGGCTGATTGCGTTTTTTATTCCGACTTGGCCAAGGTCTGCGAGCAGCGCGTCGCAGTGCCGGAAGTGTTGCTTCAAATCCGCCGGCACCCGTTCAGCATGACCAAGCGCAACGAAGAAAACATCCAAAGCTGGGTGCTCGACGAGTGGGAGGCGATCCAGCACGCATTCGGCCTGATGCAGCAACAGGGTTTGACACGATGGCTGCGTCAACAAAAGTTGCGCTGCATGTTCGCCGCGCGCTCCCGCGTCAAGATGCAGCAGATAGCCGACGAAAAACCGGATCACGTGCAGCGCATTTACGAGTCCGCCCGGCCTAAGGTGCCGTGGCTGCACTGGCAACTCGGGATGGTCACTGTCTTTTTTCGCGACCTCTTTTTCGGTTCGTCGCTAAACAAGGAGCAATGGCAGTAGCAGCAAAATGAATTTACCGTTTCTCTCAACCGAACGTTCGACCGGCTGGCTTAAACCATTCGGCGGCACAGCATTAGTGCTCATCATCGTCACGCTGTTTTTGTTTTGGGACAGCTTCGATCCGGCGCTGATTTTATTCTCCAACGACGGCCCGCTTGGCTCTATCAGCACCGAAGCGATCGAGATGCCCGGCACGTTTTCCGGCTACTGGCACGACTTGAACTGGCTCGGCTACGAGCAGCCCAGCGCCTCGCCCGGCATTTACATGGCGCTTGGCCTGCTGCTGCAAAAATCCGTCCTCTACCTCAAATGGTGCACGCCAATCTGCCTGATTTTTCTCGGGCTGTCCGCCTGGTTTTTCTTTCGCACGCTTGGCTTCCGCAACCTCGCCTGCACGATCGGCGCGGTGGCCGCCGCGTTCAACATGGAGGTCGTCTCGTATGCCTGCTGGGGATTGCCGTCGCGGTCGCTCACGTTCGCCACGTCGTTTCTCGCTGCTGCGTTCGTTCTGCGCGCTCTAAAGTCGCGGCCGTTGGCGAACCTCGCCCTAGCCGGCATCTGCGTCGGGCTTGGCCTGATGGAGGGGTACGATATCGGCGCGCTGTTCAGCCTCTACATCGCGGCGTTTGTGTTGTTTGGATTTGTTATCAAGTCGATGCCGCTTAGGCGCGCGGCGGGCCGCGGCTTCGCCGGCATCGCGGTGGTGGCACTCGTCGCCGGGTTGGCCGCCGCGCAAACGATGTCCACCCTTGTCAGCACCCAACTCCAAGGCGCGAGCAGCGGCCAAGCTGATGTCCAGCAAACGCCCGCGCAACGCAACGCAGCCAAGGAGCGGCAGTGGACATTTCTCACGCAGTGGAGCCTTCCGAAACTGGAGACGCTGCGCATAGTGATCCCCGGCCTTTACGGCTACCGCCTCGACACCCCGCGTCCGTACGACGGCAACAAGCTTCGTTCGCTCGAGGGCGGTAACTACTGGGGCTCGATGGGGCAGGACCCGGTGCTCGATCGCGTTGCCGAGGTGGAGGAAGTCATCGCCGCATTCGGCCAGCGCAACGTCGTCCCCGGTGAGTTGGCCGAGGCGTTGGATGTTACTGTCCAGAAGGCGACACAACTGATGACTCTGGTTCAAAACAAAAACCAGTTCCTTCAGCGCCACTCCGGATCAGGCGAATACGCCGGAATCATCGTCGTGCTACTCGCCGTTTGGGCGCTGTTTTTCGCACTGCAGAAACGCGCAAACATTTACTCGCCGACCGAACGTCGGATGATTCTGTTTTGGGCCGCGCTAGCCGTCGTGTCGCTACTTTTGGCTTACGGACGGCACGCGTTGTTTTATCAACTCGTCCATCAATTGCCATTTTTTAACACGATGCGAAACCCGATTAAGTTCCTGCACCCCATGCACTTGGGGTTGATCGTTTTGTGCGGATACGGCGTCGATGGTCTGTTGCGCTTGGCCAAGCGCGAGGCGACCGAGCCAAGCCGCGCGGTCAGGCTTTGGGTACGCGGCACGGGCATCACCGCTGGAGTGATGCTACTTGGCTCGCTGATTTTTGGGGCGTCAAAAAAATCGCTCGGGCAACACATCGCCTCGCGCAGTTTCGATCCGGCCGCCGCGCAGGCAATGGCCGGCTTCAGTGCAATGGAAATCATCCTGTCCGCGCTGCTGCTTGGCGTGGGCGTTTTTCTCATCGCAAAAGTGATGCGCGGCAACGCAGCGGCCAAGTGGGCAGTCGCGCTTGGCTTACTGATCGTGATCGACCTGACACGCGCCAACTCGCCGTGGGTGCAGTACGACGATTACAAGCACAAGTACGAGGCCAGCAATCCGCTCATAAGCACCTTGGCCAAGTCGCCGCACGAGGGACGCGTGACAATCTCTCCCCTGCCCTCCGGGTTGCTTAACCAGCTATACCGTATCGAGTGGTTGCAACATCAGTTTCTGTACAACAACGTCCAGTCACTCGACCTTGTGCAAATGCCGCGTATGGCCACCGACCACGAGGCATTTGAGCGGCGATTCACCATCACCGGCGACACGAACACGCATTACCTCGCCGGACGCCGCTGGGAACTCACCAACACGCGCTGGCTACTCGGCGGCACTAACGACGTCGCGTTTTTCAATCAGCAACTCGATCCCGGCAAAAGGCGTTTCACAGTGGCTACGAACTTCGCTGTCGGCCTCCGGCCCGATACAAAAAACCCGAACGCGCCGGGCACAGAGGACTTCACTACGAAATTCAACACAGCCGGCCCGTACAGCCTGATCCGGTTTAACGGCGCACTGCCCCGGACCAAACTGTATAGTCAGTGGCAGGTGCAGACGAATGACGCCATGTCACTCGAGACCTTGGCCAGGCGGGAGTTTGATCCCCAAGCCACAGTGATCGTCAACGCGTCGATCTCCCCGTCTACTTCCGCGCTTGGCCAATCGGCAGGCGAAGTCATCACCCAGTCGTACCGGCCGAAAGAAATACGCCTCACCGCCCTGCCCACCGTCGAGTCGGTGCTACTCCTGAACGACCATTGGTCGCCGCACTGGCGCGTCACGGTCGATGGCCAACCGGCGGAGCTACTGCGCTGCAACAGCGTTATGCGCGGCGTGCGCCTGTCGCCCGGCAACCATGAGGTGGTGTTCTTATTCCAGCCACCGCTGACCTGGCTTTACGTCAGCTTGGCTTCGCTGCTCGGCGGCTTTGGGTTGCTGGGTTTCGTTATTGTGGACGAACGGAAAAAAACTTCGGCGTAATGGGTGAGCAGCAAAGTTACTATCGCGAGAACGAGGAGTATGCCGAGTTCCTCGAGGGGTGGGATCCCGGTTTTTACGCCAAGTACGCCGACACGCTCTGCCCGGACGAACCCGGTGGCAAGGCGCTCGACGTCGGCTGCGGCGTGGGCCAGGTCGTGCAGCGTTTGATGGATGCCGGGCATGAGGCGCACGGTGTCGAGGTGTCCGAGCCGAACATCGAAAAGGCCAGGCGAATCAGCGAACGCTGCCAGCTTTACGACGGACGCACGCTACCGTTCGGTGACACAAGCTTCGACAGCATCGGCGCGCTGAACGTGCTCGAGCACGTCGAGGAACCGGAAGCTTTCCTTGCCGAGTTGGTGCGCGTCACAAAACCGGGCGGCAAAGTCGTCGTCTCGAGCCCGAATTTTTTCCGTGCGCTTGGTGTGCGCGACTACCATCCCCGCATGCGCGGCCTCGGTAACAAGTGGCGCAACTGGCAGCGGCTCCGGGCCAAGCGCCGGCAGATGGCGGCCGAGCCCGAATCGGTGCGCTTCGACCGGATGGAGCCGATCCGCCGTGAGCCGTTCCAGCCGGACGACGACGCGATCGTCGCCACGAACGGCGTCGAGATAAAATTCTTCCTCGAGCAAAACGGCTGCGAAGTGCTGCGTGCCGAGTGCACCGACCGCACCGTGGCCAAGCCGATCGACTTCGCGCTCAACCTCGGCCCGTGGCGCCATCTCATGTTCAACGCCTTCGTCGTCGCCCGCCGGAAATCTTGAAACCGCGAATGCACGCACCCTCCCCGACGACGAATGCTCAATTGGGATTCGCGATTGTAATTGACTAAACCAATTTACAGCAATCACCATCCATCCGACATATGACAGCCAAACTGACAGCAGTGATTGCAGCTATCCTAGCGGCGGGATGTGGCAGATCAGAGCCACCCGTTGAGGAGAAATCTGCTAACCCCGCTCCCGAGTTACCGGCGAATCCAGCACCGAAGCCAAAACCGGTTGAGCCCGCCGCCAAGGTGACACGGCCGGAGATTTCCATTTGGGAAGCAGCCAGAAACGGCAACATTGAAGCCGTCCGACTGCACTTGACTGCAGGCGCGGATGCCAACATCAGGGACGAAGGCGGCTGGGTGCCGCTGCACGGCGCGTCCGGCTCGGGGCACAGGGAAATCGTCGAACTGCTACTGGCCAACGGCGCAAAAGTAAACGTACCGGCCATGAGCGGAAAAACGGCCCTCGACTACGCGTCCAGGGCCGGCCACAAGGAAACCGCCGACCTCCTCCGCCGACACGGCGGAAAAATACGCGCGGAACTGAAAGGTGAAGGGAAATAAATTGGCGGGTTACGGCTTGAAGTCGGTGAGGATTTCGGTGTGTTCACGGCTTTGCAGCACACGGCCCAATGGGGTGTCGCTGCCCTTGGCCAGCGAGGCGCGCAATGCCTCCGCTTTACCTTCGCCAGAGGCGAGCACCCACACTTCGCGGGCAGCGGCCAAGGCGGGGTAACCCAGCGTGATGCGGCGCGGCGGCGGCTTGGGGCCGGTCACCGCGCGATACACCGCCTTCGACTCGATCGACTCGGTGTCGCCGGGGAATAGCGACGCGACGTGGGCATCTTCGCCCATGCCGAGGAACACGAGATCGATCACCGGCTGGCCATCCGCTTGGCTGTCGGTTAACTGCTCCAACTCATCAGTGGCGAGTTGCACCGCCTCGGTTTCGCTGCACTCGGTTTGCACGCGGTGCACTTGGCCAATCGGAATTTGCAGCGGCCGGAACAGGCCGTCGTCCGCAAGTTTGAAATTGCTCTCGTCGTCTGTCGGCGGCACGACTCGCTCGTCGCCCCAAAAAAAATTGACTTTGTCGAACGCGCTTGGCTCCGCCAGCTCCGCCACCGAATCGTAGAGCAGCCTCGGGATGCGCCCGCCGGACAGCGCGACGGTGAACGGCCTGCCCGCGTCGCGCTTGGCCAAGAGCTCAAGCCACTGCGCGGCAGCGTATTCGGTAAGCGCGGCCTTGTCGGCGAAAGCCGTGCAACCGCTCATCGCTTGGACGGTTTCGGGTTGTGCCACTTGTGGCTGTCCTGCTCGAGTAGGTCGTCCGCCGCCACCGGCCCCCACGTTCCGGCAGCGTAAAATTCGCGGTTCGACAACGGAGTGCCGCCCCACCCAGCGCGGATGTCATCGACAATCTGCCAGGCGGTCTCCACCTCGTCACGCCGGATGAACAGCGTGGCGTCGCCGGCCATCGCCTCGAGCAGCAGTCGCTCGTACGCCTCGGGCGTGTAGGCGCCAAACTCGGCGTCGTAGTCGAAGTGCATGCGCACCGGCCGCGTCTCGATACTGTTGCCGGGCACCTTGCCGTTGAAGCGAAGGAAAATGCCCTCGTCCGGCTGGAGTCGCAGCGTAAGTGCATTGGCGTGCAGGTCGAGATTACCCTGCGCGGCGAAAAGCACGTTGGGTGTCGGCCGAAACTGCACGCGCACCTCACTTGCTCGCAGCGGAAGATTCTTGCCGGTGCGCAAATAAAACGGGACGCCGCTCCAGCGCCAGTTGTCAATGAACAGCTTGAGGGCGACGAAGGTCTCGACGTTAGACTCGGGGTTCACTCGCTCCTCCTGCCGGTAGCCCTCGCGGCTGTCGTCGTTCACCGTGCCGGCAAAGTACTGGCCGCGCACGACGTTCGCGGCAACCGACTCCGCTGTCATCTGGCGGATGGACTTGAGCAGCTTGACCTTCTCGTTGCGGATGTCCTCGGCGGCCAGCGACGGCGGCGGCTCCATCGCCACGAGAGAGAGAATCTGCAGTAAGTGGTTCTGCATCATATCGCGCAACGTGCCGGCCTCCTCGAAGTAACCGCCGCGCCCCCCCACGCCAATGTCCTCGCTGACGGTGATTTGCACGTGCTCGATGGCTTCGCGATTCCAGAGCTGCTCGAAGATGGCGTTGGAGAAGCGAAACATCATGATGTTTTGCACCGTCTCCTTGCCGAGGTAATGGTCGATGCGAAAAATCTGCCGCTCGCGCACGTGGTGCAACAAGTGGTTGTTCAGCACGTGCGCCGACTGGAGGTCGTGCCCGAACGGCTTCTCCACCACGACGCGCTGCCAATGCTCATCGTCCTCCTCCATGCGATGCAGCAATTCTGCAGCGTGTAGCTGATCGACCACCTCACCGAAGAGGCTGGGCGAGATCGCTAGATAAAAAACAAGGTTGTTGACGAGCCGCGGTTCGCCAAAATCAGCCAAGCGCTTGGCCAAGCCGGTGTAGGCTCCGGCATCGGTGAGGTCGCCGCGATGATAAGAGAGATTGGCAGCGAAGGCGTCCCACCGGGCGTCGTCCACCTGCTGCGTGTGGGAATAGGTCTCGACACCGGCACGCATCTCGGCGCGCCAGCTTGCGTCGGTTTTTTCGCGGCGCGCGAAGCCGATGACTCGAAACGACTCCGGCATTTGCCCCTCGAGGTGGAGGTGGTACAGCGCGGGGATGAGCTTGCGTGCCGTCAGGTCGCCGCTCGCACCGAAGATGACAATCGTGCAAGGCTCGTCGGCCTTGCGGCCGTCCTCCAAACCTGGCAGGGAAATCGTTTTTGGAGAATCCACCATGGGAACTTCGTGGCCCGGATGACTTGAAAAATGGTGGCTAGACCCGGAATCGAACCGGGGACACACGGATTTTCAATCCGTTGCTCTACCAACTGAGCTATCCAGCCATCCCCCGAAAAAGGGAGGCGCATCGTACGCATCGCCCGCCGCCGCCTCAAGAACTTTCGGACTGAACCTGCCGCTTGGCCAAGCGAGGTTGGTCACCCTGGGGAGGGCATCAACCACTACCACGGCCCGAAGAGGAAAACACGCAACACCCGGGCGACCGAGCGATCGCCTGAAGGGCCGCATCCGCTACACTGCACCGACTCAGCCCTCCGACTCCACATCAAACGACCCCACGCCTACCGCCCCATCCCGCACCTTGACCCAGCGCTCCGCGCCCGCCTACAATGAGCCCTGCAACGCTCCGACCTCAAGCCCACTACCCGAGGCAAAATCGAGGCAGCCCTCAAACAACCAGAACCCAATGCCCCCAGAGATTTTTGCCAGTTACTCCAGAGAAGACCAATCCCAGGTCTTCCCCATCGTGGACAAACTCCGTGAGAAGGGCCTTAACATCTGGATCGACCAGGAAGGCATCCACGGCGCAAAGCTTTGGAGTCAGGAAATCGTCAACGCCATCGAGAGCAGTAAGGTCTTCATTCTCTTCGCCAGCGCCAAAGCCTTCCTCTCCAAGAATGTCACCAAAGAACTCGCTCTAGCCTCGGAATCTGACAAACACATCCTGCCCATCTTCATTGAGGACGCCGAAATTCCGGCAGCCATGAAATACCAGCTGGCAGGCATCCAGCACTTAGTTCATGAAAAAGAACAAACGGAGCAGACAGCCGACAATATCCTACGCACGCTTGGCAACCTAGACATCCAGTCTGCCGAACCCCAACCGACGGTCACAACAACACCATCCGCTGTAACAAAGCCAGCTTCCAAAAGCCCAATGGTAGCAGCCGCTCTCATTGTTGCAGTTGCTCTCATTTCTTTTTTTCTCTTCAGAATCGGTAAAACACAAGAAGATTCTACATGGAAAGTAAGCAAACTATCTGATAGTTTAAGCCATTTATGCGTCGTTACAAATTTTGATGACTCTAAAAATAATCTAGTTTCGGAGGAGAATAGGGAATTACGTGAGAAGATTATTTCTAAGTTAACTCGATTTAAGGATTATAAAGTAATACAGGGTTCACCCTTTTCTCCCGATTCAAGTACAGAGGAATATGCAAAAACTGCATTAAACACGGACGCTCAATTTGTGCTTCATATTTTTTATGGAAGAAATATGCACACCATCAACGCAAAAGCATATGAAAACACGAATAAAACTTTCTTTTGGACAAAGTCATTAACTGATAGAGATGTAGACGTTGAAAAAGAATTCCTGGAAGAATCTACTTCGATTATATCTGCTCAAATTGCTGGTTACGATGGGGCTATTCACAGGTGGATATATGAAAACTCGCAGGTCAAGCCTGAAAAGTTATTAAGCGCTGTTGAACTGCTAGCTAATGCTAAGGAGATATGGGAGATGCAAGGTGATCCAATAATTGCCACTGAGAAAGCACTTCGATTTGTAAATAGATCAATAGAATTAAATCCAAACAATCCATCAGCATATGCAGTTAAGGGGCAAATTTATGGTAATGCCTACACCATGAAACACACACGTATAACGAATAGCTTGGAACTCGCCAGGCAAGCTTGCGCAAAGGCAATCCAGCTTGATTCTGAGAATGGTATTGCACACTTGGCCAGACTTTGGATCAGCATGCATGAGAAAGACTTTCTTAAAAGCAAGCAACTTGTTAAAGATGCAAAAGATATTAATCTAAACGAGCCATTTCTATTGGCAACTATTGGATTTTATTATCTTTTTTCAGATAAACCAGAACCTGAATTAGGAAGGGCATACTTAGAAACGGCTATCAAATATAACAGCAATCCGCAATTATGGTACTATTTTGCATTGGGAGAATATTACGTTTCAAAAAATAATTTTGAGATGGCTTTGGAGTTGTCTATGAAAAGCCCCGAAATCTCTATGAAGACACCAGTTTACCACTGGATTTTAGGAGATAAGGAAATTGCTATAAAGAAGTTTACGGAATATATTTCGACAAAACCAAGCGCAAAAAAATTTATTAGGGGAGAAAAAGACAAAGATGTTCAGTCAAAGGGGTTGTATTCTTCAAAGAATCCCGTAGTTATGAAAGCCGCAAAAGAGCTATATCAAGCTTACACTAGAAATCAATCCGAAGCCAAGACGGGTGAAGAATCAAAAGCTGAAGGGAAATGAAACTAATTACTTCGCTGATAGTTATTTGGGGATTCATCTCGGTATTTTTAAAGAACAGCATATGTAATTATTATGGTTGGGAAATGGGGGAAAGTCGTGGTGGGGAATATTATTTTACCGCCGCTGAAGGTTTCACGTTCTTCGGCATTTTACTTTTAGGTTGGGGTTCCATAGCTGTAGCAGGCTACTTGCTGCATAAAAAATATAATTAAAATCTGAACCAAATGAAACACCTCTTACTCACAACAATCGCAGCCGTGGTTTTGGTAGGGTGTGATGTCAAAAACAGTATGCAATGGACTAACGAGAAAATAGAACCGGCCTATGCCCTCGCGTCAGATCTTAGTAAAGCCACGATTTGCGAAGTGTACAGGGTGGACGATTCCTACCCAAACGAGCAGAAACTTCAAAATGGCAAAAATCTGCATGGCTATACAATTATATCGAAGGCAATTCCATTATCAGATAAATCAAGAAACGCATTATCGCGGATTTTAACAAATGCCAACACCTACATTCGCCACTTGACTGTCTCTTTCGTCCCGGAGTCGCTTTCCATTTCACCGACAGGAGCATAAAAGTGGATCTCCTAGTTTGCTTCAGTTGCAATGAGTTGAGGTATTACTTGAACGACCAGATTGTTGAACAAAGCTACTTTAAATCCAAAGAGCTTCTTAAACTGACAAAGGAACTGTTCCCGGATGAATAAAAACTCCAATCACTGAAATGAAACAAATACTACTCACAGCAATCGCAACCGTGATGTTGGTAGGGTGTGGTGAACAGTGTGGTTCATCCGGTATGATCTACTAATTTAATTTATGAAAAAAAGCAGAAGGAGTGGTTATCATCTTAATCAGAATTGCTGTTTGTTCCTTGATTATATGTTTTGGTTGCTTAGGGCTAAGAGGAAAATTCGGTGTTAGTTCAGGGGTGGAGATTGCTGAAACTGCTGCACAAATTTTTGAGATTAGTCTCACGAGGTTTTTTTTTAAGTATCATCACAACAGCTGTTTCGCTCGCGATAGCGACTTTGGTTCACAAGAAATTTGCTAAGCCTATATTTTACATTTATTTCACGCCGAGCACTCCGCAAGAAGCAAAGCAATCAAAGTCGCCAGTGTGATTCAACCAGTTTAAGAGTTATGAAACAGCTACTAATCACAATCGCAGCCGTGGTGCTGGTGGGGTGTGGTCAGTCGCAGCAGTCGACTCCAGTACCCGAATCGAAACCAGTTGAACCGGTTGCCGTAGCTGCAAAGCCAGAAATGCCGACAGCCAAAGCACCAGACATCCCAATCCGCGAAGCTGTTAAAACTGGAAACGTCGAAGCCGTCAAACAGCACTTAGATGCTGGTGCGGATGTAAATGCGAAAGGTAAATATGGAAGGGCTCCTTTGCATTATGCGGCTTCAAGAGGTCTCAAGAAAATCATCGAACTACTAATTGCTCGCGGTGCGGATGTGAATACGAAAATTGAGGTAGGTGATTACATAGGCCAAACACCGCTAGATGGAGCCATCCAGTGGGACCGAACAGAAAGCGCCGAACTCCTCCGCAAACACGGCGGCAAGACAGCTGAAGAATTGAAAGCCGCTGGCAACTAAACCAAAACAGGCTTCGTCGGCACACATTGCTGAGAGGATTAAGATGAAGTGCCACGTTGGTTTTGTACGTTGTAAATTCACACAAAAAAGTCGGCGCTGATTCGCAGCTTATTTTATTTTTATAAAAGACCAGCGGATCAATTCCTGACGATCCTTGATCAGGATTCCGTCTTTAAGAAGAACTGGCGCAGACCAAGTTGAGCGATCAGCCACTTTGTATTCCGCGATCTTTTTCGACTCGGCTCCCTTGGCTTCGATGATTTGCAGCTGGCCATGGTCGAGCAGGGCAACGATATGTCCGGGGATGGAGAGAAACGCCACGTTTTGACCCACACGACTAGGGCCCTGCCAAATGATGTTGCCCGACTCGGTGTCGATACAGAAAAGCCGGCCCAAGCTATGATGAGTCATGCCGTAAAGCTGACCGTTGTTAATGACAGCTGTGCTCATCTCCAGAGAGGCGCGTTTTTGGTGCCATTTTTCGGTAACGACCCATTTGCCTTCTTTAATATGCGGATGAACACTTCGCGTGCCACGGTTGTAGCCACCCACCAAAACGTGCCCGTTGTGGATCGTCGGAGTCGGCATGTTCGCCGCGTCAGGCAGGTGGTACTTCCAGAGGAGTTGGCCGGACTGAATTTCGACTCCAAGCAGATCCTCGTGGTTCCATTCGACGATTTGTCGTACGCCTCCAAACTCACCGAATAGTGGGGAAGCATAGGCGGCTCCGTTTTTACCATGCCGCCAGATTTCCCTTCCCGTTTCTACATCAAGTGCTGCAAGAAAACCCTTCTCGTCATCGCCAAAGTGAACATAGAGCCGATCATTACTTACGAGGGGCGAGGTAGCCATACCCCAATATGGATGAGGGCGTTTGCCAAACTTAGAGCGATGATCGACTGTCCAAAGTCGAGTCCCAGACTTGGTGTCCCAAGCGGAAAGAATACCGTTTATTCCCACGGTGAACAAACGACTATTCGCGAGCGTGGGATTTGATTTAGGACCCTTGCCGTGAGACTCGGCACCGCCACCTATTTTGAAAGGAACCGAGTAGTGGTTGCGCCACTTTGTTTTGCCTGTTTCTAGGTTGAGACACCAAATAGCTTCATCATCCTTTTGACGGGTGTGAAGGTAAATGAGTCCGTCATTGACAACTGGAGTTCCATAGCCGTCGCCGACGTTTACCTTCCAATCCTGCTTAAGTTGCTTGGGCCATTTTTTGGGCGGTTCAAAATAGGAGACCCAGCCATTGCGATTGGGCCCCAGCCATCCTGGCCAAGCGACCTCTGCCAGGCTTCTCGATGAGGTTAAAATGAAACCGATAACAACTGCAAAAAGTAGTGTAAGTCGCATTATTGTAAGAATACGGGTTGAAATTAGGTAAACCCTTTGCTTCCGACGAGTCCGAAAAAGCACCAGTATCATCAAGGTCAAATTGATTCCTCCGCAAACACGGTGGTTTCGGTATGTTTGCGCTTAATGGCCCAATCTATCGTATCGATTTCATGGGGAAAATAAACCGAGCGCCATCCGTTTCACTTAAAAACAAGACCTCTTCATCGAAATTGCTAAAGTGGAGATCTGGTTTGTAGTTATCACCAAATACACCGGGGCTATGAGTCCCTTTTCCAGTGTCTAAATCGATGTGACCTGCTGACTCTAGTGCAATGGATTCGAGGTGTAGGTTTTTTTTTGCGAAAGACCACTATTTCCTTCAAATGCAGTTTTGGCCCAATCCCCCAAGTGTAGAGAATTTTACCTTAGTTTTTCTCGTTAGTTTGAAAGTATGCGACACCTAGTCCCTTGCTCTTCTCATTTAGTAGTTTTCGAAGGTTGCCTTTCTGCTTTGCATTATAGGAATCTCTGGACAGTTTTCCCTTAACATAATTCGTTCCGAGTTTTGTTTTGGAAAAGAGTTCTTCTAGATGCTTCCGGTTAACAAAGTCGAACTCATTAGCATCTACGTTTGTAATTCCCCCAACGAGAAATGCAGCCGCTGCTATTACTCCTAATGTTTGTATTTTCATTATATTATGTTTGTTTTCGGAGCCAATAAAGCATGCATTGACTTAGGCTAAGAATCTGTCGATCGCCCCTTTCTGTTTGAGCCGATCGCGTTGCATGGTCAAGTCCAGATCACCGTAATGCTCGATCGGGTTGCCGTAAGCGTTAAGCAACGTTGTGTACCAATTGCTTAATGTCTTGTGCCCTTCTGTTCCGTGAAACGGCAAGCGGATATAGCGGCCCGCAAGGTCGAGCTTCGAGTTCTTCCCTGTCACCAGAACCATCGGTGCCTCCGTATCCGGGCCATGATGGCCAGCACCCGTTTCGGGCATGTAGATGATCGTCGTGTTGTCGAATATGGAGCCATTTCCCTCGGGAATGGACTTGAGCTTGGTCACCAAGGTCCTG
>ENA-OREN01001425-OREN01001425.1-marine-metagenome-genome-assembly--contig:-NODE-1425-length-28000-cov-12.957060_pt1 | contig 28000 bp, 18 predicted proteins | sample MGYA00248624_ERZ508555 | MGnify/ENA primary metagenome ERZ508555 (study PRJEB26222, sample SAMN06267773) | marine metagenome | isolation source: Saanich Inlet, British Columbia, Canada | place...
GTTATATCATCTTCTTCACTGGTCTCTTGAGCACTAATCGTGTTTAATATTGGAGCATCATTCACCGCATTAACGGTGATACTTACACTAGCTGAAGCGCTGGTAAGTGGATCGGGTGAGCCATCTGTTGTCCCATCATCTGTTACCCTAAAGGTAAAACTATCTACACCATTATAATTTAAATCTGGCACATAAGACACAGAACCTGTCGCCTCATTTAAAGTCAATATCCCATGGACTGTGCTATCTACAATCGCATAACTTAAAGTCTGATAATCCACATCACTTGTCCAACTATCTCCATCATTACCGGTTAATTCTGTGCCTCCATTGGTGTCTTCATCTGTCGTAATACTAATCCCCGCATCTGCTGTTGGGGGATCATTCTCCTCCGTAATCGTTAAGACAAAATCTTGACTATCTGTCTCACCCTCTCCATCTGATACAATCACGCTAACCGTTACTTCGCCATTGGCATTCGCCTGAACATCCAACGTTAAGGTAGCAGTAGAATCATCACTTGTTAACGAAGTGGAGACCATTACCATGCTCTCATCTGAACTTGTTGCACTAAAACTTAAACTCTGGCCATTCGTTACTATATCTACATCTGATGCGGTTAAAGTAACCGTTATATCATCTTCTTCACTGGTCTCTTGAGCACTAATCGTGTTTAATATTGGAGCATCATTCACCGCATTAACGGTTAAAATAAAATCAACACTATCTGTACCAATGGAATCACTTGCCGTAATGGTAACGGTACTATTGCCATTAGCATTAGCATCAAATGTGAAGATATAATTTACAATAAAGTCATCAATTACGATGGGAGCACTAATTTGAATCCAACTTTGCTCAGCACTCGCAGTATAACTTAATGAATCGTTTTCAGGGTTGATCGTCCTAACTTCAACCGTTATTTCATCATCTTCATCTACAGATTGATTCTCGATAAACAAGATAACAGGATCTGCGATTGCGAGTGCAAATACAGCAATATAAGCTAGGAGGTATTTAATGGGTGCCATTCAATTATTTTAATTTATAAATTGCTAATTGATCATTGTTGGATGTTCGGAGAATAGCACAATATTTACCGTCTTTTGATATAGCAAATGATTTAATTCTCTTCTCATTGATGGGGAGTCTCTCAACTATATCACGCTGTAAATCATAATAAAAAAGTTGAACATTTTCAAATTGATCTTTTCTTAAAAAAAATAATTTATTATCCTTCGAAGCCCATTGCGAAAAACGATTCCCCGAATCTGTCTCGCTATTAAAATAAACAGATAATTTTTTGATATATTTTTTTTGATTTAAATCGTAAATGCAAAGGTACCCTTTTTTCCCTTCTTCTTGCAAGGTATTGTTAGAGCCGATAAAGGAGAATACGCCTTCCTTCTCAGTATGACATTCACTATCTCGCATTATGGTATAATCACCAATATCAATTGAGATTTCGTTCATGCCTCCTTCAATCGTTAGCTCATAAAAATGATAAATATTCTCCATTCCCGCCAATATCAATTGTGAATTTTTCCAGCCACTTATTCCTTGAATCAATCTATCTGTTTTATACAAAATCTTTGATAAAGGGAGTGTATAATTAGCTAAATCAATTTTATAAATACCATAAGGACTATTTAAAAAAGATACGAGAGCAGAGTTATCAGTGGGATTTATATAGATAGCTTGTAATTTATTTGGATAGGCACTTTCAAAATGGAACCCTTCTTTATCTTCAAAATAAAATTCGCTCATATTTCCAGCACCACTTCTATCTTGGCTCATAATATCTACAGAAATATAAAGGTCATATTTACCATCAATTTCGTCCCAACCCCCAACTTTCTCTTCACTATTATTCTTTTTTTTCTTTTTATGAGTCTTCTTCTTTTTAGCTTTTTCTTTAAAGATGGGACTATATTGCCCTGTTTCTATATTACATTTAATTAAAAATGCCCTCTGATCAGTTGTGCCGGTTACAATAACGTACTGATTATCAGGCGAAAATTCAGGAGCAATAATAGCATCTGCCTTGAGTGTAATATCAAAGACGGCGATGGGTTTATTGCCCAAAATTACCGACATATAGATAAGTAGAGTTATTAGTATTTTATTCATATTTGCCTCTTATTAAAATATTATTATAGGTGCCAAAATTAGTAAGCCTACAGCTAGGCCTCGTAATAGAACATAAAAATACCTATTAGTTCTCTTACCCTCTTCCTCGAAAATAATTTGGATATCTTTATCAATATCTTTTCTAATAATCACTTGGTTATTTTCCTTGATGCGAAGATCTTCTCTTGTATTATCTGTATTAGAATTTTTTATCGTATATTTTAAGTTTTTTGGCATATTAATAACGGTAATAGCATCAGGCACTTGATTTATAAGCACCCAATCATGGATGGGCTCAATATATAAAGTATCAAATGAGCCTTTTCTATTCACTGGGTGTCGATATCGAATAGAATCATCAAAAGTAAATGCATAGGTTTTAAATATCTCATCACCATATTCTTTCCTTTCAAGACGACTGGGAAGGGGTAAAAAAGGTATTTTTTTAACAAACCCTATTCTTGCATCATAATCAGTAAAATCTAATCTAAAGTTTTGGCTGATATATTCTAATCGTTGATATTTGATATCGTCTCCTCGGATTGCTAATGGAGGCGTGATTTTAATGGAGATGGGTTTCCCGCTATTGATATTATTTTTGTTGATTACAATACCCATTTCATTTTTTTCTCTATTCGATTTCATAGCAATAACCAATGAAGCATAGTTCTCTTTCAATACACTTATTCGTTCTTCACAGATTCCTTTATAAGCTAAGAAATGGTTTTTTAAACTTTCCTCAATGTTAAGAGAATCTGGATATTGATCGCAGATTTCGCTGATAGCAAGCAAAGTTCTTTGGTATTCAGACAAATCGCCATATTTAGATGCACCGTTAAAAGCAAAAATTGCCGAAACTTCTACCCTTAAGGAATCTTTGCTTTCTTTAGAGCAGTCTGAATTACTTATCCAACTTTTGATTTCACCATATTTTTCTTTTATGGATTTATAAGCAATTTGATTATTTTCTTCCAGTATTTGGGTGTTCCATTTTGTAATAGTCGTTTTTAAAGAGTCACAATTTTCAGCGTAAATATGCAATGGCATGATTAGAAAAAAAGTAGCTATAATTTTATTGAAACCACGCATAAATGAGCACTCCCGCTAAAGTTGATATACCAAAATGCTTCGCCAATTCTCTTTTAGGTGAAAATTCAATCGTGTAAATCCCACCACCATATAATTCAAGTTGTTCACCAAAGGGTATTTTTTCTTTTTTATAATTATATTTATCAATATAAAGCATCTCTTGATTTTCTTTTTTATTGAAAAATATTTTCGGTGTTCTTACCTTGGCTTCCCAATTGAATGTTTTCGCTACTTGATTTGGGTGCCAAGAAAGAAGCACTTTTGTAGATGGCTCCACTCCCCTTTCTTTGCGTGTATCCTTTTGGGGCTCTAAATACTCACTTTTTGAATGCAATTTATTAAGAGCATTAATTTGTTCCTCAAAGTTCATGATAAATCTATATATATCTTCTTGCCAATTTTTTAAATTTTGCTTATCAGTGGGGTCTGAAAGCAGATCTTCTGCCCTTTTACAAACAAACTTGGGATAAGTCATTTTTTCTTTCGATCTTCTACCAATATAAATTATTTTCTCATCGTTAAGTTTTGCTCCAATTTTTCCGAGCAATCCATAAAAGGCTGCTTTAATATAATAATTCTCCTCAATACCCTCCTTAAGCAAGGCATCCAAAATAATATCTTCTGCCCCTAAATAATCCTCCTTTTCAACGAGCGTAAGGGCTTTTTTGAAATCCTCTTTACGAGCAGATGCTACGCCAACGCTATCTCCTGAACTAGGAAATATAGAGTTCATTCCCTTATGGTACCCAGAGAGCTTGGCTTGTTCCATATCTTTGATATACGATTTTTCCATAGGGAGTGAGTTTGACGTAAAATTTCTTAAATTCAATTCTTTGACTCTCTTTTTAAGCCATGATAGATAATACCAATATGCCCAATCATACTCAGTATCATTTCCTAAATCTCTTTTTATTTCTTCAAGTTCGTCTCTCATTAGACGAACTTTATCTTTAAGACTATTGTTTTCTAATTGAGTGTCCCCTGAAATATTTAAATAGTCTAAAAATAACTCAGGGCGCCAGTACCAACTTCTTACATTATCTTGAGTAAGTTTTCCTTCTTTAAAATTTTTCAATCCTATTGTAATTTCTGTCGTACCATTTGGCATATTTTCGGGCCTAAAAATAACCATCCCTTCTGACCTTTTGTATTCTTTTTGTCCATAAGGTGTCGTTAACAATAGGAATATATCCTCTTCTTTTGCTTTTGTTACCATATTTATAAATAAGATTTTTTTACCAAAGTCCATTTTATAGGCTTTTTTCTTATCCTCTTTGTGCGTTGAGTATTCATCTTTTAAGATTCCAAATGTGAGTATTTTATCTTGAGATAAATATGCTGGGTTCTTAAAGTCAAAAGCAGTCCCTAATAGTTTATTTCTAACTTGAATTAATGTCTTCTCTTTATCCCATTTCTTGTTAGCCATAATTTTAAATGAAATTTTATTCCCTTTTTGAAACGGATAATAAGCTTCTTTAACCTTTTGTCGTGCGATGTAAGCCTTATTTTTAGGTGATACAATCCATTTGGGAGTTCCATCTTCAGCAATAAAGGTATGTCCATTATTGAGTGACAATTGAATTGCTAATGACTTTGGAGTGTCATAAGTCTTGATCTTTTTGGGATATTGACATCCACCTATGTAAACTTTTGCTAATTCAGGGCTATCTTTCAATGATTCGTCAAAGTATATGGTCATCCATTTTCCACCCTTTGATAATTCATACTTTGGTTTAAAATACTTATTACCTTTACCTTCAAATCTTAATTGGGACTGTGGACTCCAAGCTAAATCTATTGATTCTGGAATGGCAAGTGTAAGACTATGAGACTTGGCGAGCGTAAGAGGGAATTTCGACAAATCAATTTCAAATAAATAATATTCATTACTCTGTGGTGGATAAATAACTTGCTCCAGTAACGAACTCATAGTTGGAGAACCAAAGGTAAATGTATTTTCCGTTTCCCATTCTATAATATGATTATTCGCTTCAACCTGAAGAACCAATGATTTTTCATAAAAGTTTCTATCCTCGTTTGCCATCTTTAACTTAAGGTTTTTAATCCTTAGCTTAGCACCCGAGGGGAGTTCCCCCGATAAAGTGATATTAACAGATCTCCTATCTTCAGAAAGAGACTCTCCCTCAATTTTTAAACCATTGGGGATATTGAAATCTATGCTATTGATATTAAATGAATATTTTTGCTCTGTTTTCAAGCGGATTTGAAGCTTACTATTTTTAAAAACGCCAAAATCTCCCTTATTTAAAATCTCGATACTTGGGAAAGTAAAATTATTAGTATTTTTATTTACATTCTTCAGAAATTCTTTTGATTTCGCTACTGTAAATCGCACATTTGAAATAATGATTGCTTTCGGGTCATCTATATTATTGATTTCAATCAGGGCCAATCGTTTTGATTGAATGGAAAACGCACCATGAACGCGATTCAAATTAGATTCAGAACCAACGCTTTTAATCGGTATATTATTTATGGTAACGCTTTGCCCCGGTTCTAGTGCCTTATTCAATTCAAAGTGGATTGAAGACTCATCCTCTGAAGGAATAGATGCTTTTAAAACTTTAGGGGAAATTTCAATTTGGGACAAGCGGTTCGAGGCAAATTTGATTGCATTCTGTTGAATGGTATAAATGACTTTATCGCCCTTTTTAAGAAATGATAGCTGAGCATCTTCAGTTAAAATCAATGGACTCAAAATGGGTAAATAATCCGTATTATAAACATAGGTATCATTCAATAATTGTAACGATGGTTTTCCTAATAATATCTTATGTTTGACAGTCATCCTCTCGTTTTGGGCAAATACATTTGAAGACCAGGAAAGATTAATACTTGTAGAAATGTCTTGATGAAGTTTAAAAGCTAATTTTTCAATAATGGGAATGTTATTACCTAAACGAACTCTATTCCGCGTAAATATTATATCTCTTTTATTTTCAGAAAGTTCATGATTAAATCCGGTGAGCCCTTCTTCGTCAAAATTCTTAAGTAAAAATATGACATCTGTATTATTTATATGTAATATAAATGATTCATTCTCTCCAAAATGTTTTATGGCTTCCCCATCTATTTTTAACCTGATATTGCTCGGGTTACTTCCTTCTCGATAAAAAATAAAATCATCGTTTTTGCTATTTAATGATACGTTAAATTCCTCCCACCGTATGGGATTCTTGATATTTCCTACTTCTATTAATGTGGTATCCGTATTTTTTTTTCCGTTACTATCTGAAACGATTGCTCTGACGTTCAATTCAATCTGCCCATCGCCGGTTTGATTTCGAATGGGTAAGTCATCAAAAGTAATCGATGTATTTCCTGAGATAGTTTGCTCTGGGAACCATTCTATTATATCAGATGAAACATATTGTAAAGTTTTTTTAGAGGGAAGGGTTATTGACTCGGTAAAATCCCATATCGCATCTGCTCCACTTATATTTGAAAGAACGAATTGGAATCCATAGCTTTTATTCAAAAAAGAGAATTCATCTAAATTGATTGTAAATGTCAGCATAAATGCATCCGCTTCATTCTTTTTTAAAAATAAATATTTTTTATCTAAAGCAATGGTCTCTTTTTTTGCTATTCTAAATTCACACCCGATGGGTTTCCATTCTTTTTTGCGACTACTTGCTTCAATCCTAATTGCTCCATGTCCTTGATAGGTAAAGTGAACTCTGTTTAGGGTAAGCCAATCATTTTTGTTAATAGTTACTCGCCTTTTATCCGGGATACGAGCAAAAGAGCGGAGTCGGGAAAACCAAGAATCTTTTTCACCGTTTTTATTTCCACCTTTAATAGGCACAGCCAATACATTTAAGGTTTTCCCGATATTAACGGGGTCGGTAAACTTTTTTTTGCTCGTTGCGCCTAGTTTGATATTTTTCCAATCGCTATTTAAAAAAAGTCTTTGCTTGAGTTTTGATAAAACACTTAAACCTGCTGATTGTTTTGGCCAACGTATATCAGCATCATTTGGCGATATAGGCGTTAATCTTAAATATAAAGTATCGTTTTCATTAAAATCTAAATCTAATTTTTTAAAATTGATATCAATCTCATCAATAATAAATTGTGTTTTTTTATCGTCTATATCATAATATTTAAAAGTGCTTAGATCATTCGCAAATAATAGGCCCGATGCAAGATAGAATAAAATACGAAAATAATTTATGGCGCAATTTTTGAGCATGCCATTCTATGGGAATTAATTTTATTGACAATTTTTAGTTCTTGCTTCTGAGAACAATGCTCAGTGTAGTCTGGACAGTAAGGTGCATATTTACATTGTATTTTATTTTCTTTTTTTATTTTATTTGATATTTCCTCGATAACCGTAGAAAGATCGTTCTTAAAATAATTGCTTGTAGACAAAAGTGAGCGGGTATAAGGGTGAATGATTTTCCCAATCTGGTATGCTTCAGCAATATTTTCTTCAACTATTTGTGAGGATTTACTATATAAATCGCCATAAATTACTAGAACTCTCTGACTTAACCTTAAGACCATTCCAATATCGTGAGAAATTAAAATGATGCTTAATGGATTATCTGTATCTTTCCTTTTTTCCCAAATATCCATTAAATATTTTAAAACTCGACCTTTACGAGACGCATCTAAACCAGTCAAAGGCTCATCCGCAATAAGGACTTTAGGCTCCATTAAAAGTGTTCTACCCAGGGCAAGTCTTTTGATTTGCCCCCCACTTAAATCCCTAGATTTTTGTTTTAAAATTGCATGAGATTGCTCACCAAAACTGTCTTGATCTAATAAGCCAATTTCGCTCAACATCTTTATAATTAATTTAAGTTTTTCTTCTTTAGGTAAATCCGGATATTTAATATTGGCCGCTTCCATCATTGTCTGTTCTACCGTCATATTCCTATGAACGGCAGCACGATGGTTTTGGAATAGATATTGAACATCTTTTCGAAAAGAGATGAGTTCTTTATAGGAATAATCAAACAGATTAGCATTCTCCTGATTAAAATTTAATTTGCCCGTATTAATAGATAATCCTGATGATTCCCTGTGATTGTATAGACAAGCGAGAAGTTTGCCAATTGTTGATTTACCCGAACCACTCTCTCCAACCAATCCAAGAATTTCACCTTTATGGATATCCAAATTCAACTGTTCCATATAAAAGCTAGACTCATCAAATGAAAAACTTAAGTTTTTTAATGATAATATGGTTTCTTGCTTATTTTTCATACATAAATTTCCAGCATTTAGCCCAATGTTTTTCAGTTTCATTATCTTTTATGAATTCTTTCTTCTCAATATCAATTGCTGGAGGAGATATTTTTTTACAAATATCCGTAACATGAGGACATCCCTGCAATGCATATCCACAGCCATGATAGTTTTTCATTTCCTGCTTTGATGGAAGCTCTTTATCTATATATTCTGAATAGTCTGTATAAAAGACAGAAACAAGCTTCTCGGTAAATGGATGGTGAAGAAGACCTGGCTTGAAAGATTTTGATTCACAATTTTCTACAATTTCGCCATAATACATAATGTTAATTCTATCTGAAACCATTCTCACCATATTTAGGTCATGGGAAATGAAAATCATTGGATTATTTCTTTCTCTAAAAAAATCAACTACCCGTTTTTTTAAGGTAACATCCAAACCAGTGGTTGGCTCGTCTGCTATTAATAAGTGAGGGTTAGACATCCGGGAGAGGACAATCATTACTCGTTGTGCCTGCCCGCCAGATAGTTCACCTGGAAGTTTGTCAAGGAATTCACTTGTATCAATTCGTAAATCTTTCAAGATGCGCTGTGTTTTTTGCAAATGAGCCATTTCATGAACACCGGGCATACTTTTTTTTCTTTGTTTTGGTGAAAAGAGGTTATACAAGTTTCTGATTTGTGTTCTGATGCTCCAATGAGGATTTAAAAACGTGAGAGGATCTTGAAGAATAATCGATAGCTCCTTACCAGCAAGAACATTTCCTTCATTTTTTTGAGTCTTAAAATTTGCTTCGATGTGTTCACTTAAATTACCAGGGAATACATGTTCTCTATTGAGAACCTTAAACCTATTAATATCAGAATCCGTTTCAAGTGAATCTTTATCAGTAAAATCCAGATTTTCGTTATATATCCATTCCTGAAGTATTTCGTCATCTGAAGATTGCTTTGAATCAAAAGTATGCTTTAGTTCATTATATTTAACTGATTCTCCATACGTTTTATTTTCAAGATGATTTTGCGCATCAGGGTAATCTAATAATGATACCTTGTTCCCCTCTTGATTAAAATAGTTAATCTCTCCAGAAAGAATCCCGGGAGAAAAATTTACCATTCCAAATATTGATTTTACCGTAACGCTTTTTCCACATCCTGATTCTCCAACCAGACCCAATATTTCATCCTCATAAACAGATAGATTTATATTTTTTAATATAAGATCAGTGCGATTAGTTTTATATAAAAACCGACCAACCCATTCGTTTACATTTTCATCCATTCGTGAATGGGCAACTTTTAAATCTTTAATCTCTAAGGCAATCTTTTTCATCTAGCCCTCAATTTCATATGCGATGCGATCAACAAACCACCGAAGCGAAATAAACATCATACAAATAAATATAGTCGTTATAAGTTCATAATTCCTGCGTTCCAGTAAAACCCCAAGTGTGTTGGTGTATCGCATCATTCTCGCAAATGATAAAAATATTTCGATTGCTACGGCTGACAAAAATAAATTGATTGTACGGATTAATATAATATGCCTACAAGAGTGCCACAAAAGATCAACAAAAATTAATCTCCATTTTGATACACCCAAAGCCTTGGCTGCTTGAATAAATTCTAGTTTTTTAAGACGCTTAATTTCATCTTCTATACTATAAACTAATCCTGGTATTGAAAAAACACCAAAAAGAGCCATTACAAAGTAAATTCTGTAATTAGAGGAAGGAATAAGGCGTTCAGAAATTAATGCACCAATGATAACAACAAGTGCTATGGGTATGGATTGAATAATATTCGTAATGAAATGTGCAATCCAATAAAATATATATTTTATATTATTTGCTTTGAATAGTGTTTTATTAGGCTTTTTTGATTGCTTTTCTACATAACCAAGAACAATTCCAAATGATATGCCTATACATAAAAAAGGGATGAGAGAGAAAAAGGCATAAGAAACATTTTTAAATGTAGCCGAAGATAATTCTAAAAGTTTATCATTACCATTAGCATCTGTTCCAAGAGGATGGACTATTGAATACACCAATTCTTCATCATAGCCACTTTTTTTATCCTCTAACATGGCAAAGCTTAGAATAATTGTAAATAAAAATAAGAATACCATATTTGTTGTATTCCATATCAAGTGGAAATATTTTTTCATCGAATTCTTAATAAAATTATATGGGATAATTGACGAACCATTGAAACAAGTTGAATCGATAGAACGGCAAGGATTGAAATTGCCAGTATGGCACCAATGTCTGGCGAACGAGAACCTTCAAATACCTGTTTATAAAGCTCATAACCCAGCCCTTCCCGTTGAAACAAAATTTCTATAATAATCACATTGGTCAAGACCTGACTCCATGATGTACTAATTTGGTTAAGTACCATTACGCCTATACTTCTGCGCATATGCCTAAAAGGAGAATCACCCCACGCTTTTGCGGCTAAGATATAATCTGCACCTTTCAGTCTATCAAGTGAAATATGATGTAATGAAGAAATATCATAATACACATTGCTACCTAGTAAAGCTATAATAGCTAAAATGACTCCCGGTACATGATCGTCATATACTCCCAATATAATGAAGGCAATAATCATAATATGAATACCTGACACCAGCGACAATAAACTATCAATCCCTTTCGCTATTCTCGATAGATAGTTATGATTAAAAATAATTTTTATATTTAATAGTAAGGAAATACAAATTCCAGCAATAAGACTCAGGAACGTGAAACCAATTGTTTTAAAAAAAATATTACCAACCGAAAATATATTTTCCCCTTTAGAAAAAACTTTGATGGGCTTTTCAGTCTCAATCAAAATGGTCTCTCCATGAAAAAATTCATTGGACCAATGAAGAAAGCCTTTTAATGAACTAGGATATCGCACCTCATTCATTTCTTCTAGTTCAAATGGATCAATACCAACCATACTTCCATCAACATCGTTTAAGGTAAAGGCCAAGCCATAAAAAAGAATAAACATAGAGATAAAGCTTATAATTAGCCCTAATCCCAAAATGGAAAATATTCTGAGTTTCATATTATCCTTAATCATTATCTTATCTCGACTCTATTCCCCATTTCCCAATTGTGGTAAAAAAGTATTGGGGCGTAATGGTAATATCTTTGATGATTTTTCTATAAAAAACTTGAGGCTGGACAGACCATAAGAATAGATAAGGCAAATTCTCAAAACAATGTTGATGGATTTTTTTAATAGCCTCATTTCTTGCTTGCGAATTTCCGCTCTTATATTGCTTTAAGTATTTATCTAAGGTCAGGCTTGAATAAGAGCTATAATTAGATGAGCTCTTAGAATTAAGAATATGAGATACATCACCAGATAAACCAAAATTGTATTGTACTATTGCTAAATCCCAACTGGCCTTTTCCTTTTCCTTGAGAGATTTCTTAAAATTTATTCGATTATTTGGATTTGGTATGATTTCTATCCCATATTCCTTCATGTTCTTTACCATCGCATCTAAAAATAATTTTTCAGGTGTGCCTGGTCCTGCAAAATTACTATTGTATAATAGCTTTAATGATACCTTTTGTTCTTCACCCGATGCTGGGTTAATCCACCGCAATGGCTTACCTTCTTCAACAATAAAACCTTGATCTTTTAAATCAGATACGATTTCATCTTTTGTACCAACCCTGTCTTTAATCGTATTATCTATAACGCCTAAGTGTGGGCTAAATGGACCTGTAAAATCAACCACTGTGAGTTTCTCATGATAAAATTTAATAATGGATGATGGATCGTCAATGATCATGTCAAGGGTTTTACGAAAAGCAACTGAATTCACATAAGGCTTCTGCGTATTAAAGGTCAATGTTAGAACTGTGTTACTAATATATTGCCGCGCATCTAAATGGTTTTTTTCTCTATATAATGCATTCAATGTTTCTTTGTCACGAATATTTTGAAACAACAAATCATAGCCTTTATGTTCATTAAGCCTACCAACACTTTCATCATCACTCATGGTCATAACTTTTATCCTATTATTCCTTGATGGCTCAGTAACTGCAATCACATCTTGGATAGATAATTCTTTATCTATTGGATTATCAATTGAATAGTCATTACGTTTAAATTTTATTTCTACATTATTCCCCTCTATCATTGGCTTGCTTTCCATTTGAAAAGGGCCTGACCCCATTGGCTTCTTCACGTATGGCGTTTCTAATGACAATGTTATTACACCTTTTAGAATATGCTTTGGTAATATCTGTATGATAGGAAAAAGTATTTTAGCTTCATAACGCCAATTTTTTTCTTTACCAACTAATAAAAATGAGGACTCCCCTTTCTTAACCAATTCAACGTTTTGAGCTATTTTTTTCTTTTTCCCTTTTCCATTCTTTTTATAATAGCTTAAAGTATATTGAATGTCCGCGACGGTAATAGGAACACCATCAGGCCATTTGAGCTTTTCTTTTAATTCACATTTTAATGCTTCTTGCCCATTGTGCGTAGCGGCTACAGGCAACTCTTTTAATAAATCTGGCTCCAATAGTAATCGATCGTTATAACGCCATAAACGACTATAAATAAGTTCTCCTGTTCTTATTTGATTTAATCGAGACAATTTTGCCGGATCCAAGCGATCTGTATCTAAAATATTTTCAGCATATTTTAACCCAAAATAATTTTTAGCACTTATTTGAGGCAGAGATATAATAAAAATAAGGCTAAAAGCATAAATATATTTTTTCATTTTAATTCCTATTCGATATTATTGTTAGAGGTAGATGAAGATATGGAAGACATTATCTCACCATTATAAAATTGCAACAACTCCATTCCTGAAGTCAAAATAGGGTCTTGATGAACCATATCAGAAAAATCTTTAATAAATAATGGGAGTCGTGCACCATCCCATCTTCCCACAGTATAACTCTGAATCATAAATTCAGGGTAATTATCAAAACACCACTCATCCAGCGGATGGGAGTTGACACTATCATACCAAAACTTAGTAATAATTTTCATGGCTTTATTATAGTCACCAATGGTATATAAGTGTTCCGCCACCCACAATACCAATTTAGGATAAATAATTGAATCATCAGAATATTTCTCAAATCCAGAAATTGGGATGACTGTATTTTCATCATTTTTTGTCCCAATATGCTTTGATTTTTCTAATATTAATGCAATAATAAGGTGAGATCCTGAATAGTCGTATTGATTAAAAGCATCCTTCAACTCACCCTTTGAAATCCAATTATTTCGGATACAAATGGGAAGGGCTTCAATTATTTTTCCGATTTCAAAAGAATTTGCAATAGAATCTTGCAATGAAGATATATAAGCATCATGAAGCGGAATGTTATTCCAATCTGTTACATAGTATTCACTCAAACTGAGTAATGTGAGCCAAGTAATATAATTTTTGGGAGATGGGGATTTTTCATTTTTCAAAGTATCCATCAATAATGATTTTGATTTCTTTAAGCTCCAATAAGCAGATGCCAATATTTTTTCTGGCTGGCTCAGAAAAAATTCAGATTTTGAAATGTAAGCTGTTTTGATATCTGTTGCTGATTGCTGTAAAAAGTAATCTTCTTCATACGCATACATTTTCAGTAAATCTCTCACATCTTTTGACCATTTTTTAGGAATCTTATTTTTTTCAAATATTACTTTCTCCCGCGATATTTGCATATCCACAAGCGGATTTGGTTCCAAAATTTGGCTAATAGGTAAAGCTGGGTTTGCATTTTTATAAATAGGCATATCATATAAATCTATATGAAGTTTTTGAAGAAGATTTGCAAAGGCAATATATGTTTGCCCCAAATAAAAGTATCCCAAACCCAAGTCGTGATTATCTCTAAAGGAATCCTCTTGACTTAAATATTGACGTAAATATTGTTTATTTGGCGGAAGGTAATTACATTCTTCATTATTATTATTAAAATGTAAAAATGCTTTTTCATCTTGAGTCACTCTACCTGATTCTGGCTCACTATCTGGCAATACAATTTTCATCAAAAATATGAGAACGACAATGCTTGCGAGCACTTTAAATATGGTTTTAATACTCATTATTTTAATGCCCTTTGTGCTTCTGCTATGAAATTTTTCTTCTTACTTGATGGCAAATTTCTCGTCCACTGCGAGCTAATCCTTTCATAGATTTCATCCATATCATTTTCTAAATCTGGCTTGTTTTGTCTATTTATAGGCTTTTTTGATTCATTTTTTAAATACCGAATCAGATTAATGCCATGGGTTGATGCGAAATGATCCAGCTCTCTTAATTTATTGCCTCGCTTATCTGGACCAACTTGCCGTATGATAAGTGTCCTAGTATCATTATATAAACGGGTGAGTTCATTTATTTTTCTAAGTCTTTCAGGTTGATTGTTTATTTCTGATTTACTGGCAAATGAAAAGAGATTCAAGTTGTAAGCATAATGCTCTCCACACGTAGTGTTTTCAATATACTCTAACACTGCCTTTAAAGCACTTTCAGAATTATTAAGTTGGTATCTATATATTTTAATCATCGTTTCTCTCGAGTCACAATAATCTGAATCTGAAGGCAATATTTTTTTGCATTCATTGCAAGCTCCTATATAATCCCCATTTTTCTCTAATTCTTTACACTTCGCTAAGCTTGAGCCAACAGAAAAAACAAAAGTCTGATTTGGCTTCTCTAAAATAACCTTTTCTTCCGAATCAGCTGACCATCCAGCCCTCCGATAAACCAAGATTAAAAGGTCACCATAATTTAAACCCTTAGCGCTTAAATCAAACTTTTCATTACCATTCCCTTTTATAGAACCTAAATGGCCCTTATTCGTCCCTGATTTATATTCTATTGCATCAAATACTTCAACGTCTATTTCGCTACCATTATCCACTTTTACAAAAAATTCAGCGACATCTGAAATCTCAGGAAAATAAAGTGTCGAATCTCCTTTCATGCTAATCTTTATATTTTGTGATGCTGAAACAACAACATAGCCTGTCGTTTCATACGAAATGCGATACGTATTTGGTCTGTACACATTAATCACCGCTTTACCTGCTCTCAATTTGTATCCTTTATCAATTTTTTTGGGGTCTGGTGTAGGCGAAACATATACGAAACCACTGGCGGGACCAGAACTCCAATTAACATGAACATCAAGGCTTATTGGGTTTATATTCAATGTCATCTTACGAAGTTCATTAATACTTTTAAAACTCAAGATCTCTTTTTTTGTTTTATATCTACCAGTTGGATCAAAAGCTTCAATCTCAATTGGTTTATTTAATGCTTCCAATTGAAAACCAGCACGCCCAGTACTGTTAGTGATACTTCGAACTTGACCCTTAATTTTTATCTGGATTTCTGGGATGGCTTCACCATAAACATCCTGAACAATAATTTTTCCTCTAATTTGACGTAGATATATTGCAAGTTGATGTGTGGTAGATGTAATATCAACATTCTTTTCATTCGATTCATACCCCAACATGCTCACTTTTACAAGAATGTCTTCCATACCATCCTTTGGCACTTGGTACATAAATTTTCCATCTTCATCACTTTTTCCTTGAACCAATCCATCATTAATATCAACGCTTACGCCTTCGAGTGGATCCATACCCCCTCTAACAAGAGGAGCAAAACAATTAACAATTAAATTGACAATGGGCTTGAGTTCTACATAAAACATACGCTCAGATGGAGAGGATTGAAACGATTGACTAAGAGGGTAATACATTTTATCCTTTCCATCATATTGAAACGTTAAGTGACTACTCTCTTTTTCTGTATAAACAGAAATTTGTCCATAATCATCTGTCGTATATTTTTTATTATTAATATAAATTTCTTTCTTAGAAATATAATCTCCCGTATCCTCATCTCGAATCACAATTTTAACCATTTCTCTTTCTTTTAATGAAATCGTAAAGTTTCTAGAAGAAGGTGTTGATTGAAATTGACCACTTTTCGGGTAATATTTTATATCGCCTTTTAAATGTTGGTAGCTTATATCAAAAAATTCTTTATCTGGATAAACATTGATTTCACCCAAATGATCTGAGGTAAATTGCTTTCCGTTTAATTGAATCTTTTTTCCTTGAAGCGTATTCGCTGTGCTTTCGTTTTGAACACTTATGGTAATCGATTCTATTTTTTCCATCTTTAGCTTTACAGAATGTCCACTATACTCAGATAAAACAAACTCTTTTTCTGCTGAAAAATATCCTGTCTTTGAAGCTTTTATTTTCACAGACTTTCCAATATCATCAATAGCATATTCATAAATCGTTAATCCGCTTTCGTCTGCTTTGCCTACATTTGTTTTCCCTACAAGTACATTCGCATCTGGAACAAATTGATTATTTTGATTCTGGATCACCACTTTTAATTTGTACACTTTTTTCAAGCGGACATTTTTCTCTGCCTGCACTTCATTATATCGGCGAGCATCAATAAAAAACGTTTTGCTTTGGTTCCCAAACTCTTCACTACTAATCTTAAATGAAATTTGGTCGCCAATTTGGAAACCTTTCTCACGCAATATATTTTCGGATAATCGAATAAAAACTTGACCATAGCTATCTGACTTCCATGTGAAACCTGTTTCTTCATTTTTAATAGAAGCATTCGAAATAGGATTTTTTGTTACTTTTTCCATAATCTTCATCTTTAGAAAGCAATCTTGTTTTGGATATACAGACAATTGGATATTTGAACTAGGAAAATAATCAAAGTTATACCTTTGGGCTAACTTAGAACTCACCACGGTTCCATCGATATATTCCGCCGTAAATCGAATACTTGACCATTCTTCTTCACCAAGACGAAGAGATAAGCGTCCATTCCTGTCCGTTTGACCTAACAGACTCTTTGCGCCATAGTTATTTTCCCCATAAATTTTTATTCCAGACAGTTTTCTCGAATTTGAAAAATTTACCTCTTTGAGGATATCTTCAAGATGATATCCTATCTTATAAATCTTTCCTTTATTAATAGTTATTTCATCTCTTTGAAATGATTCATTGTCATCTATGGTAATCCAATCTATAACAGCTGTTTTTGATTTGGCTTTTATTTTAAATTTTATCTGATTCCCTTCCTTAAACTCGCCTATAAAACTCACCTTACCCTGAGAGTCAGTATCCTTATAATCAATTATCGTATTTTCATCAGATGATTGAAGTGTAATTCTCACATTTGGAGTTTTATCTGATTCTTGAAAAATAATTTCCCTTTGCGGATCGCCACATCCTATCATTAGTAGAATCAGAAATTGAGCTAAAGCAAATCCAATTTGTCTTAATGGTATCTTTTGGACCATGGTATTTAGTGTGTTTTTTATAGCATTTATTCTTCCAACCATATTTCGCCTTCTCCTGTTTCTGGGTCAGTGATTATAATTTTCCCACCTAAATCAGATGCTTTTTTAATTAACTTTATCTTTAATTCAATCGGTTCCATCTCATTCTCTTCATTGATATATATTGGAATATTATTTAACTGATTAATCTCATAATCTTTATGAGAAGCCATTACTGCATAAGGTATATCAAGAAATAACTTTGACTTTAAGATATAATAACCGTTAATATCTGTCTTTACCGTCTCTGTTTCTGGGTCAGTGATTATCTCGGCATTTGGAATACCAAGATATGTACTATCAATAACTTGTCCTCTTATGATAGTTTGTAGCTCATTAAGATAAAGCGTTAAAGGCTCTTTGGTTGAACCATTATCGATTGTGGTATCCAATGGAAAATATTTGTCATTTACTTCTATCTTTATCTGAATTGGGAATTTTTTAATGTATTCATAGCTTGCAAGTCCTTCACTATCTGTATTCCCTTCTGTATAAGAAGGGGCTTCTTTTTCTTTTGCCGAAACAGACATTTCCGTAACAGGAGATTTGGTATCGTAATTTAATAACTTTACGGATAAGGGTGAAGAACATCCAAATAACAGTAAACTTCCAATTATTATTAATCTTATTTTCATAGTTTTTTCCTTTTGTAGTTTATCTCTATTCTGGCTTCATGACAACTCGAAAGCCCACACCAACAAATTTAGAATCTCTAGGGAGATTATAACGAGAACTTGTCCGGACACCATCAGCACTATGCCAAAACCCTCCTCCTCTTGCAAGCACCCAGCAACTATCACTCAAGGACAAGTCCACCAAGGTATCCGAATAACAATTATCAACCCACTCCACGACATTACCAGCCATGTCATACAATCCAAAATGAGAAGGATATGGATATTGCCCTACACCAACAGCATTTTCGTTTTGAAAGCCGTAGTTGGCTTGATATAAATTAATTTCATTCCCCCAGGGATAAATAGTAGAAACATCATTATTCATATTGTATTTCGCGGCGTATTCCCATTGCTGTTCATTTGGAAGCGTAAAAATATAATTTGGGAATTGATTTCCCATTTCATCACAAAATGATTGGGCTTCATTGAATGAAATATTATCGATTGGGATATCGCCCATCAAAGGTGGCCAATTTGATGCATCATTATAGACATTTTCCGTCACTTCATAAACACTCATATAATAATCATCTAAATCCATTTGCTGAATCGGGCCTTCATCCTCACGACAATTTTGGTCAATCAGCGTATCACATCCCCACCAAAAATTTCCTTCTTCAATCAAGCGAAATCCACTGATAGCAAGCGGGCTAATCGTTATAGAATTTGACATAGAATAGAAATTACTATTATATGCCATTATTTTGCATACTTTTGATGTGTTTTGATTTATATCTAAAATAAACTCGCCATTATATGATAATAAAACATCTGTATGTCCAAGCTTTTTTTGTGCCCATTCAAGATCATCGTTAATCCACACAGTAAAAGAATCATACTCAGTCCAATTCATAATATCAACATATAGTCGAACGATTGAATCTGATACTGCTTTAGATGTAATCGCAGGTATGTTTATTTCGTAAGTAATTGAATCTGTAAAGCTCGCAGAATAACGTTTTTCTCCATTCATTTCTTGGAAAGATTGAAAAGTATATTGATACATCATATTTGGTTCAATATCTTTATAAAGGAAAACAGTGCCTAGTGGATAATGCTCAAGGGGGAAATCCGTATCAATAGAAATACTATCTTCCAAAAGATAAGCTCCACTTGAGGACACAGAAGATGATTCTATAAGCGTGTCGTTGATTGATCTTCGTTCAATTTTCAATCCACTGACATAGTTTTGTTCGACCATTATAGATTGTTGAATGCTAAAATTGGAAATCTGAAGTGTGCAAAGAGGCGCATTGATCTGAAAAAACATCAAGGAAGTATCGCTCGGCAATGATGATATCCCTTTATAAAAAGTCAAAGCACTATAATAATTCCATTTTTCGTAAAGGCTTGTTGAATCAACAAATATATAACTTGAATCATCTGAGCTTTTTTGAGCTTTACCTAAAGCATTAAAAACCAAGGTATCTCTATTGTTTGATTCTAAGTGTGAGAAAGAACGCAATATTATTACACTATCAATAAAATCTTCATCAGGGATATGGAATTTTATCTGAATTGAAAAACCATCAATCAGGCTACATTCTAAATTAGAGGGGCTTGCATTATCTCGATCCAAATCTAAAAGATATTCAGGGTCCTTACATCCAATTATGGTGAATACTACGAGCGATATTGTTAATGGAATTATCCTCATATAATATTTATCTTGTTTGTATCCACAACCAAAGACTTGTTCCTATATTTGTCAGTCCCGCACCAATAAAAGCAGCAATAAAATTTGCTTTTGCTGTTTTCATATTGCTCCATTCTTCGTCAGCAATGTTTCTATTCTTATTAGCAAGCAACGGTATTTCGGCATTGATATAAGAAGATTGATATTTTTCAAACTCTGATTTATGATTATTATAATTGTACCATGAATTAATGCCTGTTCCGAGGAACAAACCATACGTTCCTAGGGCAACAGGGGCCTGCCAAAAAGGACGATCCATATATTGATATCCCCAACCTGGGACTAGAGTATTTTTCACTTGTGCCTTAATAGAGGATTTATAACCTAAACTAAACTCAATCTTTTTTTCTTTGTTATCAAATTTAATATTTTGAAACTGAGTGCTTGGATCATCAAAACCACCATGGTGCACATTGATCTGAAAAATTCCAGGAACAGAGGGTTTATATCGATGTGTCTTTTTCCCTGATAAAATTGTATCGGACTCTGTGAAAAAAAGGAATTTTTTCTTTCGAACTCTCACTTTCAATTTATTCGGATCAAATTTATCTGAAGCATCAGGTTTTATGCTGATGAGCATTATTCCTTCTAACTTTTTTAATGTAACATCATGCTTTTTAGCTTTTAAATTTCCACGATTCCTTTTTGGTCCATTCGTAAAATCAAATTTATCTGAACTAATAGTTATAGTCTTGCTTTTGTAGCCGGAAGATTCAATAGAGTAAGTGTAAGATTTAAATCTAAATCTTTTATCGATTACTTTTTCTTTTGATCCCTTATTAAGAAACCAAGTATAATCTTCATCTTCACTTTTCCCTTTTATTTTTATTGGATATGCATCATCTTTTAATTCAGAAAAAACTAATCTATGTTTATCATAAAAATATTCTTCTAAAAAAGTCTCGGCCACCTTTTTCCCATCTGACTGTTTCAAACCTAAATTAGATGGCACAGCATGGGATAAAAAACCAATCAGAGGATTCCTTTCTTTCAGCGATTCCAATGTATAATATTTTAAATTAACTTTTACCTTATCTCTATCATCTTTAAGTCTAATATTGATGACCCCATCAAAAGCCATACTTTCAATTTTCTCCGCTGAAATAGAATCATCTCCTTCTAAATACTTTTTTAATTTTTCTTCAGCTGTATTAGTTAATTCAATCATATTAAAAGGCAACTCTGATGAACCAAAGATGGTTTCTACACCATCTATAACGCTTCCATTATTCATTTCTTTACCCGTAATAACAATAACAACATTTTGATTTGGAAAAGACTTATTCTGGATTTCAAATGATTCATGAAGGATACTTTTTTCAAATTCGACGAAGGATGGATTATCTAAATAGGATGAGTCATCCAACTGCTCTTTTTCCATGTTAATCTTTATATAAGCGTTAAGGGTTTCAATACTATCTGGCAATGCGTCAATCACAATTTCTGCCTTACCCTCTGAATCTGTCCACCCACTACCAAGTTTTTCTCGTTTTCCTGCTTTATGCACTTCTAATTCAATATCATTTAATTTTATATTTTGATTACCTGGCCAAACTATTTGCGCAAAAAATGATTTCCTATAATCACTTTGTTTAAAGCGAACACGATTATCTTCGATAATAGATTCTTCCTTATCTTCAAGTTTATCGACTCTTAAGTGACTGCTAATTTTATTAGTTAAATTATTGAAAGCATTAAGAACCAAAATAGAGTCTCCTGATTCAGGGTCAACGGTCATAGCACCCATCCCTCCGCTAATCACATTATATCCACATCTTGCCAGCTCATCTAAACATTTATGGAGATTACTTTCTTTATAGTACTTAAATGCGTTAACATAATAATTTTCTGCGAATTCTTCTTTGTCTTCTTTTTCTTTTTGAATTCTTTTAAAATATTTTTTTTCATTAAAATATATAGTGAAAGTTAAATAATCTCCTTCTTTAAGGTCACTTTCACTTGTCCTCGGTTCATAATCTAATTCACCAATTTTAAAGGTTGTAGGGTCAACCTGTGATATAATATGTCGATCCCACACTTCTTTATATCCATTTTCATCTTCATGGACATTACTTTTATAAACAGATTCAACTGTAATTTTTATGAAAGTGGCAATTTGATTTAAGCATTCAGCCCGAAGCGTTTCTACAAGCTCATTATAAGATTGCACATTTTTGTAATATCGACGAGATACACTGACGGGTCTTCCTTTTTTTGAATCATTTGTTGTTAATTTTGTTGAATCGGTATCAATTGTTAATTCACTAAATGCTTTATCTGCTTTAGCTCTAATTTTATCAAAATCGATTGTCTCCTTTCCTTCCTTTATCGAAGAGGCGCAAGCATTAAAAAGAATCCCGAAGAGGAGAATGAGAATGAGCTGTTTTATTTGAATCACTATAATTAAAAATTGTTTTAAAAATCATTAAATATTGTAGATGTATCCAATTCATACTTTTTTCTTTTAGGCTGTAATGTCCCCTTGTATGGAACTATTTCAACATTATTTTTCAAAATGTTTACATCTAATATTAGATTATTTGCACCCATTTTGAATTCATAGGTGAAATTGTCAAACATACCCTCTGCATCTGAGCCTGAAAATGGGACGACAAGTATTTTATGATTCCCTTTGGGCACATTTTCGAGGATAAGTTCTCTTGAATAATCAACGGTTTTTACTTCTTTTTTAAGAAATGAACGTTTTACTTTTGTTTTGATTTTCTTTCCAAATGGAGAAGTATAACCTATAAATTCATCATCAAAAAACACTGCACTACCATGGGGAACACTCATAATTGCAATGTTTTTATTCACATCTGACTCATAAGCTTTAATAAAACCTACTTTGCTAGCATATAATTCATTTGTACACGCCCATAATCCGTTACTAAAATCAATCGTTATTTCATGAGAACCAGGTTTTAGACCAACTATCTTCAATGGACTTCGACCATATTTTTTACCATCAATCATTACATCTCGTCCTGCTGGTAATGAATGCACCATTAATTCAGCTACGTTTGTAATATTATTCATATGCTTCCGTTTATACACATCTAGTGATTTTTGGTAAAGACTTTTCAAATCTCGACTATTTGGGGTCAAGAGAAATTTTCCATTTGCTTTTTTTGCAATATTTGCCAAGGCATTTGAATTAACGGTTCCTAATCCTATTGCATAAAAAGCTATACCCTGGTATGCAACCATACTTTCTATATTTTTTGCAGAAAATTTTGAGCCACCATCCTGCCCATCGGTTAAAGTAACAATAGCTACTTTCTCTTTTAAATTTTTTGCGATAGAAATTGCTTTTGCGATTGCATCATATAAGTGGGTTCCCCCTCCACTTCTCATTGATGTAATTTCTTTTTTCAATACGTTTTTATTTGAAGTCATTGGAAGTGCGTAGTCAATACTAGTGCTAAAGGTAATAAGTGCGGCCTCATCTTTTATTGTCATTTGGTCCACAAAAGAATGTAAACCTTTTTTTGCATCTTTTAGAGGTTCTCCGCTCATACTGCCGGAGACATCCACAACTAATATAAATTTTGTTTCAGGTACGATTGGGGTAAATGTTGCGCAATCTCGTTGTCCATAAATGCACGTAAGCGCAATTAGTAAAGTCATAAATTGTATTTTCATTTTATCCTCACTGTTTTAATTTTATTTTGTTTACATCCGTTCTCATCAAAACATAAATATAGGCTGTAATAGCCTCATCAAATTCTTTGTCTCTATAATCAACCCATCGTTCTAGGATTTGTATATCCGAAAACTCATGGTTAAAGGTATAGGTGATAATACGAATATTCTCTTCCTGAATAACTTTTTTTGACTTCTCTATAAATAATCTACGCGTATTCAATTGGCTTTCTATTTCTATTTGTGTTGCATAAATCATTTGCACAAGTGCTCTTTCTTCTGCCGTCCGCCAAGCATCATTTTCATCCCCTCTTAGAACATAACGCCCCACTCCATAGAGGTAGCCATCAGAGTAAAAGGCAGAACCATTAGAAGTCCAGTCGGGTGCCGTTGTTGATGGAAAGTCAAATGAAATAGAATTTGTATTAAAATGGGTATCTTTTTCTTTAAATAAAGTGATTTCTTCCCCACCCCTATAAAAAGAAGTGAGAAACGTAGAAACCTCAGTTAATTTTTCCTTTTTCCATATCGGAGCAAGTGCTTCAATATGATATTTTTTTTCCCACTTATCTTCGTCATTAAAATAGCTTGCTTTCCCCTTTATGAAGCCGTGGTTCAAAAAGGAAGCACGCCAAATAGCATCATCTTTAGCATCAACTGTACCCGTCATGGAATAACCTATAAATAGATCTGGATATTCTTTTGGACTAAAAAACCAATTTGGGTATTTGTTTTTACATTGACAAACTTCAAGGATAATTATTGACACAACGATAAACATGAAGCCCCATCTCTGAATCTTCATGTTTATCGAATTTCCAAAATTAAAAGTCGTCATAACCTTTTATTTTTTCCTCCATTTCTCGACTCATTTCGCTTTGGCGATATTTTGTATACATCACTTTTTGTTTTTTCATTTGATCTTGGAATGATTGCATAAAGGTCTTAGGATCAATAACCATAAGGACATATGCCTTATAGATGCCCTCACCTTTAGTCATTTTTTCTTCTCTTGGCAAGATTCCGTTTAACACCTGTTTACTCAACTGTTCACTCACTTGGTTAAAAGCTTCATTTATTTCAGAATCGTCTGCAGTTCCAATTTCTTCAAAAAATCGCTTTTCATAAGATTTTACTTTTACCTCTAAAGCTCTTCCTAGTTTAGTATTTCCGTCATTCTGAGCTTTATCGCGAGCACCAGATTCTCTTTTAGAAGATCCAGTTCCAACTACCGCTAGCCCTCCATCTTTTACAATCTTATTTGCTTCTTTTTGGAGACTTGCATAAGGTGTTTTAATTAAATGCATTCCACCTATGCAGGCGCCTAAGTACATAGACATTGTTAGCATTAGTAACATTTTTATTATTTTCATGTTGATTCTCCTCTTTGTTTTTTGTTAATAAAATAATTAAACATCTATTTTATTATGTCTAATTATTTCCTTTTCCATTGCCGCTAATTAATAAATAATTAACAACAAATTTTATATATTCTCCTTTTTTTAAAAAATTAAAGTGCCCATCTATTACACTCTTTAGTGTTAAAATAATATTGTTCTATTCAAATTCAGTAAATCCGACTATTTAGACTCCTTGACAATAAGGCTTTCTAACCAGAAAAGTCAATGCTTTATTCTTTTGCTGTGACCTTCTATTAAACTCCTTAAAATTAACTGACTATTCATTATTTGAAATTAAATTTGATCATTTTTATTTTGGTGCTTCCTCTGATGTGTTCTCGAATTGCATTCTAAACCTATTATATAATTCCGTGTTCTGATTGGATTTGTTTTCTTTTTCCTCATTTTTAAATACCAAACTGATAAATGGTATTGTCATATGATGTCATTCAATCCATCTAACGCAGACTTATAATTGTCTTCTGGACTTCATACGAAAAAGTTGAGTTAAAGTTAAGCAACATTTGTTAGTTTTCCATATTCAATAGGTGTTCTGTAGCCTAAGGCTGAATGAAGCCTTTGGCGATTATAAAATACCTCTATGTATTCAAATATGTCCTGTTTTGCTTCTTGTCTCGTTTGATACTTATTCTGATAAATGAGCTCTGTTTTTAAGGTTTTAAAGAATGATTCTGCCATTGCATTATCATAACAGTTCCCTTTTCGACCCCGCCTGAATGACCTAGTCGGGCAGGTCATGCTTTGTCTGATATGACTTTTTACAAGAAGTCTTCTAAAAGCATAACTGGCATATTGACTCCCACGGTCAGAATGGAATATAGGGGATTGGGTTGGTCTTCTTTTTATGATAGCTCTTTCCATGGCTTTAATCACTAAATCCTTTGTCATGCGTTTATCAACAGTCCAGCCAATTGTTGTGAATGGTTTCAATATTGAGTATTTCCTGTAGGGATGGATTATAGGTTCCACAATGCCTTCCGCCATTTAATAATTCAGCTTCATTTATTTGTGATAAAACACAGTTTGTTCCCACCAACATAAGTGATGCAATTAACTTTAAAAATGTATTCATTCGTTCTCCTCTTTTTTTCAATTATTCCTAGTTCCAATGCAAACAATTGCACCAGACTTTTCTAAATTATTATAATTTCTAAGTTCACCAACCCTTATAGCAATGTTATTTTTTAATTGACCATTTTTTATCCAAGCTGGTTTTTGGTGCAAATCTATTTGTTTACTCCGATGCCAACTTTTTCCATTAAAATGACTCGTAAATCCATTCCTTCCAAAAGACATGATATCATTGGTGTTTTGAACTGTCAAGCCATAAAAGTCCTCACCATTCATTCTTGTTTGCCATGGCTCCACAACGCTATAAGATTCATTGATAAAATCATATTTTATTAATCCTTCTCTTGATACTATATAACATGTATCACTAAAAACATCAACCGTCGTCATCCATCCAAAATCTTCTTGTTCGATATCTCCAAAATAGCTTGAGCCAGAGAATAAGACACTCCATTCTCCTTGCATATAATAGACAGTTACACTTTCATATCTTCCATCAGTATTTAAATATCCCGTAGCAAAAATACGGCTTCCATCTTCATTCCCAGAAATATCTCTCAAATCCACATCCGTCCCACTCTCCATCTTTACAAACTCATTCCCATTATAATGAACAATACTACCATTTAAACCTACAAAATACATATTATTAGAAGATGTGCCCCAAAGTGCTCCATTGCTTAAGCTACTATTAGGTAAAACATCCATATAATGCAATAAATAATGTTCCCACTCTTCTCCATTCCAATGTAGCGGTACACCACTAATGACCCAAATATCGTTTTCATTAAAATAGTGGATTCCATATAAGGTGGTCATTGCAAAATGGCCTTGAGGCATTGTATCTCCAATTTTTAAATAATCCCAATCTCCTCCATTCCAGTGCGCCGCATTGTAATTTATATGCCCCTCATAATTCAGGGTAGAATCATCAATAGATAATGCACCCACAACCCAAATGTCATTCTCATTTACTATCCAGACATCATTCAATTCACTGCCATATGCACCTAAGGTATCAATCTCCCAAGTAAAATCATGGCTTGTGGTGTCCATAGTATTTACACTCAGGGTATTGCTTTCTCCTATTCGTTCTGCTCCATCCATCCAATATCCGGTATAAGTGTAATTTGTATTGGGATTAAGTCCATTATCTTTTATAATGGTGTCCGATTGAAGTGAAAGTGTTTGAACTGTGGAATCATCCCTTACGAGTTCAAAAGTAAAAGAACTTAATGAATCTTCTGGCTCTACGTTTAGGTTTACACTTGTAACGCCAGCAGAGTGAAGAGATAATGTTAAATTTGTGTTTTGTTCATCTTCTTTTTCTCCTTCAAAAAGGAAGCAGGCGGAAAATATGAGTAAAAGTGGGAGAAGTTTTTTCAATCGTTGGCCAATAATCACTACATCCTTTTATGAAGGATTTACGATAAATAAAGGCTGATTAAACTCAACAGCTCCTGCATCTTCTATTAATATTTTTGTAATCGTTCCATCCATTTCAGATTCAATTTCATTCATAATTTTCATGGCTTCAATGATGCAAAGCGTTTGTCCTTTTTTGACCAAATCTCCCTCTTTTACAAAAGGAGAATCATCTGGCGAAGGCGCAGAATAGAATGTGCCTGGCATGGGTGACAAAACCGATTCCCCTGCCGCTTGCTCAGGGGC
>ENA-OREN01001428-OREN01001428.1-marine-metagenome-genome-assembly--contig:-NODE-1428-length-27963-cov-9.477193_pt1 | contig 27963 bp, 26 predicted proteins | sample MGYA00248624_ERZ508555 | MGnify/ENA primary metagenome ERZ508555 (study PRJEB26222, sample SAMN06267773) | marine metagenome | isolation source: Saanich Inlet, British Columbia, Canada | place...
AAATTTGTAATCAAGGAGATAGTTCACCTGGTTTATCCAACAACCAACTCTGTCCCCCATATCCATCTTGTATTGAAAATAATGTGGGAACACAGGATACGAGTGATTGTGATTAAATGAAAAAACTCTACCCATTATTATCTGTATTATTTTTGATTTATTGGGGTTGTGAAGATATAATAGAGGTTAAAAATTCTGGAGTGGTTGATGACTCATCCAACTGAAGTGACCTTATGGGGAAAAGTTTATTCAGTAGAAAATACTGATACTTTAGATTTAATAGAAAATCAACTCACAGGTTCCATCCCACCCGAGATAGGGAATCTGACCAATCTGACTTTTTTGGATTTAGGTGAAAATCAACTCAGAGGTTCTATCCCTTCAGAGATTGGTAATCTGACGAATCTGACTTCTTTGGGTTTAGATGAAAATCAACTCACGGGAGAGATACCAGAGAGTATCTGTAACCTTGTTGAAAATAATTGTGGTATTAAGATTACCAACAACCAACTCTGTCCCCCATATCCACCTTGTATTGAAGATTATGTGGAAGAACAGGATACGAGTAATAATGGAAAAAAGTACAAATAATAAACCAAAAGATGGTCTTCACACTGAATGGTATGATAGTGGACAGAAGAAAGAGGAAGGTACTTATAAGAACGGTAAAAGAGATGGATTATGGATTTATTGGTATAATAATGGACAGAAGAATTTTGAATATTCATATAAAAAATTTGAATATGGAACTGGATTTGTTGATAGTTTAAAACATGGACCATACTTTAGGTATTTTATTGATGGTAAAAAATGTATTGAAGGTAATTGTGAAAATGGAAGACCTGTTGGTAAATGGTATAGATACCATATAAATGGAGAGGTAGAAAGAATTAATGAATATTTTATTGAATCCAGAGAAAAATATGAATGTGTAATCCAGATATTCTCTTCAAATAAAAAAAAGTTATACGAAGGTAAACTCAAATATTATGTACCTCATGACATAGAAAACATAGATGTAGAATCATATTTTTGTGAATTGACAGATTCCGAATGGGTATCCTTTTATATCTCTGAAATTAAACGACATGGTTACAATTTAACCTTCAAACAAGGTACTGGAATTCCTTTGGATGACTTTTATTTTGAACAATTGAACAAATATATAAAAAATGATCTGAATGATAATTTTAAACCAATGTTTTATAGTGATAGAACACTAGATAATTACGAAACCAGTTTTCATCATTTCCCTAGTATATATGAATTAGTAAAAACCTACCCCCTACCAGAAATAGTTGAAAAGAAAAAGAAATAACCTCCATGTATTTACTTGTAGTCTCAGACATGGTTCTGTGAAGGAATGATTAAATACTCTTAACCCACTCCTTCTTTTCCTTATTCCATATTTCAACTTTGGGTTCTTTTCTTTTTCCTAACTTGGTGTCTTTACATCTTTGATACCAATAACAATCTAAATACTGAAATCCATCATCTGTAAAGTGGTGTCGGTTTCCACATAAATCACATAAGGGTTTTTTATTCAATTCTTTAAGACCTCTAAACGGAAATCAACATACTTATCGACTGATATGGGTTGATTGAGTATCAGTTCTCTTTTGGTTCGTTTTTTTATCATACTATCAACCACGGTTCTACTCTTACCAACATCATAACCATTATCTACTAAATAGTGGTGTATCTTGGTGTATCCCCATCCTTTATTATGTAGTTCCCATACCTTATCTCTTATTAATTTTCTATCATGATATTTTCTATAATATTGGGTAGGATTAAAATGATGAGTAGTAATTATATGTTCAAAAACAAGGAAGGGAAGATAGTTTCCCCACCCTCTGTTATTTAGAGTGTCACGGTCGAGTGAGTCTAGATGTGGGTAAGGGGTAGTCAAATCTCTATTAAATTGGACAAATGAAGAAAAATAAAAAAGATACTTTCTCAAAGAAGGTAAAAGTACCCAAACTAACTGGAGAAGATGGACAGTCAGAAAAGTTAGAAGAGAAAAGAATAAATGTGAAAAAGGTATCTAAACCTCTATTTGGAAAAGATGTAAATGACCCATCAGAAAGAGGTCATGATTAATGAAAAAACTCTACCCATTATTATCTGTATTATTTTTGATTTATTGGGGTTGTGAAGATACAACTCCAACTGAAGTAACCTTGTGGGGTGAGGTATATTCAGTAGAAGATACTGATACTTTGAATTTAGAAAGTAGTGGACTCACAGGTTCCATACCCCCAAGGATAGGAAATCTAACCAATCTGACTTTGTTGAATTTAAGGAGTAATCAACTCACAGGAGAAATTCCATCTGAAATAGGGAATCTGACCAATCTGAGTAATTTGAATTTATCGTTTAATGGTCTAACAGGAGAAATCTCATCAAAGATAGGGAATCTAACCAATCTGACTTTTTTGAGTTTAGGTGGTACTCAACTCACCGGTTCCATCCCCACAGAGTTAGGAAACCTGACGAATCTGACTTATTTGAATTTAGGTTTTAATCAACTCACAGGTAAGATACCTTCTGAGATAGGTAATCTGACCAATCTGGATAATTTACTTTTTCACTATAATCAACTCTCAGGTATTATCCCTGATGAAATTTGTAACCAAGGAGATAGTTCACCTAATCTTTCAAATAACCAACTCTGTCCTCCATATCCATCTTGTGTTGAAGATTATGTGGGAGAACAGGATACGAGTGATTGTGATTAAACTGAATTACCCTTTTGTTCAACCTTAATCCTAAATTTTTTTAACCAACAAATTCTATATCAAAATTTCTATACTCTTTTATGATGGGTTGGTTAAGGAACTCATCCCTTTTCAATCTATTTTTAATGATACTATCTACTACCGTCCTACTCTTACCTATCTTAAATCCATTCTTTAATAGGTGTTTGTGGATTTTAGTATAACCCCAACCTTCATTATGAAGTTTCATTACTTCATCGTTTATTATCTGTCTGTCTTTAGACAGATGATTGTTATAGTAGGAGTTGTTTAGGTGGTGGGTTTTTGTGAAGAACTGGAATACTAAATAAGGGGTAGAACTTCCAAACTCTACTCTACAGTCACCGACTTGTCAAAGTCAACCCCAATTCCCTATTTGACATTTGTTTATCGTCATAGGGCACATGAGTTTGTTTATCGTAAAAAGTTATCTGAATCACATCAGAATCTACACAAACTAATTTCAAAGTTGAAATCTGATGGATTGGGTTATCGTAGGATTTCCAAGGAACTAAACAAACAAAGAGTCAAGAGTCATAATGGTAAATCATTCTATCCATCATTGGTTTCAAACATTTGGAGAAAGTTAGAACGAAAATTAAAGATTCTGAACCAACCTGTGATTAGTGAGTATCGGGATTTTGATATTGTGTTTGTGAATATATAAAAAAGACGGATTATGGACTTGGTGGTATGAGAATGGACAGAAAAAAGAAGAAGTAACTTTCAAGGATGGGGAATTTGTTGAGATAATAGGAATGTGGAACGAAGATGGTTCTGTGAAGGAATGATGAAATTCTTAGAGAATGTTGGGAAATGATGAATGGTAGAAGGGTTCCATCAACCTTCATTTATTCTTTCAACACATTTTTTACTAACTCTTACTTGAATTTCTTCAAGACTCTCTGTACTCTCAACCAAATTGAATTTTTCTTCGATTAGGTTCATAACATATTCCGTCAATCCTTGTTCGTCCATATAATTATCATATTGTTCATTCATATCTTGTAATCCTTCATTCACATACCAATCTATATCTGAATCCTCTAATGGTGGTTCTTTAATACTCATATTATTTCTCCTTTATTTTATGACTAGATCAGGTATATCTATACTACCACAAATATCTGAACTGATTTCACTTTATGTGTCTAATAAATCCTTATAGGTGAAAAATTGACATCGTAGTGTATGTAAAGAGGGTGAGACAGAATTAGATTAGTCTTATGGTGAATTTTTACATCTACACCACATTCGGTTATTATGTTAGATTTGGGTTACCTAAGGAATATAAAATGAAAAAACTCTACCCATTATTATCTGTATTATTTTTGATTTATTGGGGTTGTGAAGATGGACAGGATACAACTCCACCGAAAGTTACTATCACTTCACCACAAGATGGTTCAAATGTTTATGAAATTATCACTATAACCTGTATGTCATCTGATAATGAAGGTGTGGAGAAAGTAGAGTTATGGGTAAATGGAGTAACAACTGAATTAATTGATAATACTGAACCATATTCATTTGATTGGAATACTACTACACTTGAAGATGGTAATTACACAATTATAGTTCGTTCCTATGACACAAATGAGAATACTACCAATAGTGAATCCGTAGTGGTAACGGTTGATAATACTCTTTCAAATCCGACACCTGTGGAATTATATCCTATCACATATAATGATGGTTTTCAAATAAGTTGGTCACAGAATAATGATGATGATTTTCTGTCCTACAAACTCTATGAATCATTTTCACAAGATATGAGTAATCAGACCTTAGTTTATGAAACAGATGATAGAACAGAGACCACATATTTAGTTACAATTGAAGTCTTGAAATATTACCAAATTACAATTGAAGATTATTGGGGTTTACAGACAACAAGTAATATTGAAGTTGGTGATTATGAAGTGGAATTATGGGGGGAATATTACTTAGTCTTGAATACCATTGAATTGAATTTATCAAACAGTGGACTTTCTGGAGAGATACCATCAGAAATTGGTAATTTGACTAATCTGTTTTCTTTGAATTTAGGTGGTAATCAGTTCACAGGTTCCATCCCACCAGAGATAGGGAATCTGACCAATCTGACTGTTTTGAGTTTTTATGGGAATGAGTTCACGGGTTCCATTCCACCAGAGATAGGGAATCTGACCAATCTGACTGTTTTGAGTTTTTATGGGAATGAGTTCACAGGTTCCATTCCATCCGAGATAGGTAATCTAATCAATCTAACTCATTTGGGTTTAAACTCTAATAAACTTTCTGGAACTATCCCATCAGAGATAGGGAATCTGACCAATCTGATTTGGTTGGAATTAGATGATAATCAACTCACGGGAGAGATACCTATAGAGATTTGTAACTTAAATATTGGAGAGTTGAATTATTTCAACATTACCATCAACCAAATTTGTCCCCCATATCCAGCCTGTATTCAAAATTATGTGGAATCACAGGATACGAGTGGTTGTGATTAAACTCTATTACAATAAGGATTGATTCTTCTTAACCCATTCCTTCTTTTCCTTATCCCATATTGCAATAAAAAGTTCTTTTCGTAGAGCCTTTTTTACATCTACACCACCCCTCGGTTATTTTGTTATATTTGGGTTACCTAATGAGTATTAAATGAAAAAACTCTACCCATTATTACCTGTATTATTTTTGATTTATTGGGGTTGTGAAGAAGAAGTAGTAGAAGATGCAACTCCACCGAAAGTTACTATCACTTCACCACAAAATGGTTCAACTGTTAATGAAATTGTAACTATAACTTGTATATCATCTGATAATGAAGATGTGGCGAAAGTAGAGTTATGGGTAAATGGTGTAACTACAGATTTACCTGATAATACTGAACCATATTCGTTTGATTGGAATACCAATACATTTGAAGATGGTAATTACACAATTATCATTCGTTCTTATGATACAAACGAGAATACTACCGATAGTGAACCTATCGTTCTTACAGTAGATAACTTACAATCAAATCCACAACCCATAAACATCACATCAGTTGTTTTTGATAATGGTGGATTTACCATCACTTGGAATCAGTCCATAGATGGTGATTTCAGTTCATATGAGTTAGAAAAGTCTACTGACTCTACAATGAATAGTCCATCTGTTGTCTTCACTACAGATTCATTAGAACAAATAACATATTTTGATACAGATGTAGACCGACTGATTTATCAGTACTATAGGATTACAGTAATAGATACCTTTGATTATGAAACGAAAGGTCAGATAGTTTCTTCTTCATTAGACCCAGTTCCAATATCGGTGAATGTGGAATCGGTCGAATATACATTGGAAGAAATGACCATCAGTTGGAGTGAATCATCTGATGGAGATTTCAAACATTACAATCTTCTTTACTCTGAGTCAGAGAGTGGAGATAAAACATCAGTTACTTTTATAACCAACAAATCCACCATATCTCATTCCATTCCAGAGTTCAATCCAAATAATGAAAATTGGTTTTGGGTAGAAGTGTCAGACACATTGGGACAGACTTCCATTGGTACCGGAATGACAAATTCATTAAACAATCAACCCACTCCTGTAAATGTTACCTCGGTTACCTATGATTTGGAATCAATGACCATTACTTGGGTACAATCAAGTGATAATGATTTTGTATCTTATGAGTTATTACAATCAGATAGTGAAGATGGAACTTATACATCTGTCACTGTCATCACAGACCAGTCCACCACATCTCATTCATTAACAGAGTATGACCCAACCCACGAGAACTGGTTCAAGGTGAAGGTAACTGACTTTTGGGAACAGAACTCTACTGGAAGTGGAATGACAAATTCATTAAACAATCAACCCACTCCTGTAAATGTTACCTCGGTTACCTATGATTTGGAATCAATGACCATTACTTGGGTACAATCAAGTGATAATGATTTTGTATCTTATGAGTTATTACAATCAGATAGTGAAGATGGAACTTATACATCTGTCACTGTCATCACAGACCAGTCCACCACATCTCATTCATTAACAGAGTATGATCCTTCACAAGAACGGTGGTATTGGATAAGAGTCACTGATTATTGGAGTCTTACTACCATAAGTAACGGTTATATGGTTTTGGATAGTTCACCCATACCATCAGTGTTATATCCCATCGTATATAGTGATGGTTTTCAAATAAGTTGGTCATTGAATAACGATGATGATTTTGTCTCCTACAAACTCTTTGAATCACTTTCAGAAGATATGAGTAATCAGACCTTAGTTTATGAAACAGATAGCAGAACAGATACCACATATTTAATTACAATCGAAGTCTTGAAATATTACCAAATTAGAATTGAAGATTATTGGGGTTTACAGTCAATAAGTAATATTGAAGTTGGTGATTATGAAGCGGAATTATGGGGAGAAGATTACTCAGTCTTGAATACTACTGTATTGAACTTAGGTGGTAATCAACTCACAGGTTCCATCCCACCGGAGATAGGTAATCTGACCAATCTGACTAAATTGTATTTATTCAATAATGACCTCACTGGTTCAATTCCTTCTGAGATAGGGAATTTGACCAATCTGACTGTTATGAGTTTTTACAATAATGAGTTCTCAGGTTCAATTCCTTCTGAGATAGGGAATCTGACCAATCTGACTAAATTATATTTATTCAATAATCAACTCACAGGAGAGATACCAGTAAGTATTTGTGATTTGGATATTAATTTTAGTCTTGGGTGGTTGGGTATCTCAAATAACCAACTCTGTCCCCCATATCCACCTTGTATTGAAGATTATGTGGAGGAACAGGATACGAGTAATTGTGATTAAACAGAATTACAATAAGGATTGATTCTTCTTAACCCTTCCTTCTTTTCCGTATCCTATATTTCAACAAAAGGTTCTATTCGTAGAACCTATTTTACATCTACACTAATTCCTATATATTCTGTTAGATTTAGTTAGAATGAAAATGAAAAACCACATCATCATATCACTACTATTCCTTTCTGTTGGGTGTTCAACATTTCAAAAAGAGTATGATATAAACAATATTACTGAACGAAATGGTGTATATGTCAAAAAGTTTAGTGATGAGAAAGTAAATGGTAAAGTGTTCCAAATGGTTGATGATATGAAAGTACCATTAGGTAAGATGAAGAATAGTAAAAAAGACGGTTTATGGACTTTGTGGTATGAAAATGGACAGAAGGAATCTGAAGAAACCTTCAAGGATGGGAAACGAGATGGATTAGGGACATGGTGGTATGAGAATGGACAGAAAAAAAATGAATTTACTTGGAAGGATGGAAAAGTAGATGGAACATGGAAGTGGTATTGGTCCAATGGAACAAAAATGAAAGAAGGAAATTGGAAGGATAGTAAATTAGATGGATTATGGACTGAGTGGAATGAGAATGGACGGAAGAAAATTAAAGGTATTAATAAAGATGGTAGAAGAGATGGATTATGGACTTGGTGGTATGAGAATGGACAGAAAAAAGAAGAAGTAACTTTCAAGGATGGAGAAATGATTTCTGGAAAGAAATGGAATAAAGATGGTACAGAAAAGGAATAATCAACTTTTATCAACCCACCCCTTCTTTTCCTTATTCCATATTTCAACAAAAGGTTCTATCTATGGAACCTTTTTTATTTTAACCTAATTTAGATATTTCTTAAGTTTTGTCACCACCGGAGTTTATTATGAAAATATTTTATCCATTATTATTTATACTGATTTCTTTTTCTTTCAGTCAAGAAGCTATCAACTATGAAACCACATTAATTAAAAAAGGTCAGTTATTTTATACCAAAGACACTAATAAGCCCTACTCTGGGCCAGTATTTTCCTTATCTGACGATGGGAAAAAGAAAGAAGAAGGAAATCTCAAAGATGGGGAAATGATTAGTAAAACTAAGTGGACATGGTATAAAAATGGACAAAAGTGGTCTGAAGGAAATTTTAAAAATGGTAAAGTAGATGGATCATTTACTTTTTGGTATGAAAATGGAAAGAAGAATTATGAAGAAAATTACAAGGATGGGATTAAAATTGGATCGTGGAACGGCTGGTATGAGAATGGACAGAAGAATTCGGAGAGGGCTTACATAGATGGTAAACGGGATGGATTGTGGGCAAGCTGGTATGAAAACGGACAAAAGAGTACTGAAAGAATTTACAAGGATGGTGAAGTTGATGGATTAAATGTTTACTGGTATGAAAATGGACAAAAGTATCGTGAAATGACTTACCAGGATGGAGAATTGATTAATGAAATATATTGGACTGAGAATGGTTTAGATAGCGGTGAATTGATTTTTCATTTTAAAAATGGGGAAATATGGAAAAAAGGGAACTTAAAGAATGGAAAACTTGATGGTGAATATATTGAATATGGTTTTTTTGGGACCAAAGACATTTATCATAAACGTATTTTACAAAATTATAAAGATGGGAAATTAGATGGCGAATATAATAATTACTTTGATACTGGAGATGTAAATGTTGTAAGGAATTATAAAGATGGAAAGCTTGAAGGTAGATTTACATACTATGATAAAGATGGTAAAATATATTGGGAAGGAATTTATAAGGATGATGTATTGGTTGAAGAAACATCTTTTATTGGTTCTAAAGGGCCCTTTAGATTAAACTAATGAAATTCATAGAAACACTCAAAAAAGTACAGATTGCCATTCTGGGAGAGAAAAAGCCAAAAGATCATTGGAAAAAATACCGGAAACCAAAATCCTGAATTAATATTTTTTAATAAACTACCCCAGATATTTTCTCTTTTTTAAGAAGAGTAAGAATAATTTTCATATAAAGAAATAATAAAATGTATTGGTAGTTTGAATTATACGTTGTTTTGCCGTTTTACTAATCATTTCCCGTTTCCACGGGTTTTTCATTTTATAAAGTTTTATTTTGTAAATTGGTGGGCCGTAATATGAAAAATTATCTAATTAAATTATTTCTTCTAATCTCGCTAGGGATTGCACAGAATAGTGATAATAATAGTGTGATTCGCCCTAGTGAAAAGTATAATAGTGAATTAAAAAACAGTAATAAAAACGGGCAAGGTACGTTCATATTTCCAAATGGTGATACCTATGTAGGAAATTTTAAAAATGGATCCTTTCATGGACGAGGGACTCTTCATGTTGCAGGTGGAGAAAGGTATGAAGGTGAATGGAAATCGGGTAAAAAAGATGGAAAAGGGACATACTTTTATCCTTATGGTAACTCTTACGATGGTGAGTGGAAAAATGATATAAAAGAAGGCCGGGGCATTTACATATATCAATTCGACGAAAGATATGAAGGTGAGTGGAAAAATGATTTAAAAGAAGGACAAGGTTCTTATGCGGATGCAAAGGGGAACTCTTATGTTGGTCAATGGAAAGCCGGTGAAATGGAAGGAGATGGCCTTTACACATTCAAAAGTGGTAATACTTATAAAGGGATGTTTTTAAATGGATTGAAACATGGTCATGGGACGTTTACCTATACAGATGGTGACAAATATGTGGGGGATTTTAGTAAGGGGAATATGGAAGGACAGGGTATTTATACCTTTAAAGAAGGAAATACCTACAAAGGACAGTGGAAAAATGGCGTAAGTGCCGGAATGGGTCTTTACACTTTCAAAAATGGAAATACCTACAAAGGGATGTTTAAAAATGGAAGAAAGGATGGCCGTGGAACCTTTACATATACCGATGGAGAAAAGTATATTGGTGAATTTAAAAAAGGGAAAAGAACAGGGCAGGGTATTTATTCATTCAAGGGAGGTCATACCTATAAAGGCTCTTTTTGGGATGGTCAGAAAAATGGCAAAGGTACTCTTACATATCCAAATGGTAATACCTATGATGGTGAGTGGAAAAATGATCTAAAAGAAGGCTACGGTGTATTCACTTATTTTAATGGTGGTAAATATGCCGGTGAATGGAAATATGGCAGGGAGAATGGCAAAGGTAAATTTAATTACCCAAATGGCGACATATATGAAGGTGAGTTTAAAAATGGAAAACTGGAAGGCCAGGGAAATTATTCCTTTAAAAATGGAGATAAATATGAAGGGGCATGGGCAGATGATAAAATGACAGGCCAGGGGGTTCATACCCTAACAATTGGATATACCTATAAAGGGAACTTCTATGATGGAAAATTAAACGGATTGGGATCATCTATTTCATCATCAGGCGACACTTATGTTGGGGAGTATAAAGATGGAAAAATGTATGGAATTGGTGTTTATACTTTCAACGATGGCAATCATTACAAAGGCCGTTGGAAAAATGATAAGCGAGATGGAAACGGAGAATTCACTTATTTAAATGGTGACAGATATGATGGTAATTGGAAAAATGGTCACATTCATGGAAAAGGCACATTCACTACTTCAGCAGGTGATAAGTATAAAGGAGAATGGAAAAATGACATGAAAGATGGTCAAGGGACATTCTTTTACGCTAATGGTGATAAATATAAAGGTCATTGGGAAAAAGATAAAAGAGACGGTCGCGGAACAATTAATTATATATATGGTGACAGATATGAAGGTCAGTGGAAAAATGGTCACATTCATGGAAAAGGAACATTCAATACTGTAGCGGGTGACAAGTATATCGGTGAATGGAAAAATGATATCAAGGATGGTCAAGGCGCTTCCATTTATTTAAATGGTGACACCTATATAGGCGAATTCAAAAATAATAAAATGTCAGGGAAGGGTGTTTACAGTTATAAAAACGGCAATAAATATGATGGTGACTGGAAAAAAGATATTAAAGAAGGGCAGGGAAAATTCACTTATTCAAATGGAGATAGATATATAGGCGAATTCAAAAATAACGAAATGTCAGGGAAGGGGAAATACACCTTTGAAAATGGAAACATTTATGAAGGAGATTTGATAAATGATAAAAGAACCGGTCAAGGCACTCTTGTTTTTTCAAATGGTGACATCTATGTAGGTCAATTCAAAAATAATGAAATGTCAGGCCAGGGTATTTACACTTTTAAGAATGAAGACACTTATGTAGGGGATTTGATAAATGATAAAATCACCGGTCAAGGTACTCTCACTTATTCAAATGGTGACAAGTATATCGGTGGGTGGAAAAATGGTAAAATGGAAGGTCAGGGTATTTACACCTATAAAAATGATGATACTTATGACGGAGAGTTTTTGAATGATATGAAAAATGGCCAAGGTATTTACACCTTAACCGATGGCAATAAATATGTTGGTGAATGGAAGAATGATACAAAAGATGGTGAAGGTAACTATTCTTACAGCAATGGTGATAGATATAGAGGGCAATGGAAAAATGATACAAAAGATGGTGAAGGAAAGTTTACTTTTGGTAATGGAGAAAAGTATGTAGGTGGCTTCAACAATAATGAAATGTCAGGCCAGGGTATTTATACCTTTAAAAATGGGGATATTTATGATGGTCATTGGAAAAATGATAAAAGAGACGGTCAAGGTACGCTCATATATTCAAATGGAGATAAATATGTTGGTGATTGGGCAAATGATCAAATTTCAGGGGATGGTATTTACAGTTACAAAAACGGCGACAGATATGATGGTCAGTGGAAAAATGGTTTCATTCATGGAAAAGGAACATTCTCTAATTCAGCCGGAGATGTATATATAGGTGAATTCAAAAATAACAAAATGTCAGGCTGGGGAAACTATATCTATAAAAATGGTAATATCTACGAAGGAAAATGGAAAAATGACAAAAGAGATGGGCAAGGGACATTATCTTACATCAATGGTGATAAATATAAAGGGAAATGGACAAAAGATAAAAGAATCGGAGATGGGACAATTAATTTTGTAAATGGTAGTACGTATGATGGTGAGTGGAAAAATGATTACATTGATGGGTATGGCACATTCAATTACTCAAATGGTGATATCTACGAAGGCGAATGGAAAAATGAGAAGAAAGAAGGCCAAGGGACTTTTACTTATTTTGATGGTGATTCCTATGAAGGCGAATGGAAAAGTAACATCAAAAATGGTATAGGCGCCTTCTCTTACATAAATGGCGATAAATACCAAGGTCAGTGGAAAAATGATAAAAGAGATGGAACAGGGGTAATTAATTATGCAAACGGTGACAAGTATGATGGCCATTGGAAAAATGATTACATTCACGGAAAAGGAATATTCACTAGTTTAGCCGGTGGCAATTATATCGGTGAATGGGAAAGTGACATGAAGGATGGTCATGGTACATTCTCTTACGTTAACGATGATATATATAAAGGTCAGTGGAAAAATGATAAAAGAGGTGGAACAGGGGTAATTAATTATGCAAACGGCGACAGGTATGATGGTAATTGGAAAAATGGTCACATTCACGGAAAAGGAACATTCTTAAATTCAGCCGGTGATAAGTATATCGGTGAATGGGAAAAAGATATTAAAGAAGGGCAGGGAAAATTCATTTATTCAAATGGAGATAGATATATAGGCGAATTCAAAAATAACGAAATGTCAGGGCAGGGGAAATACACCTTTGAAAATGGAAACATTTATGAAGGAGATTTGATAAATGATAAAAGAACCGGTCAAGGCACTCTTGTTTTTTCAAATGGTGACATCTATGTAGGTCAATTCAAAAATAATGAAATGTCAGGCCAGGGTATTTACACTTTTAAGAATGAAGACACTTATGTAGGGGATTTGATAAATGATAAAATCACCGGTCAAGGTACTCTCACTTATTCAAATGGTGACAAGTATATCGGTGGGTGGAAAAATGGTAAAATGGAAGGTCAGGGTATTTACACCTATAAAAATGATGATACTTATGACGGAGAGTTTTTGAATGATATGAAAAATGGCCAAGGTATTTACACCTTAACCGATGGCAATAAATATGTTGGTGAATGGAAGAATGATACAAAAGATGGTGAAGGTAACTATTCTTACAGCAATGGTGATAGATATAGAGGGCAATGGAAAAATGATACAAAAGATGGTGAAGGAAAGTTTACTTTTGGTAATGGAGAAAAGTATGTAGGTGGCTTCAACAATAACAAAATGTCAGGCCAGGGTATTTATACCTTTAAAAATGGGGATACTTATGATGGTCATTGGAAAAATGATAAAAGAGACGGTCAAGGTACGCTCATATATTCAAATGGAGATAAGTATGTTGGTGAGTGGAAAAATGACACAAAAGATGGTCAGGGAAAGTTTACCTATGGAAATGGAGAAAAGTATGTAGGTGGCTTCAACAATAATAAAATGTCAGGCCAGGGTATTTACACCTTTAAAAATGGTGATTCTTATGATGGTTATTGGAAAAATGATAAAAGAGACAGTCAAGGTACGCTTATTTATTCAAATGGAGATAAGTATGTTGGTGATTGGAAAAATGATCAGAAGGATGGGCAGGGCATTGATATTATGTTTTTTGGTGACCAGTACGATGGTGATTTTAAAAATGGTAGAATGGAAGGAAAGGGCATTTTCATTTCATCTATTGGGGATAAGTATGAAGGTGATTGGGAAAATGACAAAATGGACGGTAATGGCACTTTAATTTATTCAGACGGAAACAAATATGAGGGAGGGTTTAAAGATGATTACATTCATGGTGAAGGGACTTTTCAATATGCGAACGGAGACCAATATCAGGGCGAGTGGAAAAACAATAAACAGGAAGGCCATGGAACTTTCACTTATTTAAACGGAGAGACCTATGTGGGCGAGTGGAAAAGGGGTAAAATTTCAGGTAAAGGGATATATTCATATCAAAATGGGAATAGTTATAACGGGAGGTTTTTGGATGGCATGAAAAATGGTTCTGGAATATTATCTTACTCGAATGGCAATAAATTTGTAGGTGATTTTATGGATGATAACTTTCATGGCATGGGTACATTCAAATATAAAAATGGGAACAGTTATATCGGTGAGTTTAAAGATGGTAAAATGGACGGGCATGGAACATTTATTAATTCAAATGGCAAAAAAACTGTTGGTGAATGGAAAAAAGGGAAACCTTTATAGTGGTATTTTTGGAAACCAGTCTTTTGTGAGGTTTTCTTTATTAATTAATAGGCTCAAATTCTGCTCCATAATGCCAGGCAAGATTACAATAATCACCGCAGCAGTATTTTTATCTGCTTGCTCCTATTTCCAGAAACCGGAGATTCAAGTTTTTCTCAATCCATGGACAGGGAAAACGATCTATTTTGTGGATCTGGATGATAAATACAAACGAACAGCCAGTTTTAATCGTGTTTGGTCAAAGCTATATAAAAAAAAGTTTCGTCCATACCATAAGTTCCAGAATAAATCCTATACAATCCTTGGAACGTATGAAACCTGGAAAAATGATTTTTTGATCATTAAAGATGAGAAAGATCGCCGCTATAAAATGTTGTTCAATTTTGATGATGGCGAGATTCCTGTATTTCCAAGTTATATTCTATTTAATGATGCACTGGTCGAAGCCAAAGCCATGATTGGGGAAACTATTTGGCTGAATAATACCTTGGATTTCAAAGGATTTTATTCTTTTGCTGATTATGATTTTAAACGATTCGAATCTGTAACTGTTTTGGATGTTCACCCATATCAGAATCGAGATTTTGGTCATCCTGTGTGGTTAAAGATAAAAGCTAAAAATGGATTGGATGGATTTGTTCGATATAATGGAGAAGAAGGCCGTGTGGGGGTACAGGATTACTACTATACATCGGATCCATTGCCCCGGGAATGGGGGAAAGAAATGATTGATAAAGTTTTGAATAAAGGAATTGAAATTGGAATGGCTGAAAGACAAGTTAGAATTTCAATTGGGAATCCGGATGAATTGAATCATACATCCAGCCGTCATGGCATAGCCGAACAATGGGTGTACGGGGTTGAAATGGGGAAAAAAGTCTATTATCAATTTGAGAATGGCAAGCTAACGTTCATTAATAAATAAAATATAATTTTGTTTCTCATTAGTTTAATCTATCTTTCCTGCAGATGAGGGCTGGAAGGTCATAATATGCTGGAAAAAACAGTGAAACCAATTATTCCATCCATGTGTTAGAGTCTATAATTTCATATCGGTTTTATTCCAGATAAATCATGCAATTTCCTAAATTTATTTTATTAATCTTAATTCTAAATCTTCTAAAAGCAGATGGGTTTGACACCTTGACCTATTATGAAAAATTTGATGTAGCAGTTCAAACCTACAAGGAACAAAGATATCGTCTTTCAGAAAAATATTTTTCATCCATCCTGATCACAGATAAAGATTATCGGGATCCCGCATCTCAGCTCATGTTAGCCAAATCTCAATACCAACAAAATAAATGGCAAGATGCAGTTCGGTCTGCTAAATCCGTCCTTTCGAATTTTCCTGGATCTCCCTACCAAAACCATACGTTACTTTTGATGGGGGATATCGCCTTATCTCAAGGGAAAAATAGCGAAGCGTTCAAAAACTATTTAACGATTCGATCAACAGCTAAAGATTCTCTTCAATTGAGTGATATAGACCAACGACTTATCATTTGTATAGGCAATGGGCTGAAAGAGGATAGAATAGAGGGAATCCTTTTCAGGGAAAAAAATTCAACAAATCGTGCAATTATTAACTTGGCTCGTGCATACCTATCCTGGATAAACGGAGATGCATATGATTTCTCCCTAGCTTTAAATGGAATTGATATGCAAGCTTTTCCACAATCCTTTTCCCACATATATTCAACAATAAAAAATACAAAACCCAGCAGTCTTCCCCGCTCAATGACTCTAGGGGTCATAGTCCCTTTGTCGGGACCTGAAAAAGAGTTAGGCCAATCTTATCTATTAGGACTAGCTGATTATCTAGACGATATATCATTTGTACATTCCATACGATTTCTGGTTTTCGACTCAAAGGGAGATGGTGTGAATACCTTGCAAATTGTGAAATCGCTCCATTCTGATCGAAACATTATTGGTATTATTGGTCCACTATTAGAAGAAGAGGTTTTGACCTTGGCCGGGTTCAAATCTTCCTTACCTATCTTGATACCTAATTCAGGGTCACCCGGACTGTCTGACATTGCTCCAAACCTTTTCTTTTTATCACCATCTTCCAGAACTATTGCTCGTCGTACCGCCCAGTTGATGATTACTGAATTGGGATTCGAAAATATCGCTGTATTATCACCTGGTGATGGCAAATTAAAAGCCATGACAGATCACTTTTTAGAGGAATGTCGCCAATTGGGAGTGGACCCAGTGGCAACGGAATGGTATATTGAAAAACCGGAAAATATATTACGCCAATTCAAATCCATTCGAAAAATAGCGTGGACACTTTTGCCGGAGAAAGACCCCAATGAAGATGCTATGAACTTAACAATTGACAGTTTAGATGCGCTTTTTGATGTGGATGTAACTGATTTCTATCAAATTCCTGAAGAAGAAGAGAAAATGGATAGGAGGGATTCTGCCAATGTGGTTCTTGAAACTATCCATGCCATGTATATTCCTATTAGACAAGATGAACTCACCTATGTAGGAACTCAATTTCCCATGTATAATTTGAAAACCATGCTTTTTGGAAATGAGAATTGGTTAGATATGACTATATTGAACCAAGAATTGATCGGCCCCCATGTACAAGGTATGCGAATCATTACGAACGTGAATTCGGCTAATTCATTTAATAACGATAATTCAATTTCTAATTATCACATTTTGGCTATGGATCATGCCTCATTCGTGCAATCCATAATAAGTTCAGGAGTTATGAATAGAAGACAATTCATGGATAAACTTCGCAAACATAGTGGATTTCATGGTGAACAAACATCAATCCAATTTACCGGTGCCAACAGGAATGAAAATGGCTCTGCCCAGGTGTTGGAATACACCCAAAATAAATTGAAAAATATTGGTGTGTATGATGGCACTATTTATAGTGATACTGCTGAATGATTCACAAAGACTGGGTGGATTTTTCCCATCATTTTTCTAATCAAAATATTAAGGCTATTTTCTCTTATAAATCCTTCAATGCTGATGGTTTAGAAGGGCGAAAAGATCTGGCGGATCAAACTGGGTTTAATTCTGATTCTCTTATTATTCCTAAACAGACACATTCCACAAATATATTATTTCCGATGGAAGCGGGTCGGATTTTAGATACAGATGGTGTTTTTTCTTCGGATCCAAATTTAGTTTGTTCTATACAGGTAGCGGATTGTATGCCGGTTTATTTTGTTCATCAGTTGGATTCGGTATTTGGTTTGGTTCATGCTGGTTGGCGAGGATTGGTTAATGGAATTTTACTACAATCCGCAAAGCAGATAGAAGAAAAGGGAAAATCCTTATCTAATTTTGATATTTTGATTGGTCCGTCAATTCAAAAATGTTGTTTCGAAGTAAGTGATGATGTGATCAACCAATTCGATCCAAATTTTATTGAAGAGAAAGGGGCTGGAAAGTATCGAATTGACCTCCAAAAATTGGCATTGCACCAATTAGTCCAAAATGGATTCAAAAGTGAGAAAATAACAACTTTAACCGAATGCACTTATTGTGAAGCAGAAAAATATCATTCATATCGTCGAAACGGAAAAAAAGCTGGACGAATGATTGGATTATTGGGATACTGTTAATAATCTGGAAACCATTTACGAATTAATTATTAACACGTTACTAATTTACAGTTACCAATACCCGATTCCATTTCACCCGTCTAAATTCCTACCACTTTATTTTATCTTATGACGATACTAGAAGCAACTATCCTGGGCATTATCCAGGGATTTACTGAATTTTTACCAATCAGCAGTTCTGGACACTTGGTCTTGGGTCAGGCAATCTTGGGTATCGAGCAACCGGGAAACGAATTTGAGATTCTTGTTCATCTTGGAACACTTGCCAGTGTGCTTGTGATCTTTTTTGATGACATAAAATCCTTAATATTGTCGCTTGCTTCAAAAAAGACACAAATATTTATTATGTACATTCTAATCGGGACTTTGCCTGCAGTTGGTATTGGACTAGGATTTAAAGATCTAATTGATTCCCTGTTTGAGAATGTGACGGCTGTTGGGGGCGCACTCATTTTTACTGGAGTTGTTCTCTTTGGATCATCTTTTGCAAATCGTCAGGATAAAGACCATTCTTTTTTAACATGCATCTTGATTGGCTGTGCCCAGGCTATGGCTATTATTCCCGGTGTATCCCGAAGTGGTATGACCATCAGCGCCGCACTATTTTTAGGTTTATCTGCAAAAGAAGCAGCGCGGTTTTCTTTTTTATTAGCAATTCCAGCTATTGGTGGTGCGGGGCTTTTAACTGCATTGGATGTAAGCGGTGGATTTCAAATGCCCATCCCGGTTGCTTTGGCAGGGCTGATCAGTTCTTTCGCGGTAGGCGTGGTGGCGCTTAAATGGCTCCTTGGTTGGTTAGAGCAGGGAAAATTTCATTATTTTGGGATATATTGTTTCGCAGTAGGGCTCATAACTTTGGTGGTTTAATATGGATATGATTGGCATTATTTTTATTCTTTACTTGGTATTTTTACTGGGTGTTGGCGTTTGGACATTCAAATTTAATAAAACCCAGGAAGATTATTTACTGGCAGGGCGGAAACTCGGTCCGTGGGTTACTGCTTTCTCTGAACGGGCTTCCGGTGAATCAGCTTGGCTTTTATTGGCATTGCCCGGAGCTGCTATAACTATTGGGTTAAGCGAATCCTGGGCAGTAATCGGAATTATTTTTGGTATAATCGCATCTTGGTTTTTAATCGCTGAACGTCTTCGGGAAGAAACGGAAAAATATGATGCCCTTACTATCCCAGAATATCTCCACCGAAAATTCAATGATAGCTCCAATATCATCCGCCTGTTTTCTTCTGTCATAATCGCATTTTTCTTTCTGTTTTACGTCTCGGCACAATTTCACGCTTCAGGCAAGGTACTAAATTCACTTTTTGATTTAGATCCCATTACCGGGATTTCTATGGGTGCTGCCATCATCATTATTTATACACTCATGGGTGGATTCTACGCAGTCGCGTGGACGGACCTTCTCCAGGGAATACTCATGATCGGGACTTTGGTCATCTTGCCTATTGCCGGATATATTGAATTATCAGAATCGGGAATGACGATTTCAGACAGTTTAGCGGCTGCGAATTCGGTTTTTAAAAATAATAACAGTTCCTTTTTTGGTGGTAAAGATGGTTTTGCGGCACTCATAACTGCATTGGGTGGATTAAGTTGGGGATTAGGATATCTTGGTCAACCCCATCTGGTAATTCGATATATGGCCATCCGGAGCTCCAAAGATGTAAAAGTAGCGAGAAAAATTGCCATTGCTTGGGCTTTGCCCGGAATAACAGGTGCATTTTTAGTGGGGCTTGTAGCATTGGTCTATTTTGGCCCGGAATACTTTCTTACTGTGGATCCGGAACAATCCATGCCGATTTTAGCCAAAAGTCTGCTACACCCTGTTCTTGCAGGGCTCTTTATTTCAGGCGCTGTTGCAGCCATGATGTCAACTGCAGATTCACAATTGTTAGTGTCTACCTCGGCCGTCACAGAAGATTTTTATCATCAATACCTTGGGAAAGATCTCTCTCAGGAAGTTCTGGTAAAATTGAGTAGAATCATGATTGTTGTTCTTGGTTTGGCAGCGTACGGAATTGCCATATTTTCAGAAATTCAAGGCAAAAAGATCTTTGGCGTGGTCAGTTATGCCTGGAGTGGATTAGGCTCAGCATTTGGCCCTGCTTTGGTTATGGCGCTCTGGTGGAAAAAGACTACACGCAAGGGCATCATCGCCGGTTTATTGGTGGGATTTCTCACCACGATCATCTGGGCAAACATTCCGGCATTAAAGGCTTTGGTTACTGAAAGACTTTCGAGTTTTATTTTTGCATTCCTTGCTGTTTATATTGTGAGTTTACAGACCCAAAATGAAAGTTAAAGACGCTATCAATGACTTGAAGATTGGGAATATTCACCCAATATATTTTCTAAAAGGAAATGACCAATTCCTTCAAACTTTTTTTATTCAGAAAGTATCAGAAACTTTTTTCGGTGATTCAGATAAGGATCATACGCTTATGCTTCCAGATGATATGAAGGGGAAGGAGATAATGGATCGTCTCACAATGAGTGATCTTTTTTCAAGTAAAAAACTATTTGTTTTAAGAAACCCTCAGCAGTTGAAGGGGAGACCAATTGATGATTTAATACAATATTGTAAATCCCCTATGGAAAATCATATTTTGGTACTGATTAATGATGATTGGATGGCCAAATCCAAATATTTAACTCAAATTGAAAAAATCATCAGTATTATTGACGTTCAAACGCCATATGCACAGGATATGAAAAAATGGGCAAATTTCTTTTTTAAGGAACGGGAAAAATTGGCTCATTCCAGTGTAGTGAATGTTATGGTAGAAATGGCTGGTGATTCGGTGGCACATCTGAATAATGAGATTGAAAAAGTGTGCCTTTGGACTGGAGATAGGGATACCATTAATTCGGAAGATATAGATATGTTTTCTGGTTGGAAGCGGGACCGGCAGCGATGGGAATTCCTGCAAGCTTTAGGAGGACAAGATTACGATAAAGCCATGGCACTTGGAAAGACCATCATCACATCAAATGATACCATGATTTCACTTATTTATCCACTCACAACTCTTTTCCAGGAAATGCTTTTTGCTAAAATGAATAATGGAACTTTAGGGGAACCGCGTGGTTATATGCCAATACCGCCATCGGTAAAAAAGCAAATTCCACAGTATGCTCGTGGATTTTCACAGAAAAAATTGGAATGTGCTTTAAATGAATTAGGAAATATTGATAAAAGGCAAAAAACAAGTTACAGTAATGATGAAACAGAACTCATTCAATTTATCGGACATGTCATTGGATAAACAAGAAGCACCTTTTGTTTACACAGATGAACAATTGATCGCTCGCTTCCAAGCTGGTGATGAAAATGCGTATATCGAACTAGTGAATCGATTTCGGGATCGATTGATCAATTTTGTTTTCCAGTTTCTTGGGGATAGGGAACAATCAGAAGATGTGGTGCAAGACACCATGCTGAAATTGTATGTGAAAAAACATTATTATCGTGAGATCGCTAAATTTTCCACATGGATCTATACCATTGCTCGAAATCTTGCCAACACAGAGTTAAGAAAAAGAAAAAGACGTAAAACTACTCTATTGAGTCAGATGACTCGAGATGAACGGGACTATGACTTACCTGCAATTCAACCGGAAATAGGCCAGGAAGTACAAAGCCAATTCGCAGAAAAACGGATTCAGGCTGCCATTCATGCATTACCGGAACATTTCAAAACAGTGATCATTTTAAGGGATATTCAGGAACTTTCTTATGACGACATCAGTAGTATTGTTAATGTTCCATTGGGGACAGTCAAATCAAGAATTAACAGGGCGCGCTTGCAATTGCAGGTCGATCTGAAAGACTTAAGATAAAATAGGAGTAAAAATATTGATGAATCGCTACCAATTTGAAGATTTAATCTCGGAATACATCGAAAACGAATTATCCCTTTCCAAGCGGAAAGAATTCGAAACCTATCTCGAAGAAAATCCGGATGCAAGAGGACTTGTTGAATCCATCCGAACGAACATGGCGCAAATGAAAACCATACCCAAGGTGATAGTATCTCCTGATTTCAATGATCGTCTTTTGGCCCGGATTCAATCAGATCATAATCGTCTTGATATTCCAATAACTTCTCAGCGCACTATTTTTGGATTTACACCTGTATATGCATCTCTAATGACTGGATTGGTGATTGCTTTTGTTTTTGTGTCGATGCAGTTGGTTTCACCGGCAGACGGTGGCACCCCATCACAAACTCAATTTTATGCAGAAGATTCTGTCCCAAGTCTTTCAAACCCACCTTTACAAAATGTGAAAAATCGTACTCCGGATTTGGCAGATGCAGATGCAGATTCATCCATAGAAAATAATAAAGTAAAATCTAAAAAAGATTTCTCAAAGCAGATGCATTTTGTGAATGATTAATCTTTGAGCTCATCACCAAACTGGTTTTAATCCCCGTCTAAACTTGTTAATTTTAAAGACGGGGATTTTTGTATAATGTCAACAATAAACAATCTACCAACTTTTACCAAGGCACTTGCTGCCTTTTGCCTCGTACTATTTATCTTTTTATTTCTCCCTGAATCTTTATCCAATTATTCTGAAATACTTAGATATTTAATATTGCTTGGTATTATTGTAATCTTGATGATATACAGCCAACTTTTAGGATCATTAACATCTTCACCAGCCCAGGCTGCAGAAGCAGCGGATACGGATGAATCCACCACCTATCAAACGGATTTAAAGACAACCGATCATCTCTATGGAAATTTGAAAAAGTTAGTTTTATCAACTGTAAAGGCCATAAATCCAAAATTTGATTCGGCAATTTATATGATTGATCCTGAAGCGGGTGTTTTTTCTCTACAAGCTTCACACACAGATGATTTTCTAGATTCAATTCCCTCAAATAATTCAATTATTTCTTCTATGCTTAAGGATACTAGTACAGTTTATCAAAAAGATGATAAAGATGGTTGGAATGAATTATTCGATGATAAACCTTGGCGAGGAAGTGAATGTATCATCGGAAGTCCAATTTCCCTTCATGAGTCCATTGCCGGATTTGTTTTAACAAGAATCGATCATTTTTCTGATATGACGGATAAAGATAAATCAGTCTTGCAGACAATGGGGAAATTCATCTCCCATGGATTAGGAAGCCTCGAATCTCTAGAAAAACATATCATGGGAGATGAAAATAAATCTCGAATTATTGAAATTCTTTCTGAACTTAATTTTAAATCAGATGAATCACAGGTGCTGGACCATTTCAAGTATTTAATTCGGACATTCTTCTATTATGATAGATTAACTGTTTCCTTAAAAAGTGAAAAAGACTTCAATTCGATAATTAAATTGGTAGATGGGGTTATAGATGAGTTTGTTGAAGGTACTGAATTTCCCAGCCATGGTACCCTTCATGGATTGCCAATCGCGAGCGAAAAAGTCGTTCTTTCACAAAATTGGAAAGAATCATATGAAAATGTTGCCAGGTTTAATTCAAATGAAGCACCAACTGATTTTCAATCTGTATTAGGTGTCCCCATCATAGCTAATGGAGAAAGTCGCGGCTCTCTCTTCATTGAACGAATAACAGGCCAGCCTTATACCACAGCAGATGAACAAAACCTTACATTGATTGGACGGGTGATGGGTGCATCATTGAATTGGCTTATGGAATACGAAAAAATTTACCAAAATGCTACTCATGACGGTCTTTCAAAACTTTTAAATCATCAAACTTATAAAGAACGATTTTCGGAAGAGATTCAACGGGCAAAACGTTTTCAGCACCATATGGCTGTCCTTATGTTTGATCTTGATAAATTTAAAAGGGTCAATGATACATTGGGGCATCCTTATGGGGATTATGTGATTCAAACCGTAGCTAAAATAATGTCGGAAAATGTTCGTACCGTTGATGTGGTTGCTCGTTATGGCGGCGAAGAATTTGCCATAATTTTAATTAATACTACCCCTGAAATGGCCTTGGTTGTTTCTCAAAGGATTGTAGATAATATTGCCGATTATCCTTATTCTATGAATGATGAAACTATTCATATGACTATATCGGGAGGTATGTCTTTATATCCAACCCATTCAGAAAATATGAAAGATTTGATTGGCCTCGCTGATAAAGCCATGTATGATGCGAAACAAGTAGGTGGAAATCAGATTAAAATTCACAGCAATGATGATGCAACAATTGCACCCACCTAAAATGATTAACAAATTTCTTCTCATTCTGATCTGTCTTGCTTTTTTATCAGCGAATACCGAACAGGAAAAAGAAATAGCCTTGCATCATTTTATGCAGGGTGAATTCTTAATGAATCAAGGCAATTATGCTTTAGCTGTCTTGGAATTTCAAGATGCGATTGATTTGGATCCCAATGCAGCAACCATTCATATATCAATAGCAGATGCTTATCGCCGCTTGGGTAAAGGAAAACGATCCGAAGACCATTTAATGATCGCTTTGGACCTTGATCCAAAAGATTTAGAAGCTCGGGAGATGCTGGGGCAACTTTATCTCGCCCAAAATAAGTTCATCGATGCTGAATTGGTCTTTAAAGAATTAAAAATACTTGATCCTGACAATCTGGATTATTTATTTACTCTGGCTGATCTTGCAAGACTTCAAAAAAATTGGGATTTGGCAATTGATTATTATATTGAAGGGTATCAAATCAATTCCATGTCGATCAACGGATTGGAACAGGCGCTTCAAATTGCCCTAACGTCCAGCAGTTTTGACCGGGCTGAGGAAATATGCGAATTATTATTAGAAGATGACCCTGACAATATCAAATTTCTTGAAACAATTCGAGATCTTACCTTATTCAGCCGCAAATTTGATGTGGCCTTGGACATGATCCATCGGATCGAAAATATTCAGGGAACAACCACAGAATTATTGATACAGAAAAGTGCCCTTTATGAAGAATTAAACGATCCTGACAAGGCTTTGAATGTTATGTTTGATGCGTTTGAAATTGATAGCCTGAATGTGAATGTGTTACATCGTATCGTTTCTCTTTTATTAGATAAAGAAGAGAATGAAAAAGCTATTTTATATAACCAGCTTATTATTGATCATTTCCCTGATGATCCACGTGGATTTATTAACAATGCTGTCATGGCCTTGAGCGGAAAGAAACCTGAAGAAGCAATTTTAGCATTAAGCCCCCATTTAGATCGATTTTCTCAGGATTTCACCATGCAATATCTCCTGGGGACAGCATATTATCAATTCAAAGATTATGGGAATGGTAAAATTCATCTTTCTCAAGCGTTAGCTATTTTTCCGGAATCGAGAAATACAAAACATAATCTTGCACTTATCTATGATACCACTGGTGAATGGGATAGATCGGATAAATTTTATATGGAATTAATCTCAACAGATAGCACCGATGCCCAAGCATTCAATAATTATGCCTATAGTTTGGTTGAAAGAGGGGAAGATGTGGAATTTGCCCTTGAACTTGCAATGAATGCGATTCGATTAGCACCGAAATCAGCGCCTTATTTAGACACGATCGGCTGGATCTATTTCAAAATGAATCGTTATGAGGAGGCCGTTGATTTTATACGACAATCCTTAAGTATAGACCCAGAAAATAATACCATCAAGGACCATTTGGATGAAGTGGTAAAAGCTAAGTCCAAGGAAACTACCCCGAAAATCCACCAAGTAGAAAAACAGGATTGAATGTTTCGTTACATTATTTTTTGTTGGCTTATTCTTGCAGGATGTGCTGGTTCAGGCACACAATTTTCACTCCCAGTAGCTCAAAGGACCTATCATGATCTTCTGTCAGAATATATTTCCTGTACTGGAAAAGGGAAAATTGTTTCACAAGGTCCTATTCAAGGTACATTGACTTTTACATTTATATCACAGCATGACAGTTCTTTTTTACAATTCAAAGACCCATTGGGTAGAAAGGCATTACTCATGTGGTTAACCCCCCACAATGTAACTGCTCGAAATTTGATTGAACATAAACAATATACCTATGGTCAGATCCTTGAATTTTTCCCATTTTTACAAATTGTGGAGCCAGAACATATCACTAAAATTTTATGGGGTGTTCAACCGGACTATGAAAAGGAATTCAATAATACAGAAATGAGTGATGAGCAAAGTATGCACCTTAATTTTGAAAAGAACGATTTGGACAATGAATCCAATGCTCTTGTTGGTGCAACGTTTAGCGATGACAATTCATTTCAGTCTGTAAAAATTCGAATTAATGGACGAACTCGAACTCAAACACATCTCAATTTGAAAAAAGTATGGAGATTATTACAAATTTAAAAATGAATGTATCAGTTGTTATTCCTGTTTTGAATGAAAAAGAATCCTTACCGGAATTAGTAAGGGAATTGGAGCATAGCCTATCCACATATTCTGCATGGGAAGTATTATTCATTGATGATGGGTCCTCCGACGGTTCAACGGAATGGATGTCGGATCTCTGTACAAAGAATTCCAATTTTAAATTGCTCCAATTCTATCGGAATTATGGGAAAGCTGCCGCTTTGTCAGAGGGTTTCAAAGTTGCTACTGGTGAATATATTATTACCATGGATGCTGATCTTCAGGATGATCCTGCAGAAATTCCTAATCTGATATCAAAATTATCTGATGGGTGGGATCTCGTTTCCGGATGGAAAAAAACGCGCCATGATCCACTAAATAAAACTCTCCCATCGAAAGTATTTAATTTTGTAACAAGATTGATGACGGGTGTGAAGATCCACGATTTCAATTGTGGATTAAAAGGATATAAACAAGCTGTGGTAAAATCGATAGAAGTTTATGGAGGTCGCCATCGTTACATCCCTGCTTTAGCAGGACAACAGAAATTCAAAATCACTGAAATTGTGGTAAATCACCGTGCAAGACAATTTGGTGAAACCAAGTATGGTGGATCCCGAATGTTTCATGGGTTTTTTGATTTGATTACGATTTTATTTTTAAATCGCTATACACAACAGCCACTACACCTGTTTGGCATGTTTGGGATCGGATTTCTAAATGTTGGATTTATTGTCGAATGTTTTGTTCTCTATTTCAAATATGCTTTGGGGGAACACTTTTCTAAACATATGGCACTTTTGATGTTTGGCATTATGCTGATTGTCATTGGAATTCAATTTTTCTCTATCGGCTTATTGGGAGAATTAATGACCAGATCCACACAAGGACAAGAAAACCGAATCCGCCGATTCATCTCAAAAGATTAACTTTCAAAAATGGCTGGGCTTCCACCGATCATCAGCATTATAACTCCAACTTATAACAGAGCTGATGAACTAGTTCATTTGTATGAATCTTTAAAAAAACAAACTGTTGATTTAAAATTATTTGAATTTATTATTTCAGATGATGGATCAACAGACATCACGCAATCTATGGTAGAAGAATGGCAATTTAATTCACCATTTAAAATTAGGGTCATGACTAGAATACATAAGATAAAAGGCTGTAAGTTCTTATATGACAATGAGAAACAAGTATGTTAGGCGTT
>ENA-OREN01001431-OREN01001431.1-marine-metagenome-genome-assembly--contig:-NODE-1431-length-27940-cov-4.545383_pt1 | contig 27940 bp, 36 predicted proteins | sample MGYA00248624_ERZ508555 | MGnify/ENA primary metagenome ERZ508555 (study PRJEB26222, sample SAMN06267773) | marine metagenome | isolation source: Saanich Inlet, British Columbia, Canada | place...
ATGAAAGAAGATGCGTTTGCACGTATATCTTTTGCTGATGCTTTAGTTGCAGTAACTCTTACAAACGATCAAGTACAGGCTGATAGAAAAGCTCTTTTTGACACAATGAATGAAGGCCTTGGAGCAATATCACACCAGATGTTTTTTATGGATATGTATCCAGATTTCACTTCAAAGAAGTTAACTTCTGAGGAAATCCTGGAAGATAATAAAAAAACATACTTTTTTAAATCTAGTGAGTATGTAATTAATTTACACCAAAAGGCGAGAGATGCAGCTAGAGCTGCTGTAGAAAAAGGAATTGGTAAGGATGAAAAAGATCCATATTTGTTTAACCTGAATATAGCACTAGATGCGGTTGCGCAAATAAAACGAAGATTAACTGGAATAATACACCAATCAGAGGGCATAGAAAAAGCCATACAGACCCTGTCAGTACTAAATGAACAGAGTGTATTACCCCTACTTAGGCTTACTAGAGAAACTGTTGAATACACAGAGCTAGAAGCATTTTTAAATAAGCTTGAATCTAATATAGCTACTAACAAACTAATTAAGGCCGCTCTCGTAGGAGGATACGGTATAGCAGAAATTGATGCTATCCAGGGGAAAGATAAAGCTGAGCTAGATAGATTAAAATTTGCTTTGCAAGGAACATTTGAAATGTACCATACATTAGCTAGTAAAGAAATGCTTAGCTATTTTAGTGACCTAGATGATGCACAAGCTGTTAAAATGCAAGAATTTGCAGAAGAGTTTATTAATGCAGATAATGTAGGGGAGAGATTAAGTGGCTTTACTTCAGCGAGGACTTTAGATGGTGTAACTGATCCAGTTGATGAAATAATTTCTATAGATACTACTACCAAACTAACTCCTGAGGAAATAAAAGAGAAAGCTAAAAATCTACCTAAAGTAGAAAAGTATGACTCTGCTAAAGAAGATCATTTTGTGTTTATTAGAATGGGGACGACAAAAAGTGATCAGCAGATAATAAGAGTAAAAGTACATAGTTCTATGTTGGTAGAGGGAATAGAACTAGCTATTACTAAAACTATCTACAATGACACGGTAGTAAAAGAGGGAAAAAAAGAACAAATATACTATCATAAACCTAGAGGAGGATACACTGCTGTTGAAGTTAGCACAGGGTATATGATGGGAAGAACGAATTGGGAGTCAGAAGCAACATTAAAAGAAAAAGTGTTAAATACTATTTTTTCAAGTAACAGTAATAGCGACGTTGTATTAAAGCGCATCTCTGATTCAATTAACGATAATAAACTTCCTGCTCCTACTGGTCCAGTAGCTACAGTACTAGATAGTAAACCATCTGATACTACTGAGACAGGTACTGATGACGCAGGTGTAGGTACTTTAGGGGTAGAACTAGATAGGATTAATCCTGTAGAAACACATTCATCTACAGTTACAAGTAATACTATAAATAAGTTATTCCATAAGTTCCAGGAAATATCTGCTCCTTACTATACATCAAAAGAATCAAAAGTTGCACATACTAATGCACTAGAGAAAGTATTATCAGCTGTGTCTGCAGGGCTGGATTCAGTAAGTAATATAAATTTAAATGTTGAAAAAGTTGATGGGATTACTCAGGGTAAATACTTACCTGCATTAAATAGAGTAAGAGTATCTTTAAGTAGAAAACCTCCTTTAGCTATAAATGGAAGTACTCCTCAAGAAGTGTACGTACATGAAATGTTACATGCACTTCTAAAAGGAACCATTAAAGAAAATCCTTTATTAGTTACACAGCTGCGTAAATTATTCCAGCAAACTAAACAAGAATTTGATTCTAATGGTAAGCATCAAGTGTTCCTGGAAGGAATAGATAATCCAACTGAACATGATATAGCTATGGCTAAGCAGCAATATAGATATGTATTTAGTGATACAAAAAAAGAAGATCATGGAGAATTAGAAGAGTTTCTAGTATATGCTGTAACTAATAGAGCTATGATTAGTTATTTAAGTAACACGCAGATAGCGCTACCAGTAAGGAATGCTAAACTGTTGGGTAAACTGCAGCATATGGTAGATGTGCTTATAGATCTTGCAATAAGACTTCTTTATAAAAAATTTAGTAGAGGAAGTAATGCTTATGCAGATGCATTAGCTACAATGGAGTATTTGATAGAAGCTCAGAATAAAAATGAACGGCTAGCAAATAGCTTTTCTCAAAAACTAAGTGATAAATTAACAAAAGGAGATAAACGAATAAGTGAATGGATTTCAAAGAAAGCTGAAGATATGTTAAATGCTGATAGCGCCTCTAAATTAGCTAAAGTTAGAGATTCTGCTATTGGTGCTGCTGGGTTGATTATGAGTGACAATGCTAAAGCACAAGCAGTCAAACAGAAACTAGGCAGCATACTAGGTAAAACCGCCAGATCTATCTATAATAACTATGGTAGTGGTGTGTTATCACCAGCACTAGTTATGTTGCTACTTCAGTCTAAAAATCTTGTAGATAAAACTACAATGACAACTAATAGAATGTCTGTAGAGTGGTTTAATGAAAAATTATGGGTGTCTACAAAAGGTAAGGATATTAGTCATTACACTAAAGAAGCACTTACTAATGTAATACTACGCACAGGGCTGTCTGGCTTAACAAAGATCCAGATGGAACCTATAGATATATTTAACTTATTAGGAAGTCCACAAAATATAAAAAAACAAAAAGATAAAATATTAAAGCATCTAAAAATAACTGGAAATCATATAGCAATTAAATATGCTGAGGAATTGGGGATACATGCATCTACAGGAGATTCAGATGATAACTTACCACAAATACATGATAATGGATATACTATAGCAGTGGAGCATCTGAAGAATGTAGTAGTAGAAGACGCTACAAAATATTTAGAAGCATACGCTACGCTAGTTGCTTTAGATAACACCGATAAACGAGAAGTAGCTGCTGTTAAAGAATTATCTACTGCAGAATTTTTTGCGAATCCAACAGTCAATGGAATGACTGATATACTTTTATACCATGCATCATACAATGAAAAAGTATTGAAAGATCTGTTTAAAGGAAATCCTACCCAAATGAGATTTGGTTATATTATAGAGAAGGTAGATAATTTACATGGAATGGTGATAGGGAAGGTAAGCGAGGAAGCGGCTAAGAAAAGAGAAGGGTATACCGAGATGTACCCATTAGGTGATTTAAATGGTGTAAGTGAAAGTGATAATGCTATATTCGTAGGGCATAACATACCAGAAAATCCTTATGTTTCAGGGATATTTTCTATGGCAGGTACACGGCACATGGGTACTTCGCTAAGGGAAATACTTAAAAATCATCCTGATTATATTAGAAAGAATGGAGGTATAAATTATCCTGAAATTGCCAGGACAATACATAGAGTAATAAAAGCTGATGCAGCAAAGAGTGGATCTTCTGTTTCTTATAAAAAAACTAATCTCCGTCCATTAAGAAACGATCAAAGGGGTATTGTAGATTTTAAAGTCATGATGAATCATGCTACGAAAAAGAAGTTATTACGTCCTGACCTGGAATTTCAAAATGTATTTGCTAATATGCAATCTACTCTAGTAGGTAGGGTGAATACGGTTACTGTAGATAAAGCAGTAGTTGATTCATTAGTTTGGGAGCAAGATAATATAATGCCTAATAATCCTAATCTACCATTTATAAATATACTAGATGAGGATTCTCCATTTCATGAGCAGTACTTACGGCTTCCCAGGGAAATACGGGAGTACATGGAGAAGTATATTATTAATGTAAAAGGCAAACCATCATTTATGATTAATGCGGATCAGATAGATCAGGTATTTGGATATTCTGCTCCAACTATAACTAATCTAAAATGGGTTAAAAGAAGTCCTACTGTGTTAAAACATGCTAGATTGGCTGAGTATATGACTAGACAAATTGTGTCTTATGCAAAGGATAGGATAGTTATAGCTACCCCTGCAGTTGTAGCTAGAAATATACTATCTAATACAGTTAACCTAACTATTCGTAAAATACCTTTTCCCTACATAGCTAAAAAGTATATAGAAGGTTACACAGAGTATCGTAGGTATACTAAAGATCTTACTGAAGCAAATGCTTTAAAAGTCAAGATAGACGCAAATAAATTACCACCGACTAGCACCGAAGCTAAACAGTATGTTAGATTAGTTAAAGCAGTTGTGGCTAATAAAATGCATACATACAGTAAGCTTGGAATAAATTCAATTATTGTTGAGGATGTGAATACTGCAGCTACAGATGGGTATTTAAATAGACTCCAAAAACAACTAAAAGATACTGGTGTAGGTAAACTTATAGGAAAAATGCCTACATCTGTACAAGAAACTAGCAAAACATTAATACTAGCAAAATCAAGTGCAGTGTACAAAGGATTACAGCATGTAGTGCAGCTGTCAGATTTTCTAGCTAGGTATGTAATGATTGAATACGCTGTTAATGTAAAAAAGCAACCACAAAATATTGCTGTAATGGAAGCTATAGAAGCATTCGTATTATTTGATGAAAACTTAACCCCTGCATTATATGCATTAGATTCTACTGGAATAACAATATTTGCTGCGTATGCTATGCGTAATGTGAGAGCAGCTAAGGCCCTAATTAAATACTCTCCACAACTTGCTACATTAGGTATTGCTGGTGATTCAATCTTAGGAATAGACGGTATGTCAGCTAATATATTGCAAAGCCCAATTCCTAGTTTGTTTAATCAAGCAAATATTTTTGATAAAGCTACGGATCTTACAGGTCTTGAAATACTTTCTGGTTTGGTTTCTGAGTAGTTTAACTGTTTTCATCCGGTTCTTCTTCGTATGTAAGCAGCATAACTACAAATACAGTTAATCCTATTACAGCTATGCTAATAATTACAGGTAAGGAATAAGTTACTAATACTAGTACAATTCCTAAAACTGTTAGTACTATTATAGTGATAAGCAATATACGCAAGGTGCTGCTTATTTTTTTCCATACAGCCATAGTCTTAATTGAATAATGAGTTAAGATCAGTAAGTGGTTCTGTCTTAGGTACTCCTTCATTAGGTTCTGGGTCAGGTTTTTCTTCTGCTGTTATTTCTTCTGTTACTACTACTTCTTCGTCTATTGATATTTCCTCAGTGTAAGCGTCACTGGCATCTAGATTAGAGTCAGCATCTTGGAGTTCGATAGGTTCAGTTTTTATCTCAACTAATTCTGTACTCTCATTGGGCTTACATAGTTTACCATCCATGTACTCTTGCCCATCTGCTCCAATGTAGTATGTAGCATTATCAGGTAATGTGTCATAACCTGTTTGTATCATTGCTTTTTCGTAATCTAATAAAACCCTACTTAATCTAACTTCTTCTTTGTGCATCACGATTTCGTGCTTAGATCGTCGTTTTCCTGAGATGGGGCTATATTCGTACTCAAACTGTTGTTCGTTGTCAGGAGTAGGCTGTGGTACATTATTTACAGGTATTACGCTGTTAGTTGCAGTAGTAATTTCTAGGTTTTCTCTAACATATGCTCTAATTTCTTCTTTGACAATTTGTTCCATGTCAATATTTATTACAATTTTCATTTTTAATTATTGTTAGTTTGTTAGTGTGTGAGGCCGTAGTAAGCTACCATACAAGCATCTGATCTGCCATCTAGTAACCCTCCTCGTTTACCGTATATGTCTATATCGGGGTATAGCGTTTTAGCTATATTAGCTACATTTTTTTTAATATGCTTTCCTTTACTAGTTACTCCAATATGTTTTTGCCAAATTTTTGGAGTGACTGTACGTATTTTTGACTTGTCTCCTTTACTGATAATCTCAGAAATAGTAGTAACCATACCTAAATTTTTTCCAAATATAAAATTAGATTTAGCAGACATACCATATAAGGAGTGAACATCTTCTATCCATATATATGTAACTTTCTGGTTAAATAACCAAATAGCTATATCATACGTGGTTGACTTGTTCAGGTCGCAGAAAGCTATATATGTAGAGTCAGTTCGATCTAATACACATATAGCTCCATTGCTACCTGGGTCTATACCGCAGATTCTCATTTAGAATAAGTTTACTTGCTGGGCAGAATCATCAGATTGATTAAAGATACTAGCTGATGTGCTAGGAGTATTTTTAACCAAAGATTTAGAGGATTTGTCAATAACAATTCCTACATTTTTCTTAGCCCATTTATCAAAGACTAACGCATCAGAATTATTATGCATTTCTTCAGCAGATTTACCCTCGGCATTACCAAAGAACTTACATTCATTGATAGATCTAGTTTCGCCTGATGGGACGTACTCTCCTGCATCATTTTTAACATTTTTATTCTGAATTATTTGATGAACAGCTACAGTAATAGTACTATTAAGTAAAGGTATAATTACTGGGCGTTCTTTAGGTATTTCTTTACGCTCATCGTAGTCGTAAATTAAAACCATCTTCTTCTCCGTTTTATCTAAACAAGCAGATAAATGAGTATCCGCTGCGGCTACACAGAGAGAGTTTGCTGTGGAATAGCCAGGTAAAGGATATGACTTACCAGCTTTTTCGTAGTAAGTTTTATTACCTTTTGCATTACCTGATTTAATGTAGAATGCTTCTTTTAATTCTTTTCCATCTGAATTTTCAAGTACTACATTGACACTAATTGCACCAGATTTTGCTTGATCTAGATATGCCATTTTTACGGTGGCTTTGTATACCCCAGATTCCCATAGGTATCCTCCTACGGACTCTGTAGATACTTTTTCAACATTTTTTGGTAAATCCCAATCGGACATTTTGTTCCTTTTGAATTAAATTATTATTAGTTATTATTGTTATTATTATTAGTATTAATTAAGCTTATTGGTTCCTTTCTAGATAAGGGTTTACTAGTTCTATACTCATCAGCGTGAGTATGTGCACAGAAAAACATACCGAACTCAACCACATAATCTTCATGTAGGAGTTCTCCACAGTATGCACAAGGTAATTTATTTGTCATGAGTTACTCATGTAGTCTATTCTAAAATTATCGCCTAGAAGTCTTCCTGCATCCATCCATGCAGACTCGCCTTTTGCGTCAACTTCTTTTTGCACATGCAAGGGTAAATCTTCGAAAAATAATATGATTCCGTAGAATCTATTTATTAATTTGTCTATTCTTTTTTCTTTAGTGGTCATGTTAGGTTTTTATGAGAGTGTGAGGAAAGTACCTTGCCATCTTAGTTATTCTGCACAATTTGCAGAGCATAAGGCATGAATGAACTTATACAGGAGTATTAGCTTCTTTCTAAGATTACTCACTAGCAAACTTTACCTGGATTGTACCAGGATAGGAGGACACTAGCAGTTTAGACAAGGTACTTAGATTTGATTAGTTAGTAGTGCTTAACACTACGAGTGCAAAAAGGGCACACTTAGCATACTATTTATGTTTATTTAAAATAGCATTATAAGAAGCGACATCATGAACAGTATCTCCTAGTATCTTTATATTAGTATCAGCACAATTTATATTTGTTTGCACATCATCATGTTGCAGCCAGGGGTTAGCATGTAAGATAGCTCGCTTTAAAATATCTAAAGTCAGTTCCCAGAGTATATTCTCAAATACAGGAATATCTGGGTGAGCTCTAGCTATTATCCATACATCATCTTGGGTTACTGTAGATTGACCTAAATATTCTAATAGTAAGTCTATCTGATCATGACCAGACATATCAAAAGAATTGAACCGCAACATAAAGATTTTACCGGTTAAATTGTGGAGGTATTTTACTAAAGTAACGAACGAATAAATCCCGTGCTTGCTCACGTCTACGCTTAGCTGCTGCTGCTTTATTACGTCTAATTTGTGAGGCTTTAACTGCTCTAATAATATCGTAATTAGCAAATACTTTTTTCATAGCTATCCTTTACTTATTATTGTATGCTCGGTTATGTGCGTTATAATAAAATCTTTGATGTTTTTTAAGTGCAATTAGGGCACATTCTTTTGAACAATATCTTGTTCGTTTATGTTGTTCATCAACATCATTAATAATTAATTCATTACAGATGGAACAATTTTTACGCATAATTGATTTCCTCTATTATAGTTGATTAGCTAATTCTCTTAAAAATTTTTGTAGATTAGCATTATTATCAAGTATATCTTGTGCCTGAGCTTTTTCTAGCTCTATCTCAGATATTTTTGGTTGCAATAATTCCTGTAATCGGATTATTTCTTCTGTATTCTGGGAGATAACATTAATTAATTCTAAAAATGTAGAATCTTTTACCATTTATTTCTCCAATAAAATTTTAATATTATTTCATTCTTTTGCTACGTTTATACTCTTTAATTGCCCCCTCAGTAAATGCTAGTAGAATTATTAAAAGGGGAGTGGTGTATAGAGGTATCAGTATTAACCACCATGGCCAATCAGTATAATCTGATAGTTTAAGTCCTATGAATAGAATAGTTAATGCACTTGCAAATTTCATGCTACTCTGTATTTAGAGTGTAGCCCATTTCAACAAGGGCTTGGTTATACGTTGTATCTTCAAAAAGCTCACAGTCCTGATTTTCTTTCCAGAAGTACCCACAGTTTTCCTCCTTTTTGTTATAGAAATCAGTCATGCTTTGACGCCCTGATGGCGTAGCTGTTGAACGATAGCACTGCTTGCGCTTTGGGCAAACTGTACTCGCACACATCGTAATGTCAGGCATGAATACCTCCATGCTTCAGGATTACCTCGTCTATAACTTTAACAGGTACATGACCGTAGACTGTCTTCGTCGGTGTCTTGGGTTGTTCTGCATAAGGCATAAGTAAGGATTCTTTTACTGACGGAAACCCCACTTCAACTGAGCCATATCCAGAGTAGTGGTTAGGACTCTCCTGAACGGACATTTCAAATCCGTCTTTACACTTCACAAGCGGAGTACACCAGTCCGGTTGATTTTTTAATGTGCCTTTATATTTTTTTATGTATTGTTCAATTTTCATCTTGCTCCTCCTTCATAAGCTTCCAGAGCCTGCAAGATGACTTCGTGGCAATATAGTCTGCTAATTCTCGATTTTCTTTTGTATTCATTTTGTCTCCTTTATTATCTCCAAATATTTTTCCAAATATCCTCCATCAACAGTAGCAAAGTATGTTTGCACCTGCGCATGTGCGTCTACTTCTTCGTAGAATACATTTAAAAGTAATTTCACCAGTTTTCTAGCAAAGATTAACTCTTTTTCTATTTCTTCATGTTTCATATTGTTTTTAGTAACTGCTTTGGGTTCACTATAATCGGATATAAATTGCGGCATTGTTCCCTCTACTTTAATTGAGATTATCCTCTTTATAAAAATCAGTTACATACTGGAAAAAGTTTTCATGTTTAATAAGTGCTTTTATAGCTATATCAATAATATCTCCTCTATGTATCATAATGCCTGAACTAGAGAATTGTTGATCTTGGTATTTTTTAATTAAATCTAGAGTAGTTGCCCTAACATGTATTGGTTTATTCGGGTTACTATAAATTTTAGGTCTCCCTGCTTTCTTTTCCATTATAACCTTTTTCTTTTATTTGGTTTAACTTTAAATATCCAATATACCCAGTCTTCATCTTCCCATCTGTTGTGCATAACAGGAGGTACTTTCATTGTATAGTTACCTGTTTTATATTTATGTAATGCTTCTTCGTATGTCATTTTGATTTTTTTTGTAGTTAAGGGGGTAATCTAAATAAAAGCAGACACCCTATGTGAACGGCAGCACTACGCGGCATAGCCCAAGAGTCTTCCTGCTAAGGATGTCTGCTTAATTAATTATAAAGTGTAGTTAACCATAACAAATACTAGTTTATCATCTTTAATAGTAGGTATGGGTACACTGTGGTGCACACATAAGCATATATCCATTAATATGTCATCTTCTTTGGTATATTCATCTGCTTTTACTAGCCCACAATGTGAGCATAAAGTACTAGGATTAAGTATCTGTTTTATATTCTCTTGGTCATCCATTGTATCTACCATATGAAGGAGATTAATCATAATATGTACGCAATCTATCTATAACATATTTTATGTTATTATCTATGTAGGTTTCGTTCATTGCCCACATATCCTTAGGGCTGCTAATTCGTTCATTTACAGTTTCTTTAGTTGCCCTAGTTTGGTACACATGTTTATAGCCTAGATACTCTTCATCGTCAGTAACAGTAAACATATCTGATTTAGCTAAAGTATCTGATAACGAGGATAGAGATAATTTCTTAGTAGATATTACATTAGTGAAAAAACTCTCTATCCCCTGGTTCATTAATGATCCTTTTACTTTTACAAAAGTTTCATTTACCATTTCAGCTTCATTTAATACATCAGATGTGTGAGCTAAAAATATAATATTCTTAGAAGAAGAAGCAACATACTGAGACATTAATACTTTCATAAATTGAGCATAATCACCCCATGCTTTCATGGTATTAGTTGCTGTAAGTACATACTTACTTTCATACATATCCATTAGATATGTTAGTGTATCTATAATAATAGTATGTACATCTTGTAGTTTTTCAACTTCTTCTATTGCTTGGTATACTTGTAAGGGATCTGTTACTACTACATAGTATTTACTATTAAATGAATGTTTAAATGGTAGTTTTTTACCATTCTCACAATTTAAATATATAACTCCAGTATCATCCTTTAGGCTCTCTAAACTAGAAGATTTCCCTGTTTTACTTTTCCCTGAAATTAAAATTAAATGATCATTTTGCACTGTTACCTCTTTCTTGATATTTTTTGTTTAATGAGTATAGGATACTATTTTGTATCTGCTGAGAATCTAGTGGGGTCTCTAATGATTGATTCATTGAGGTTATACTAGATTTAATTACATCTAAAGCATACCCTGCGTCTATCATGATCATACCGTATCGGTATAAATGATTAGCTCGGTTACCTTCGATGGTATAAGTTAAGAACCATTTTTCAAGGTTACTTACTCCTTTTGCTGACAAGGAACTATTATTTATATCATTAGATTTTTTAGTTTCAGGTATAAATAAAGTTGCATCAATTAACTCTCCTTGGTTATACATGTATTGACCAGGGTAAGATTCCCATTTTCTTGCAGCATCTTTAGTAGCTGTGTCTACAGGAAATGGTAACCACTTGTAGACATTTGTCATATATTTAGCATAATCAGTAGTTGATAATTTTAGTCTATGCGACATCGGGAATATCAATCTAAACCGATTAACTTCTTCAGTGTTTCTTTTTGTAGTAGATAGTAGAAATGTGTATTTTTCCAAAAGTAAAGTAACAGCACTAATAGATATATCTCCATCACAATCACAAATTAGTAAATCAAATCCTGGAATAGTATTTTCTGTTTTTCTATGCTCATTTATAAAATTATGGGCCGCATAGTGATAACCAGTAGATGTTGTTATGTTGTGCAGATTAGTAAACTTAACTGTATTGGGAGTAAATCTGTATGTTTTATCTGTGCTTGTGCTCACACGTAGTTCATCTATATTGGAGATTTCTAATGTTTCACCTGAGAAAAACTCTATATCGTCGTGGGTGTACTTACGGATGATAATGTTGTTTTTATATCCATACGAACTAGCTAGCGTCATCATAGTCTTACGCTGCAGCTCTGAACCTTTATAAAAAGGTAGTTCTTGTATTAATTCGTGTTGTGTTACTTTCTTTTCTGTAGTTGCTAAGTAGTGCGCTAATCTCTTATACGCACCCTGTTTTTTCATAATAGAAGTAAACGCTTTACCTGAGTCTTCTACTACGTTTATAGCGTAGTCTATGTGATCAGAAGTAATCTCATGAGAAAGATCAGCAAATGCGTATGCTCCAGCTAGTTTTAATGTCTTATAGTATCTATGTACCATTTCTACTTTATGCACAGGTAAATGCTCATGCATTTTATCTGCCAGGTGTTCACACTTCATTTGGTAGTCTATTAAGTAAATAGAATTATTCTCAGACATAGTAATAACAGGATTAAATGGGCTGTCTGCGTATGCGCTGAATAAAGACTGCACGTCTTTGATACTGTTATTTAGGGATGTATCTATCATTTGTAGATACCTGTCTTTAGCAGTTAAATGTTTTTTCCTGCCTACTTCAGTTACAAAGCTAAATAGTAACCTTCTGGCGTACCCTGTCTCTAAAAATTCTTTAAAGTGCTCTTCGACAGAGTCACCATCTAACAACTTAGAAGGAGTACCAAACATTAATAAATTAGTTGGAGTGATCCCAGGTAATTCTTGGGAACGAATATTCTCAGAAGTGTTTTTAATTAGTTTTTGTTTAACTAGACCTATATCGTATAATTCTAAAAAAGTTGTAAGAACATCTGTGGATGCAGATAAATTAGAACCAATTTCATCTAATTCTAAGTTCATTGATCCAGCAGAAGCTAATAGTAGTTTTTCTCTCATTTGTTTAACAGCAGGCACAGTAGCACTGTCAAAACTAAATGCTAATTCACCTAGCCGATTAAATTGCTGAGTAAATTTATCTACTTGTATATCTGTTTCTTCCGCCAAGCTAATAACGCTATTACCGTTATTTACTAGAGTGTTCGCTCTTTCTACGGCCAAAGTGTAAATATTCTCTTCAGCTTTTTGATGAAATATATTTTTTAAGAATTTGGATTTAAAATACTCCATAAATTCTCTATCAAAAAATGTAGTAGAATATCCTTTACCTGCGCCAGAAATCATTAGATTAAGCACATAAGTATTAACTGGGATTACCCCTCTATCTTGAGTTTGGATGTTACACCTCATCATAGATGCTACTTTACTCAGGTAATACGCTGTTAGGACTCTGAAAGAGTGTCTAGTATCTGTATTTATTTTTTTACTGAGTATGTCTACTATTTTTTCAGATAATGGATGGTATTTTTTCATTAGGTCATTTATTTGATGTTGTAGTTTATACTAACAGTCTTCCCTGCATGATAAGTTGTTTTGCTTGGTTACAAACATTTAAGGCATTACAGTAAGTACATGCTTTTACTTGTCCTTTGACTTCATTAACTATGCCTACACTGCCTTCACTTGTTAGCCTTGCATTAGCGGCACCTAGGGTATCAAAGTTTTTAGTTGATCTATCTAGTTTGCTGGGGTTTTTGTAATACTTAAATACAGTAGCTGTAGCCCATAATTCTTCATCAGTGCACTCAGGGAGAGTTTCTTGATCAGCGTTAAGGTATGTCTGTATTGCTTTTAATTTAGCAGTTAACCACTGCTCAGTGGCTTCTAAAGACATAAGTGGATATGTCTTAGTCATTACTCTATTTTGTGGGTAATCTCTTTGTTGTAGCGCTTTAGCTTTACTCCAATCAGTAAATATAAATTCAATATCCATATAATCATCAGTAATGATATTAGGAGATAGCCATCTATATATTGAACCTTGTAAGATGTATTTTTGATCGTTAGATCCAAATATTACACTATATACGCTTGTAGACTTATAGTCTGATAGTCTACCATCCACAACAACATCATACTTGCCAGTTATTGTGTATTCACCTAATTTCTTTTCGTGGCGCTGCTCTATGTAAACAGGTATATCTTCTTCAGATAAAACTGTGGAATTAATCTTAATTCGGTTTTGCCAATCTTCTTTACCAATAGCAGTAAGTGCTATTTTTAATGCTTCAGGATTTTTCCAGGCATTTTCACAAGCATCGTGAAAAGCAGTACCTAATTTACTTGCAGCGAGATCTATAATATCTACTTCTTTTTCCAAGGTATCGTGCTGCATGCCTAGTATGATAGACCGAATACTGCGCAGCATAGCAGTAGTGCTTATAGCTGTATCTCTGCTATCATGGTCATAAGTGTCGTTAACTAAAAATACTGCTAACGGTAGACTGAGTTGATTTTTATTTGTGAATTTATACATAGATTACTTTTGAGAGGAGAGGGTTATTTGCAAGATATGAAGTATATATTTTAAACGGAATCCACTAATTTACAATACAATTTTTTGTAAATATATGTTACTGGGAGATGTACACATTTGTTTTAGCTCTAGTCAAAGCGACATACATTAACCTATTTCTAATAGTGATTTGTTTACATTTTAATATGTTGGAATAGTCAATGAATATTTCATCAAAAGTAGCTCCTTGAGCTTTATGTATAGTACCTGCAAAAGGTAATCTAATGTCAGCAACGTAGTTTTTTACTCTGTAATAAGTTGTCCATGATTTGTTTTTTACTGCAGTTGCTTTTAATTCTTTCAGCACTGTATTAAGTATGCCCAGATTATTTGGTGTAAATATTTCTACAAAATCAGGAGCATTACTCCGTTTTACTAGTAACTTATTCCCATGCATACCTTCATATTCATATGGATGGTAACTTATTATATTTATTTTTTCGTTGTTGTCTAATATGACTTTGCCTTGTTCATTAATAACAGATGTATTACTGATAAACTCTTCATTCTCATAGTAATCTTGCGTTGTCCCCGATAACAAATATGTAGCTTTGCGAATCATATTGTTATAGTTTATAGCCGCAGCATTAGTGTATGTACACATAGGTACAGGTACTTTGTCTCCAGCTTTAAAATTTATGTATTTATCTACAAATTTTTCAATAAACTTTTGGTGAGTTAATACATGAATGCCTTTCCCACTACTATCTAGCAGTGTGTCTATACTTGGCTCTACAGTAGTTTTTCCTGAGATAAAGTCTACATAGTCTAATGCTTTTTTTACTATAGGATTCCCTGCTAACTGGCGGTGTACTGTAGTTAAATGGAAAGTAGGTAGTGTAGCGTCAAATATACTGCATTGACCTTTTACAGGGGGTAATTGAAAGTAGTCTCCTACGAATAATACTTTTAAAGTATATTTAGACACTATGTTTGAGATAGCATATAGGAATCCGTCATTAATCATAGAGGACTCGTCAATAATGACTACTCCATTTGAAGAAAGTAATGGTTGGTTAGCCGTAATTAACTTTTCTTGGCCATTAACCAGATTAAACGATGGTTTTACTCCAAATAGTTTATGAGCAGTAAGACATGATTTAGCATGTTGAGAAGGTAAAGTAGATTTCAATATAGCTGCAGCAGTATGTGTAGTAGCTGCTAGATATATTTTTCTACCGTTTCCGTGTTTATCAGCAATTATATCCATAATAGACGCTATACAGGAAGTTTTACCCGATCCTGCTACCCCTGTTAGTACAGCTAACGTATGGGTGTAACTATCTAAATTTAATGCGTCTACGGTCTGACTTACTATGTCAAGCTGATGCTGGGATAATGTAATGCTCATATTTAGTTTAATTCTTCTAATATAGGTTTAAGTTTATAATGTGGCGTATATTTTACGATAAATTGCTTGATATTTCTTTATCGCAGATTTAGCGCATTCTGGGGAACAGTATTTAGTTCGTGGAGCTTTACCTTTTACATTAATAATTGGATTGCTGCATTCAGTACAGTTTTTTGTTTGCATAAGTATTCTCTGTATTTATTCATATGATTCTAAAAATTGAATAACTTCATTTAATGCATGACCTACATTTTTATAGCCTCTTTCGTGGCCTGCTCTTATGTATCCTAGTTCGTGTGTTAGAACTCTAAATATGGGAATGTGTGTTCCCTAGTTTTTTTGCTAATACTGTTTGTTTATCTATTAATTTACGTAAATTTACAGATACTTCTTCTTGAAAAGACATGTTACTCCTTATTAAGTAGTGAAAAGCTCCCTACTAAAATAGGCCTCAGATAAAGGGTACTCTTCCATAAGTAACCTAGCTTTCTCCTAGCAGAGAGCGCTGTTGTTTATAATGTAATTTCAGTGATTGAAGAAGATCGAAAAGGATCTTCTAATTTTTTACACTGTTTTTTGTATGATTGCATTAAACAGCTATTTGTATTACATTTTCTATATTCTTCATCTAGTTGGAATGCAATCCACCCTCTTTTCCTGAGTATACAGGCTAAGGTATGATCTGGCACTGATACCAGGTCAGCTACTGATGAAGCTAGGTCATTTATTATATTTTTAATTAACATGTTATATACTCCTTAGAATTATAATAGTTCGTTATCATTTAGTAGTTGCTCAATTTCTTCACTACTTGCTTTATTTATAAAGTAATCACTCATCTGTTGTACAGCGTATTGAGTAAGTGTATTAAGATCCATGTTATCAACAGCACAAACAACTGCATCCTCTATGCGTTCGATATGCTCAGAATATTGTTCTTTAGCTATGCTCATATATCCTTTCTAAATTGTTTTTTCAATTTCTACTAGTGTTGCGTTATTTTGCAATGGTTTTAAATCAGCCCATGATTTACCTATTTCCATCTCAGCAGTAATGTGTATATCGTTAGATGCAATAGTTAGGTGTTCTTGCCATTCCATCTCTTCGATCAATACATCATTTAAAAACTTAATGTATTTAGGTTCATCTTTAAGCATAAAGTATGCTGCATCATGGATCATGTTAATAGGGAGTATGTGCTCACCATACCCTGCTTCTTCTATGCGGGTATTAGTGGCTATGATAGCTCTATTTAATAACATGCCCCATGACTGAGTAATTGCATTATTTGCACTCCTTACTTCTGCCTGAGCTTCATATGGAGTTTTTGAATTGTCTAACACACACTGCGCTACTATTGGTGTTCTAAGTTGTAAACCAAATGCACAGTTAACGTATCCATGTTTTTCCATGAATACTTTATTTTTATTATTGAATTTATCAGATTCTGCATACAACGAATGAAATGCTTTCTCTATCTGTATAGCTTGTTCCATAGGAAATCCTGTTCTTTTATGAAGAGTGTACGCTGTACCTAGATATTGTAGAGCAAACGTAGGCGCTTTAGACTTAGTTCGTAACTCAGGATATAATTTTGCTATGCTATTAATAATATCAACTTTATCTGATAGGGTAGTAGTTTTTGCTAGAGCAGTTGTTATTTTAGGCATATCTTCTGGGAAATAAGCATATGCTCTGACTGAATGCCCATCGTATCCTTGAGTATATATTTTCTTTCTTTCTGGGTCTTTAGAAAGTATTGTTCCTATTTTCTCTTCAAGGGCAGTAAAATCAGCTCCTGCAAATAACCAACCAGGTTTTGCTTTAAAACAACTTTTAACTAGTTTGCCCATCTTACCCTTGCTTGGCAGGTTAGTTAAGTTGGGGGAATTACTTGATAATCTACCTGACTGAGTTCCACCCAATCTAAGATTTCCATGCAGAAAATCCTTTTCTTTCATAAACGCTTTAATAAATGTATTGTTTATTTTGTTTACGTCAATCAGGGTACTAATATTGTCTAGTAATGCTAATACATTGCTATCTAATATATGTGTTTTAAGCAGTTTAAGTGTTTCCGCATCTGTCTTAGGAAATCCTTTTTTAGTTTTATCTAGTATAGGAAACTCTAATTTTGTATAAAGTAGAGTACTCAGTTGAGTATTGCTGAATGGATTAAATTTTATATGAGCAAACTCATCTATAGTTTTTTTTAGTTTCTTTAATTCTGAGTTCCGTTTAATGCACGTTTCATACTGTAACTGTTTATTAAAGTCTTGAATGATAGAAGTATTCTGAATAGTTAATTTAAGTTTAGTCTCTTCTTCTTTTAATAGTCTATGCACTTCAGAAACTCTCTCATTGTCCAGAGGAAGCCCTACAAGCATCATTTTGATGATAGGGTATATACTAGGTTGGAATATTACTGTGTAAGGCTCAGAGAGTGTTTGTAATTTGTATTTTTCCCACAAGTAGTAAGTAGCTAAGGTGTCTATTAGATTGTACTTAAGAATATCTTCTTTATCGCAGTCAACAATATTATTTACATCTATTGCGTAATTTCCTGTATGAGCTAAGGCTACGTCTTTTAATTTAAGGGATATTGGCGTGGTAGCATTTTTTTGTAGGTAAGCTAGCAGCATAGTATCATGTACATTTTTAAAGTAACTTAGTCCTTTCAACATGCCTAAGTAGTCAGTGGAATGCTCCATCCACCAATCCCTAACTAATAGCTTTACGTCAAATAAACTATTATGAAATATTAATTTGCCTGTGTATGTTTCAAAGAATTTTTTAGTGTAATAAATGCCATTAGTAGGAAAGTAGATAGCACCTCCTTCATTTTTATTCCATGCAAAGGATATAGATATTATCGAACTATCTAGGGATAAGCCCGTAGTTTCTATATCTACGGCTAACGTATCATGCGTATAGAGGGAGTCCAGTAGCTCTCTATCTGAACTATAAGTGAGAGCATAGGTACTGGCATGGATAATGTTAGCTTGATTGCGCACAGCTGCGTTTAGACCAGCGTCAATAATGCTTTTATTTTCAGGAGATTTGAATAAACTTTTAAAGTGAGGAACGTACACGCATGTAAATCTTGTATACCCAGCGTATTTACCAGGAACTAGTGCTCCATACCAGGTAGATATTTTTTGAATTTTAGTAATAAATTTAAAATAATTACTATCAGCAATAATAAGTTTATCTATGCAAAAAGGTATTTTATCTATAAGTATATCCAAATATGCTTTAGCTGTTTTAGCTGTGATAGACGAAGAGCTGTTATAAATCAAATCAAATGTAGGGGTGTCCCTGCCTAAGGTATTTAGATAATTTTCTTGTATTTCAAAATAATGTTTATCTTTTTCTTTAATAAGCAGGGCTATATTACTAGTCATTTATAGTATCTCCATTTAATAAATACTCAGTTTTAAATTTAAAATACTCTTTTTCTGATAAGACATGAGAGTTAAAATCTTTGGAGCTAATTGGCCTAATTGCAGCTCCTTCTGGGGTGTAGGTACTAGTTATGATTTCTGCTCTCGCAATAATTTCACAGAAACTACTATGGTCTTTAGTATTTAATAATATACTATGTCCGTAAGGTAGGTCAGATAAATTAATTACGAATTTAGGTTCTTCTATTTTAGTTAACTCTTTTTTAGTGGGAGTTGCCATGGGTCAGTTAAAGTATACGGTTCTGCCAAAAGGCATTGCTGGTTTATCTGAAGTACACACCCATAAAACAGGTATTTTTGGATCTGTGGGAACATTAGCATACAAATCTGTAAAATAAATTAATGCTTGTGTAGCATTTTTTGACACATATTCCATTACTGGATCAAAGTTAGTGCCCCCTCCTCCAGTAAAATCTAATGATAAAATATCTGTATTGTAATCTATTTCAAATACATTATGTATTACTGAGTCACAGTCAATAATTTTCATATGCTTAGGCCGGAAAGTATTTTGTATACCTCTAATCTCTGAAAGCATATTGCGTAGTTCTTCTGAAGTAACAGAACCACTTGTATCAATAGCAAAAGTGAGTGATGATAATCCGTAACTATGTAAACTAGGTAAGTATACTGATTTATATCGTCTATTTCTTCTAGCCCAAGTATAGTTAGTTTTAACTGTAGTATTTATAAACTTATTAAGCAGAGTATGCCAGGGTAATTTAGGATTAATCAGTTCATCTATGTCACGTAAGATACTTTTAGGTATTTCCCCTGCAGATTTACCTGCAATTTTAGATTGCGTGACAGCTTTTACTAATATACTTTTTATTGCTTGTGTAGCGTCTTCTGCATCCCCTTCTGCTTCTAGTAGATCAGATAATGCGTAATCTTCTTGGCTTTCATTGTTGGTCACTAGAATATCGTATACTTGCTCTGTGGACATATTTGTATACGCTTTATCTACTAACCCTCCTGGAGGTAAAGTATATTTACTATCTAACAACATATTATTTATTACATAATCTGCTGCTTTATTCCAAAGCACCTGGTCACGGTTGCTTTGTCTAAGTTTATGCATGAAGGCTATGTGCCAACACTCATGTGCCATTAATCCTGTCAATTCAAGGATTGATAAGTTTTTGCAAAAATCAGGATTGTATAGTATTTGTTTGCAGTCAGTGCCTGCTGTAAGTACTTCATCAGATATTATGTGCTTGATACTTAGATTAATAGTAGATAGAAATACTGATCTAGTCATTAATTCTATCTTAGCTTTTAATAATTTTTTATCTAACATTAGAACATTTCTGATGCGTGTCTGGCCACCCATCCTTTAATTAGTATGTGTTCTTTAAGAGTAGGTTGTTTACTATAAATGTCTTTTAAAGTTACCACTTGGAATTCAATAGGTAATCTTTCTATTGCTATCATAATTTTATCTACATTAGATTCATTGATATTATGCGATAGCATTGTGGTGATAGCATACTGTTCACTTATTTCAGTAGGTACTTTCCACCCTTGTTTGGGATCTATAAGTATTTGCTCTATAGTAGGTAATGACCTGTATATCTCGCAGTAAGCAACGAGCTCTATCGATGTGCCTTCTCCAATAGTACCTGCTAATCTAATTTTATCTATAGTATCTATGGTTTCGGAACCAGAGATAACTTTACTAGCAAATTCAAATGTTCTTGGGCAAGGGAATGTTAATTCATCTGTATCTGGGTTAAATTTGTGCAAAACAGATGGTTTGAATTTAATAAAAGAAATTATTCTGTGATCTATATTATGTAAATTAGCCCACTCAATCCAGATGTTGCAATCCACAACTAATCTGTAGTGGCTAAGTCTAGAGGTAGTAGCAGTACTAGCTACATTTACTATGGCTCTATCACTGACTAAGTTCCCTGCCGCAGCAATGACACATTTAGGGTGCAGGGAATGTTCTTCTATGGTTCTATCTAAGATAAGCCTATACGCAGCGCCTTCTACCTCACGGGAAGCTGAGTTGAACTCATCTAAGAAAAGTAACCACCCAGAATATCCAGCAGGAATGGGGTCTGTGCTTAAAGGAAAATATTTAGGCGGAAGGAAAGTCATACGATCATCTTTTGTATCAGGGAACCCTTTCATGTCTACAGGTTCACATTGACTTACTCGTAAATCAACTAATTTTAGTTTAAATTCTTCTGCAATATTTTTAACTACATCTGATTTACCCATTCCTGGGCTAGAGGCTACCATAGGGACTAACCCTACTTTAAAATCTCTAATCATAGCTTCTTTTAATTGCTTTGTATTTACTTCAAACATATTATTTTTCTAATAAATTGTTAACTAATCTAGTCTGCAGTTGTGAAGGTGCGGTTATAGTAGGTAGGACAACTTTACCTTTAGAGTCTCTTTGTCTTTTAACAGGAACAGGCTCTGCAGGTAAATACTTATGAAGACTTTCTGGCCACATTTTCCTTATTTGTTTAGAACCTGTAGTTACACTGAACGTTTTTTCTATAAATTTGTTCATTTCACTTTTTTCTTTAAGTATTTCTTGTTCTCTATCTATAATGCCTGCTACTTCAGCGTATAAACTAGGGTATACAGTATAGTCGTTATCTTGAACTGGTGCTCTTTCGCCAGCTGACATTGTTACAGACCATATTTTAATGTAATTGTTTATAGGATCATCTTTTTTATAGTTAATGTTTACTGAGTATCTGTACTCATGGTTTAAGAAGTGTTTAGGTATTTTAGCTATGTACTCTGTGTAAGGATCATACTCTAAAGCAAGATTCTTTCTCAGGAAAGCTTCTTTTTCTTCGTCTATCTTAGTAAGATGTGCTCCATATAAATCAGACAATATAGTTTTTTTTATCATGTATCTGTTGTGCTCGGATATCCGCATAGTTACCCTTCTAATAGTTCGTTAAGTTTATACTTGTTTATTTGGTTAGTTACTTTGCAGTACTTACTATCTGGAAGTAATTTTGCAAACCTGACTACTGCGCTAATATCCATTGAATCTTTTATACATGTGTTGTTTACTCGCCAATTAGCACAACCTTTGTACATACATTCATTTATGACAAAATATTGCATTAAACTATCTCATTATGTTTATAGGTATTATGTCAAACAAATACCTAGTTCTTATGTCTCTATGTTATTAAAAAAAATAACTCCCTCGAATAAAGGGAGCTATTTATGTGGTTAAGATAGCATATAATTGCTATTTAATATCTCATGTTTAAGAGATGGAAATATAGGAAACCACGACTTACCCATACTTAACTCTTTAACTATAGAATTAAGCAGGCTAGAGTCACTTATTTCAGCCATTATCTCTCGATAACGCTGGGCGATTACACCCATGTTATTAGGATGACTACCAAAGCAATCATGTATATGAATTACTTCGAAGTCACACCTTCTAATCATCTCTCTAGCAATGTAACCATCAATAGAGTGGATAACATTAGGGAGTAATGATCTGTAGTTAGGGCTAGTTACTAGCTCTGTCCTATGAATACTTCCATATGGAGTATTATATTTAACTGCACCAAGTACAGGAACATGAGCTACATGGCCGTCAGGTAACGTCCACCTATGGTGAGATCCATTAGTATTCCAAAGATTATTAACTATGTCCATAACCTTATAAGCTCCAGGAAACAACTGCTGTATTACCTGATAGAATGCTGCCAGCTGATCTTTAGTCAGCATCCTCTCTGGAGTCTTTACGCTATTATAAAAGAAAGTCATAACTACTTTTTTCACAACTTTCCTTGTAGTAGGAATAGTGCATAAACTATTTATTGCAGTAGTAACTTCTTGATATAAGTCTCTTCTTACTGCAGGGTCTACCATATTAGTAGCAGATGCTGTTTCTTTGCATCCACTTAGAGCAGCCATTATCTGAATACCTGATGCGGTTGCATCAAGAGTCATCCAATATCCTGTAGGTTGATCATCTATGGTATCTAGGAGAGCCTTAACAGCTTTCCTGCCTAGATGGGGTTCATCCCACTTGATCTTTCCGTCTATGATAGTATTTAAAGACGATCTGGACCATTCTACTCTATCTTCCCATGAAAGCTTATCCTTGCCTGCATGGTTAGCTATAGCTATATATAGATTATCATAGTCGTTTATTATCTCTTTATTAGCTAGAGACAAAGTGGACTTAACTCGTTGACTACTCTGGATATTTAAAGGCCAACCAGTAGAATAACCTCTACCTCTACTATCGTATTTCCATACGAAGTACAGCTTAGCCTGGTTAAACATTGTCAGCTTAGAATTAACAGCTGATGTAGTCCATGGGATTGTCTGCAGTTTATTCAACACATCAGTGGATAAGGTTATCCCTTTAGGAATAAACCTAGCAGCTCTGCCTAATAAAGGTGGTTGTCTATTTAGATAGTAACCGCCTTTGTTGGTAGACCAATCAAGAGGTAACTCTAGCATAGGTAGGTCAGCGGTAAGTCTGTCCAGTATGCGTTGCTCGCCATGGCTCAGGAGAAACATAGGTTTAATCTTAAGGTCTGTAATAGTGAAGAGTATCCCTCCTAGCAATTCTAGGATGTGAATGCCCTTCTCTAATACTTCTATGCCTGTAGCTTTAGGAGTAGTCACTATCTCACCTAAAGGAACTATCAGCGCTCCCGGTTCTATAAGTCTACCTTTGCTAGACAAGCTTATCTTAGTAGCTTTAGTAGCCACCAGGTTAGCTTTAGGGATACTCCGCATAGTTAAATAGATAGTAACATTCTCTATCAGCTGGGCTACTTCGGGATTCTCTACTAGCATAGTGCTATTCTTTTTAGATTTCTTTTCTAACATGAACTGATCCATATGTTCTCCTGGGTAGGTTAATAGTTGTAGATAGAAACACTCTATCTAGGGGTAAAAAATAGGGTAAATGCATAAGCACCTACCCTATTTGATTAGATGAGGTCGCTTAAATTGACGTCATCCTTAATGTAGACTTCTGCTGAAGAGAAGTCAGTATCTTCATCGATATAGTCGTCCTCGGATGAAGGATTGAGGAAGCCTATAGATCTGAATCGTTGCACAGGGTTTTCCTCAGTGCTTGTTACCGAAACAGGAACGGACATGCTAAGTCCATTGTTATCGTTAACAGGTCGTAATACTAAGGCTTCAGCATTAAGAATCTTTAATGCTTGCTTAGGATGCTGGCAATTAACATAGGAATGTATATTTAGAGCCATGTGCATACCGGATACTTCAACATGGAATTTATTGAAGTTATTATTGGAAGCGGTAACGCCTTTATTAGTATTCATATTGATCTCCAATTAGAGATTAACAGCACAAGATTGTGCAATAGAATTACTACTTAATGCAGTAACACTACTAATAGCTCATACATAAGAACTATCCTGCCGGCAGAGCCGGCTGTTTAAAGAATAAATAAATAATAAATAAAAGACTTGCTATTAAATAAAGAAGAGAGTATAATATATTTACTCTCCCACCACATAAGTAAATAAGTATAGATTAAGGTTCTATATACTAACTACTCTATAAGTTTTATGTTTTATATACTTAGGTATCCCTTATATATCCCTCTATCTTACTGTGTTTCTTAAGGTTCTTACTAGTGTGTCCTTGTTAGGTAGTAGCTAGTTAGTAGCTGTTTATTGTGTGTGTTTTAAGTTATATGAGGTAGGGATTAACCTACCTCGGATTAATTATAGAGTTGTTACTACTAAGTAAGTAAGCATACTTACAGTGAGTACTCGTATTAATGTTACTCCAATTTGGTATAGGATGGAGAAGTTGTCTGATTCATATGATGCCATTAAGGCATTGAATTCTTCTTGTTTCATGTTGGTTTTGTTGTTTAAGGTGGAATGAGGTGGAGACAAGTTACCTTGCCTCCGTTAGGGGTTTACTTGAGGAATTCGTTTAGTTCCTCTGGTTTGATGCCAGCCGATTTGAGGAGAGCATTCATCTCCTTACGGTTGTTCATCTTGGACTCTAGTCGGATGGACCTGCATGAGTCTTTGTAGACTCCGCTTAGGTCTTGAGTACCTACCATGAGGTCAGATACGATAGCACTGATACCAGATACGATATCATTGACTGCTTTAATTATAACCATAGTATTCTCCTATGAGAGTGAAAGATCCTAGCACTGAATGTACTAAGTATCCTGGCAGCAGAGCTGCTGTGTCCTTTTTTATTTATGATAAAAGATAGTTAGTATCCTAACCGGGGGGGAGGGTATTAACTTTTACATCACTCTGAGGTAATAAGTACTGAATACATAATAACAATAAAAAATATGAGTAAAGTTTTTAGTAAGTAATGCTTTTTGGTTTAATATTGCTTTTAGTAAAAATGTGCTTGTAATTGTGATGAATAATATTAATAATATTTATGGGGCATACATAAGATTTGGGAGTAGTGATAATGAGTAGTTTTAGTTAGGGAGGTATTAATGGTCATACTTAAGAATAGAGTAGTTAGTAAATTGTTTGAAGGGTGTGCTGATGTTAAAGCATATGGGGTGTTTATTAGGTTGTTTTTGGTTGTAGATCAGAGGATGTTAGTTAAGGGCTCACCGGAGACAGTTAGTAAGTTGATCGAGGTTAATGTTAGTAATTTCTGTTTAGCTGTGAGGGAGCTGAAAAGAATGGGGCTAGTTAGAAAATATAGTAGATGGGAGTATATGGTTAATCCTGAGTGCAGGGAAATAGATAGTATTAAAGATAAGGAGCAGCTTATGTATATGTGGGAGAAAGATAGTATTAGTGGGCTGAGGAGGGGATAAATGCATTTAGATCTAGGTAGGCAAGGAGAAATTAGTTTAATGGGTAGTGCTGTGTTGATGTTGTTGATTAGTAGAGTGCAGGCTAGCAATTTAGTGGATGTTGCGGAGTTAAAGGATGTATTGTGTAGGAGGACTTTACAAAAATACATATTAGAGTTGCGGAGTAGGGAGTTTGTTGTTATGGTGGATAAGAATACTGTTATGTTATCTCCTTACAGATGCTGGAGGGAGGATAGAACTAAAGCAATAAGTACTTGGAGGATGTTGTGTATAAATTAGATAATATAGATGATGTAGATAGTACGGTAGATTCTACAGATGTACTGACTAAGGAAATGCTTATAAATACGTTGCCTGATAAGCGATTTAGGCGGCATGTGACTGACGAAATATTAGAGCTGGTTAATTCAGAGACAGATAGTGAGCTTAGAAGGGTGTTTAGAGATAACGCTTTAACTTACACTAGTGTGTTAATGAAAGGTAAACACTCGCTTTCAGCGTATGTTAATGCAGTTAAATTCGCTTCGCATAGGTTGATGGGAGATATTAACTCTATGGCGTATAAAAAAGTATTTGTAGATAGACATGCAACTATGCTGGCTAAGGGGTATAGTTCTAGTTATATAGCTAGTTTTGCTAATAATTATGCTAATAATCCGTTAGTAGTTAATATACTGGAAAGGGCTGTAGTTCCTACGCATATACTGAATGCGGGAGTTTACCAGGAAGCTATTAATACTCAGGCTGAATTAATGCGTAATGCTAATTCTGAAATGGTTAGACAGAAAGCAGCAGAAAGTTTATTAATTAACTTAAAAGCTCCTGAAGCAACAAAAATAGCATTAGATGTATCATATGGGCAGTCAGGTATGATTGAGGATCTCAGAGCTACTACTAAGGCTTTGGCCCAGCAACAAGTGAAATTAATTAGAGGAGGGATCAGTTCTGCTAGGGATATAGCTCATAGTGAGATTATTGCTAATAAAGTAGAAACAGAGTATGTTGAAGTACCTTCTTAATTTGTGTAGGGTAATGAATGATTAAAACAGTAGATGACTATTTGAATGAGGTGGATTATTCTGTAGATCCATTGTATGTGCCTAGTGAGTTTGCGTTAGAGTTTGTTAGCTTCCTTAAACTAGTTAATGGAGATAAAGGGGAAGAGCACAAAACTCCAGTAATGCATTATCACATGTTAGATAATATTGCAGGCAAGAAACAGAATACTGCTAATATGGCACACAGGGGCAGTTCAAAGACTTCAATATTCTCAGAGTATTTATTTTTGTATATAGCTACTTACGGAGGTATACCTGGATTTGGAGATGTGGGATTTGCTATGTATGTCTCAGATAGTGTGGAAAATGGGGTAAAGAACTTAAGAAAGAATATAGAATTCAGATGGGAGAATAGTGAATTTTTACAGCAGTATGTGCCCAAGGGTGTCTCCCCCATGTGTGGCAATAGCATTTGTCAGGACCGTCGTTTTCTTTACCATTATATGCGTGATTTGGAAGAGTTTTTTCATTACCGAAATTTTGATGTCAGTACGCTAAAAGAAGTGGCTAAACGTTGGTATCCAGTCGTGTCTGAGGGGTTTGTTAAAGAGTCTTCTCATCTGGCCTTGGATGATATTCGCGATTCGATTAGTGAAATGAAATATTATCGCGAAAATTTATTTAAGTAGCTGATTAGAATTCCCTGATTTTATATTATATTAATATATGGTAATATATTTATATAATATAATTTTCAGGGAACTAGATATGACTATTGAATTAGATCTTTTCACAATAGCGGCACTGGGCTTATCGACAGCAATGGCTTTGGTGTTTATATTTGAATATCATCATTGTTACTGTGGTTGTTCTGCTAAGCAGGAACAGGATAAACGCGTAGACGACGAGTGATGGCTAAGGCTGTCGGTTGGTTTGAGTAGGTTACCAACCGGCATCTGGGGTGAATCGCTCACCAAATTCGTTAGCCAGTTCTTGCAAGCGTTGTTTAATTTTCTCTCGACCTGCCGTATCGCAGTAATTGAGAGGCCCCCCGTAGAATGGCGCAAATCCGGTGCCAAAAATGACGGCGGCATCAAGCAGTTCAGCCCGTTCAACAACACCTTCCCGTAAGCAATTAACGGTTTCGTTGAGTAATCGCAGCATCAGTCTATCTGTTGTGTCTAGTGTGGGTTGATAAGCTACTTGAGATTCACGTTTTATACGGCCTTTTTCGTAGCGATAAAATCCGTGTCCAGTTTTTTTGCCGAGTCGTTTGTCGTTAACCAAGCGTTTTAAATTCTCGGGTATGGTAATGTTGGTCAAGTAACGTGACAAGTTTTCAGCCACAGACAGACA
>ENA-OREN01001432-OREN01001432.1-marine-metagenome-genome-assembly--contig:-NODE-1432-length-27937-cov-4.057071_pt1 | contig 27937 bp, 32 predicted proteins | sample MGYA00248624_ERZ508555 | MGnify/ENA primary metagenome ERZ508555 (study PRJEB26222, sample SAMN06267773) | marine metagenome | isolation source: Saanich Inlet, British Columbia, Canada | place...
ACTAGAGAAGACCTAAATCCAACACCTTTTTTCACCATTTACTGAAAGGAAGGTTCATTTTTTAGTTTATATATGTTGCTATCTTGGGGCATTTGTCGAGAGTGATTTAATACATATTAGAGAGTACAATTGACCTAACTTTTATAAGGGGAAAAAGTTTGTTTGTTTTTGTTGATTTTAATGCTATTAGTTTTTACTAATAGTTGATTAATTATTTTAAAATTAAAAAAGGTGAAAAAAGAATGGAAGATATAGGGAAATATCTAGTGGCTGTTGTTGGAATAGTTGCACTAGTTGGTTTAGTATTAATGGTTACAGCAGGAGATAGTGTTGGACTAGACTTGGAAATAAGTACAACTGGAGAAGCTTTTGCAAGTGGCACCAGTTTTGAAGAGCGAAGACAGGCAAGAGATGAATTAAAAATGGTTGAGGCTTACGAAGAATTTTCTCAACTTGCAGACAATTATTTTGAAACATATGGAGTAGATGACGCTAATGGGAATCCCCAAAATGGAGTTTTAACAAAATCAGGACCAGCATCAGGCTTACCCGGACAAGATACAATGAATGCTATAGCTAATTGGTATATGAGAACAGAAGGGAAAGACTATTTTGACGATGATGAATCGCCAGCAGAAACACCAGCTGAAACTCAGGCTGACGGTGGAGATTCTGGAGATGGAGTTAGTGATGAATCTGGCCCAGATGGAGACCTTAGCGGTGGAGAAGAAGAAGAAGAAGAGTAAGACCTTCTTTTTATTTTTTTTTCTTTAGTTATTATTTCTAGTTATGTTTATTTTATGTCATTCTCTTCTTGATTGATTGGTTTATGGTCGCAATGCTTAAATATAGTTATTCTTGCTTTTAGTTTAAATCATTGTTTAAAAGAGAGTGATTGATCTTAGTGAGGAGATAATTATGTTACATATTAAGTTTGTTCGGGAAAATGTTGATTTGGTTTTGGCTAGTGAGAAACGTCGTGGTCGTGATTCTAGTAATGTTGATGCTGCGCTTGAAATGGATGAAGCTTGGCGAAGTTCAAAAACTGGTTTGCAAGAGATGCAAAAAATGCGTAATACAGTTTCTGAAGAGATCAATAAGCTGATGAAAGCTGGCAAGAAAGCTGACGCAGTACCTAAAATCAAAGAGATGAAAGAACTTGTTGAAAAACTGAAGAGTAAGGAAGCAGAAGTTAATGGTTTTTTAGATGAAAGAAATGCTAGTTTGAAAAAAATTGGGAATGTTTTGGAAGAATCAGTACCTAAAGGAAAAGATGAATCTGAGAATGTAACTCTACGTGAAGTTGGTACTAAGCCAAAGTTTGATTTTGAGGTTAAAGATCACATCGAGATTATGGAAGAATTGGGTTTGGTAGACCTGGATACAGCTGCTGCAATTAGTGGAGCACGCTTTTACTTTTTGAAAAATGAAGCTGTACTACTCGATTATGCACTGCAACGCTTCGCACTTGACTTACTTAGAAATCGAGGATTCAATTTAATCTATACGCCTTTTATGTTAAACCGAGCAGCTCTTGAAGGTGGAGTCAATTTATCAGAATTCGAAGATACAATTTACAAAATTGAAAATGAAGATTTGTATTTGATTGGTACTTCAGAGCATCCACTTGTAGCACTCAAAAAAGACTCTGTGATGAATGAAAAAGAGTTTCCTTTGAAACTTGCTGGGACATCCACTTGTTTTAGAAAAGAAGCAGGTAGCCATGGCCGAGACACTAAAGGGATATTTCGAGTACACCAATTCACAAAAATTGAACAGATCATTTACTGTAAACCTGAAGAGAGCAAAGCATTTTTTGATGAATCCCAAGCAATTAGTGAAGAGATATTTAGTCAATTAGGGATTCCATTTCGAGTACAACAAATTTGCACTGGTGATATTGGAAACAAACAAGCACTTCAATACGACATAGAAGCTTGGTACCCTGGACAAAATGGAAAAAAAGGAGCTTATCGAGAGGTTACTAGTTGTAGTAATTGCACAGATTATCAAAGTGTTACTTTGAATACTAAATATGTTGATACTTCAAAAAAGGGAGAAAAGCGTTACCCGCACATAATTAACAATACTGCAATTGCAACTTCACGGGCAATGGTTGCGATTTTTGAGAATTATCAACAAGCAGACGGTAGTGTTAAAATCCCTAAAGTTTTGATTCCTTATATGAGTGGAATTGAAGTTATTGCAGCAAATAAAAAGTAAGCCTAATCTGTTGGTATTTGGAACGTTAATCCTACGTAAAGTAAAGGACTAGTTTTGTTTTCTTTGTTTTTTTTTATTTCGTAAGTACCACCAATTCCACCTTCTAATTCCCAAGTGAGTGATCCTACATTGTATCTTGCAACAAGGCCAAGAGTTCCTGAAAGTGCAAAAGTGTGATCCTGCGCCATGTACCAAGCAAGCCCTTCTGCTCTGGCACCAAAATCAACGTTTCTTGAGAAGTCAAATGCGTCTGCTCCTGTGCCCACTACTGCAACACCAGAATCTGGCTGATCATTATTTGACAAGCTATATCCTCCACCCACTGTAAAATAAGGAGCTAGTTCTGCAAAATGCAGATCTGCGGTCCCTACTAAAGAAGTGTTTGACTCCCCAGCATAAGTTGAAGCTGCTAACCAAAAACTAGGTGTGTTTGATTCAGGAGCAGCTTGCGCAGTTGAAGTTGTGCTTGCTGCAAGTAATAGTAAGGCTGCTAGATCCATTAAGAACGTAAATTGACTTGTTTTTTATAAAGGTTAATTAGATGAAACCGCCAAGGCCTGACTGGCTTGATTCTTTTGTGAGCTGATCTATTTTTATGTTTAGGACATTTAGAATACTTTCTATTGATGGAAGAAGTTGATTATTCAGATAATATTTAACATCATATTTTATTTGTTTTTTATTTTGATTATTTTCTTGGAATTCCTGAGGCATTATTGCGCGATCTCTAATTGGGCCAGTACCTTCCTTGACAATGTATTCAATTAATGTTCCAGCTTTAACATCAATGCCTTTTTTGATCATGTCTTTAGCGACTTTCACATGTGGGCCAATTGATTTGTATTTGTCCACTGGTTGTTTTAATTGCATTTTTAGAATTAATTGATCTGCTGTAAGTTTATGTTCTTTAAGATCTTTGATTACTTGTTTTAAGTAGATCATAGCTTCATCTTGCTTGTTTGTAAGAACTAATCTTAAAAATTCTTTTTGCGTAACTTTAGCTACTTTACTCCAGTTCCTTCTTACAGTTTCAAATCCAACTATTTTTAGATTATCTTCTTCATCTATCATTGCGTATTTCTTTTTTGCACCAGTAGTTTTGTCTTTATCACCTTTAGATGCTACAAAAATTGCTCTAGGAAAAAACCCTTCAAACTCAAGTTCCATTGAACCTGGAAGGGTTTCATTTATTTTATTTACAAACTCATGCGCTTGTTTTTGAGTTTTTATTTGCTCTTTTGTACTTGGATCTTTTAGAGTGATCATAATACTATCAGTATCTGAATAAATTACTGGAAAGCCAGCAAGTTCTGCTTTTTTAATGACATCTTTAATGTAATTTCTAGCGAAAGCTGTGATAGAATCCGCTCCTTCAAAAGAATACCAACGTGCCCCATAAAAAGCAAAGTAACCATAAAAAGAATTAGCAAGAACCTTTAATGCGTCAAGTTGACTTTTTACGTGATCTATTTGCTGATCTGTGTTAGTAGTAGTAGAGTGTGCACTTGCTTTTGATTTTGTTGAATTAGCTATTTTTAATTTTTTTAATTGTTTTTTTAATTCAACACGTTTGTCTACGATGATGCCGAGCTCCTGCGCTATAAAGGATGTTTTTTCATTATTTATTTGGTATGTACGTTCAGGAACTTTTGTTAGTTTTGCTTGTTTTGGTTTTTGATTTTTTGGAAGTTTATCTAACTTGGATTTTGTGAGAACTGTTTCTCTTCCAATATTGTGAGAGATAATGATTGTAGGGTACAGTGAAAGAAAATCAAAAATAACTACGTCTTCATAGAGATTTGGTTTTGGTTGTAATACAAATGCACCTTCAATGTGCTTTGTCATACGAAATGAGATTTGTTTTTGACTAGGTCTTTGAGGTTGAATAATTTGATTTTGGTTTTTAGTTCTTTGTTGATTGTTTGCTTGCTTTAGAAGAAAATTTTCAACGAGCCTTGAGAATCTCATCCTGATTAAATCATCAGGCATAATCCCCACTATTGCACAAAACTCAGTGATACTTTGCCAGACTTTTTTTGTGAGCGCGTGCGTGATTTTAGAGTCTTGTAGGTTGTACTTAATGAATAATTCTAGTTCTTTGTTGTTTGTATTCCAGGCAGGCGCTAATTTATTTAAGTCAACATCAATTTTTTTTTCTTTTAGAAGTTTATATGCTACGTTGTCAAGTGAGTAGGAATCAATTTTCCAATAAACACCATAAATGTATCTGATAAACTTGAAAATATCTAAATGAGGAATTCCTTTAATTAATGCTTTTTTGACAGTTATACCTGAATGCCAGATACCTGAGTTGTCTGGAGCGAGGCTCAATTTTAAATTAAGAATATCTGCACGTTTTTTTATGTAAGGCATATCAAAACCATCACCAAAATAACTAGTTAGAAATTCAGGATTGAATTCTTTTATGCACTCTTGGAAACGTTTGAGCATTTCTTTTTCGTTCTCTAGGATTTCTGTGTAACCACTTACTTGTTTGTCTTTGATTACTGGAGACCCATTTGGAGTTTTGTAAGTTAGAACTTTCTTGTAGATTGTTGTCTTGTTTGTTTTTTTGTTTATTTCTTCCCCATAAAGAGCAATCATTAGAATTGGATTTTTTTGCATATCAATGTGCATTATTTCATTATATGTTTCAATATCAATTGCTAAAGTTTTTGGAAAAGAGATTGTTTGGCTTGGTTCTGCGCTTTTGTCAGCTAAGTCAGTGTTTTGAGAGAAAGAATTTGGTTCTGCGAGATATAAAGGGATGTTTAAAGATTTGTTTTGTTTGGGTGCTACTTTTGCTACTTTAGCGCTAGTTAGTTTAAGAGGAGTTATTTTTTTGTCTACAAGAAAACGCCTATGTATTGGAATGTCTGCTTCAAATATTTTTAGTCCAGTTTTGATTAAATTTTTTTCAAGATCCCTTATTTGTTCTGGGAAATAAGTTTCTACTTTCAGAAATTCTTCTTCATCTCCAAAAAGCAAAAGGTTTGTTTCACTGGTTTGTTTAATCTGTTTTTTATCTTTTAGAAATTGGTCAATTTTTTTTTTGTCTGCGCCTTTTAGTGAAATGTAAAAATAAGGTGTGAAAAGAGTTTGAATACAAATTCTTTGGCTCGAAGTTTGCTCACGTGCAAATATTTGGACAAAACAGTCTCCAGAATGAGGGTTTTGACCACTAGTATTGTCATTAGGGATATTGATATGGGAGATAGAATAAGGATAGAAGTGAAGCTGCTTTTTTTGATCAGAATCAGTTGATTTAATTGTACCAGGCATTAGTTAGTCATAAGAATAACGCTATATAAATATTTAGTTAGGCTTTTGTTCTGAGAGTTAGCGTAAGGTTTAAATAAGAAAACGGGTTTGAGAGAACTATTGGGGCGTAAGATTTCTTTTCCAAGTATTGAATATTGATTGCTTGGAGATGATGTTAATTAGTGGTTATTTGCCTTAATTTTAAAATTAACAAGATAAAAAATAAATGGTGTTATGAATTATGGAAACAATGCTTAAAACAGGAACTACAACAGTTGGAATTGTGTGTAAAGATGGAATTGTATTAGCAGCAGATAGACGAGCAACAGCAGGAAGCATGATTGTTGATAAACGTGCCGAAAAAGTACATTTACTTGGAGATAATTTTGCATGTACTATTGCAGGGTCAGTTTCAGAAGCGCAACTTTTAATCAAATTAATTAAAGCCGAATTAAAACTTAAAGAGATTCGAACCCGCAAAGGAGTTACTGCAAAAGAAGGTGCAAACTTACTAGGTGGATTACTTTATAGCAGTATTAGACGGATGAGTATGATTCCAGCAGTTGCACACTTTTTACTTGGTGCACAAGATAATAGTGGAACTTACCTTTACGATTTATTCCCTGACGGATCAGTTACAAAAGTACCTGATTATGTTTCATCTGGAAGTGGATCAGTATTTGCATATGGAGTACTAGAAACACAATACAAGGAAGGCATGAGTGTTGCTGAAGGAATTGATCTAGCTACCAAATGTGTAAACGCGGCACTTCAGCGAGATAGTGCATCTGGAAATGGGATTGAAATCGCAGTTGTTAAGCCTGGAAAAATGGCAGAAAAAGTAGAAGTTAGAGAACTAAATTATAGTTTGTAAATAAAGTTCTTTTGCTTTTTTTTATTATTTTTAATTATTATAAATCGTATTGATATTCGAAAACACTAAATGAAACTAAGAACATAGTTCTAAAAAAAATTAAGGTAAATGAAATATAAAAAATGGCAGATATATTAAAAGAAATTCTAGAAAAATTACCAAAAGGAAGCATCTCAGAAGCAACATTTGAAGCAGCTAATATTGTGCTATATACTAAAGATAAAGAATTCTTCTTCAATGAGATGAATAAAATACGCGAACTCGTTCGTGAATTCAAAAAGCGAATTGAACTTCGCCCAGACCCAAGTACTTGCATGAAGCGTGAAGATGCTGAACTTGCGATTAAAAAACTTGTTCCAAAAGAAGCAGGAATACAAGATTTAATTTTTGACCCTCCAAGATCCGTTGTAATTGTTCACGCGGAAAAGCCAGGTGTAATAATTGGCAAAGGAGGAGACGTTCTCAAAAAGATTAAGGAGAAAACTCTTTGGATTCCTGTTGTAAAAAGGCTCCCTCCAATTAGATGTAAACTAATTGAAAGCGTTAGAGCAGTACTTTATGAAAATGCAGATTATCGTAAAAAATTTTTGGCTAAAACTGGACACCGTGTATATGACGGATGGCTTCGCGCTAAAAAACAAGAATGGATCAGACTTACTTTTTTAGGAGCAGGACGACAAGTAGGAAGATCATGTTTATTTTTGCAAACTCCTGAAAGTAGAGTTGTAATGGATTGTGGAATTGACCCTGGGCAAGAAGATGGAGGGCCAAACAGTTACCCATACTTAGATGCCCCAGAATTTAACATCAGTGAAATTGATGCTGTAATTTTATCACATTCACATTTGGACCACAGTGGACTTGTACCTTACTTGTACAAATATGGATACCGAGGACCAGTATATTGTACTGCGCCAACACGTGATGTTTCGGCACTTTTGCAATTAGATATGATTAAAATCCAACGTAATGATGGAAGAGATCCAATTTATACCAGTGAAGATGTAAAAAACTTTGTACTTCATTGTATTACAATTCCATGGGACAAAGTAACTGACATCACACCAGATGTGCGTTTAACATTTTTTAATTCTGGACATATCCTTGGTAGTTCAGTTACGCATTTGAATATTGGAAATGGATTACACAACTTAGTATACACAGCTGATATGAAATATGGGCGAACTAATGTTTTGGAACCAACACACTCCCAGTTTGCACGAGCTGAAACAGTAATTGTCGAGTCAACATATGGTGGGCGCAGTAATGTTATGGCAGAAAAAGATGCTAATGATTACACTGAGAAAATTATCAAAGAAACTTTTGAGCGAGGTGGAAAGGTACTAATGCCAGTACTTGGTTCAGGTCGAGCTCAAGAAGTGATGGTAATTATTGAACAACTGATGAAAAGTGGAAAAATTCCAACTTGTAAAGTTTATATCGATGGAATGCTTTGGGACATTACTGCAATTCACACAGCATACCCTGAATTTTTGAACCGTAATATACGCGATAGAATTTTCCATAAAGAGAACAACCCGTTCTTATCAGATATTTTTGTGAAAGTTGGATCAAACAAAGAACGTAAAGAGATTATTTTATCTGACGAACCATGTTTGATTTTAGCAACTTCTGGGATGCTTACTGGTGGCCCATCAGTTGAATACCTAAAGCACCTTGCTGATGGGAAAAATAATAGTTTGATTTTTAGTTGTTATCAACCAAAAGGAAGTATGGGACATCGAATTCGTGAAGGAAATACAGAAATCCCAATGCCTGAGGGTGGGAAAATGAAAATTTTGAAGATACTTATGCAGGTACACAAAATTGAAATCACTAACCATTCAGATAGGCGGCAACTAATGAATTACATTAAACGTTGTAACCCAACACCACGTAAGGTTATTGTGCAGCACGGAGAAGCAAGTAGATGTCTTGATTTAGCTTCTTCAATTCACAAACAGTTTCGAATAGAAACAATAGTGCCTAAGAACTTGGAAACAATTAGACTTAGATAAAAGAGTTATTTTTTATTACTATTATTTTTTTTAATTTATTTTTGTGTTTAAAGAAGTTTGAGTTCTTTTGTCAGTAAGTCAATTGTTTCTACTTTATCTGGACCGATACCAACACAAGTTTTGGTTCCAGGACTGATGACTGTTCTGCCTGCGTCAGTGATTAGAGATGCCGCAATACCTTCATCTTTAGCTAGTTGAAAAAATTTGATTAATTCTTTTTCGTTTTCTACTTTTAGAACTACTTTAGCCATGCCTTCATGACGCCAATCTGCTATTATCTGAGAGTTGGACCTAAGAACAGCTTCTACAGATGCGTGAGCTGCCTGGGCGCAGGCTTTACCTTTAGGAAGTTTAAGGTCTTGCCGTACTAAGATTACTTGTTTGAAAGTGTCTGCCATGTAAGTTCAATTAAGAAATAAAGAGAATTTGGTTATAAATGTTGCTTTGAGAATGGTGAAAGCAGTAGTTTGAAAAAATATTAAAGTCTTCTATGAGTTACAGCAGTATATCTATCAAGGCCAGGATGATCATGGATTAATGTTCCAAGGGAGTCTAAATTATTAGGATATGGACCTATTCCTTCAATATTATCCACTAAGGAATATCTTGAATCTCTAAACACACTATCTTGAGGAAAACTTGGTTTTTCATTCATATAAAAAGTGCCATTCAAGGAATCATCATGAGAAATAGAGCCAACCATTAATTCAAGAACTGCATATCTCCCACTTCGCCTAGTATCTTCAAGATCACTAGGTGTTGCAAGAACAAGATAATGTTGAGTAGTAGGTGGAGTATTTAGAGGATTATGGAATCTTAAAACATCCCCAACTTGTGCATCTTCATCCATTTTTGTTAATGGTAAAAATATTACCAGGAGTTTTCTACCATACCAGTAAAATGTTTAACAAAAGTAGGTGCTTCAACCCAAACTGCGCTATCATAACTTGGGTGAGCTTCTTCGCCAGTCATCATCATCATAATGTTTTTACCGTCAACAGCCATAAAACGAGCGTTTGCCATTTTATTTTCTTTAACAGTTGCTACAGTTGAAAATTCCTTGATAACTTTTTTAGAAGTTCCAGAAGGAACAGCAATTGTAACACTTACACCACGCTTGTTTGCTTTTTTTAGTTGATTCATTAAAGAAGATGACTTTCGCTCAAGACCTTTTCCAGTTGTCATAATGTGAACTGAACGCTTTGCGTTTTTAAGCATCATGTTCATGTGATCGTATACTTTGTCACGGCCACGAAAAGATGCTGATTTGTCAGTTGGATCAACCATCTGAACTCCTTGAGTATGAAGAGAATTTAATTCAGTTAGAACTTCAGAGTCTTTTAGTTTACTTAGAGTATTGCTTTTAGCTTCTGCTTCTTTTAGAACACGCTTTTTTACACGTTCAACAACTTCGCTTGGAGATACTGCCAAATATTTAATTGGTTTTCCAACTTTAACTACAATAAAACCCTTTTTTTCAAGAGATTCAAGAACATCATAGGTACGAGAACGAGGTACGCTTGATATATCTGATAATTCACCAGCAGTGGATACTCCACGGCTAAGTAGTGCAACCCAAAGTTTGCTTTCGTATGAGTTTAGCCCAAAGTCTTTGAGCTTTCCTAAAAATTCTTGACTTACAATCATTGTATTTTCCTCCTAAAAGTGCCAAAGTAAATATTTCTTTGACGCTAACATCTCCCACCACCAAGTGAAATCGCTATAGAGGAACGATTTGTTTTAAACGCTAAGAGTAGTCTAAGAATGAGAGTTCTTTATAAATCTTTTGCTTTCGTTTTTACTGCAAAGTGACAACAGTTGGTAGAAAGAGTTGTTTTCATTATGGAAATAGCCTAATTAGGAGTGATTAGAGATTTAATTAGTCAGAGTCTACTGTAAAAAGTCTGTCATCTTTAACTTGGAAAATTCCTATACGTGCTCCAGCATCAAGCCAACCATGAGCGTAATTAAGAGCTGCAAAGGCAAGCACCATGTCGTGTTTTTCGTTGTAGAAATGTTTTGCATCACTGTAGTAACACTGCGCCATGTTGAAAAAATCTTTAGCAGTTTCAATTCTATCTGGGTCAAATGCATCACGAGCCATATCAAGAGCTTCTTTACTGATTTTGAAATATGCAAGAAGTTTTTTTGTTGTAACTAAGTTATTTGGTGACTCTTTTGAGAATGATTTTTGTGAAGAAAGATCGTTAGTATTTTCTGATTCCATTTTGGTTTTAGAAATAATTTTTTTAATTTAAAATAAGGATAAAAAAAATAAAATAAAAAAATAAGCTTATGCAGCTGGTTTAGCTTCACTTGCTTCTTCTTTTTTGGGTTCACTACGTCTTACAGTAATTGGAATAACGCCTTCATCAAATTCTGCTAATGCAATTTTCACAGGATTATAATTTAGTTCTTCCAATTCTTTAGTTCCAAGTTTTAGCAAAAATGGAGCGCCCATGCTTAGTTGTAATGCACGTGAACCTACCATACGAGCTTTCTCGTATTTGTTAAAGCTATTTGGGTCAACTGAGTTTGTATTTTTTTTTGCCATAGTATTTACCTATTACGATCTATTTTAGTTTTAAGGCTTTTTTAAATACCTTTCGTAGCATTGCTGATTTTTCAAGAGCAATATCCACCATAGCTTCAACGTCTTCTACACTAATTGGAGTGTCTCCACCTTTTTGAAGTGCTGAGATGATTCCTTTATCATCTGAACCAACAATTAGTTTTGCGTCATAGCAATGTTCTTCTTCAGAGCTTGGATCTACAAACAACTTATCGCCTAACTTGTAAACAGTAATTGGAATTGCTTGCTTAGTCATTGGCAATTTATTATCTGTTTTAGATTTGTAGTCAACAACCCCAGTAACTGGATCAAAGTCTCTTAACCGAGTATCGTTTAAAGCTGCTAAAACTGCAAGTCCTGCTGCGTCAAACATATTCCCAGCATCGTTAATTGAGATGATATCTACCATAACGAACCAAGCTTTTTCACCTTTTTCAATACAAAGTTTTTTTGTATCAATTGCGTGAGACTCGCGAATACCACGATCAATTACTCTTGCGATTTCAACTGCTTTCATACCAGGTGGTCCAGATTCATATTCTGGGCTTGAAAGTGGAGTTAGTTCACAGTTAACCATGATTCCACCATCTTCGGGTGTATCTGGGTATGGTTTTTCAAGGCCAAGTTTTACTCCAGCCATTACAACAGTTTCACCAATACGAACTTTAGCAAAACCTTCAGCAGTTTTTACGCCACCAACTTCAATTTCAATTGGTCCACGGTAGTCTGTTAAGCCACGGCCATCAAGACGTTTACCTTCAGCCATTAATTTTTGGACCCTTTTTTTGTTAATTATCATTGTGATCCCTCCACAGGTTTAGTTTGCGCATTTGCAACTTTTGCGCTTGTCTTTGCACCTGCGTATTTTGCCTTAAGTGCTGCTTCTTGCAGAACATGGATTTTAGCTGTTGCTGCTTTTGCTGCATTAAGAGATTCAATTAAAGCTTTTTTAGTAATTTCTCCATCCATTTGCAAAAGAGTAATCTCTTGAGTAGAGTTTACCATAGCAACTGGGATATCAGAAACAATTCCATCGAATGCTTCTTCAGCGTAAGTTAAATCCGCAACAACAGTTCCGTCAACTTCGCCCATAGCAACACTTGACACCATTTCTTTCATGCGAATTCCTGCGTCTGCTAGAGCAATAGATGCTGCAGAAATTGCTGCGCATCTTGTTCCAGCATCAGTTTGTGGAAATTCAATATAAATGTCTACAACTGTATTTGGGTAAGCAGTTAAATCAACAACTGGATTAAGTGCTTTTTCCATAACCATAGAAATTTCTTGACTTCTACGTTTGTTTCCTGGACGAATACGACTACCTGTTCCGGAAAATGGAAGCATGTTGTAGTGGCAACGAATAATTCCTTTTTTAGGGTTTTGTAAAAACCTTGGATGTAATTCGCGTGGCCCATAAACTGATGCAAAGCATTCAGTGTTTCCTATTTTAAAATAAGCTGAGCCATCTGCTTTTTTGATAACTCCAGCTTTTACTATCATTGGACGAAGTTCATCATTTTTTCGTCCGTCGAATCTTTTAGTATATGCCATTTATTTTTTACCTTCTGATTTGTATTATTTTTTATCTGCGCTTTTACTTTCTGGCGCAGGCTTTGCAGTTTCTTTTTCAAACTTTTTTGGTGCTTCAACTGTTTTTTCATGTTCAATTGCCTTTAGACCTTTAGACTTAAGAAAATCTTCCATTTTTTGAGTTAGCCCACTTTGGTGTGCTAGTTCTTCAATCATACGAATGGATTCAACAACAATTAATTCCTTATCAGCCGCGCCTGCAATCATTACTCGACCATTTTGACCTACCACAATTGAGCAGCCAGTATATTTTTTCAAAAGACCGATCATTGATCCGCGTTTTCCGATAATACGAGGTACTTTCATTGCGTTTACTTCAATAATACGTCCTTTACTGATCTTGAAAAGTCCAGGTTCACGCATACTTAAGTCAATTAAGTTTTGAGAAGTTACGTTAGTAATTTTTACTGCAACATAATCTCCAATTGCTAAAATTCCTGAAAGGTCTTCTCCTTTTGGAATGAATCTATTAGATGCATCTTTTACATTAAGCATTGCATTGTAAGCAGTACCTGTACCAATACGCCATCCTGAGAATGCAATATCTACTACATTTCCAATAATAGTGTCGCCAGCTGTTGGCATGTACGGCCCTGAGATTGGCATTACTTTAATTACTCGTCCACTAACGTTCGCCATACCCATCACTTTTGAGAGGATTCTTTCACCTTCTCTATATGTTTCGTCTCCTGGTAGATAGTCCATACCTTCGGCTAGGACTTGTCCAGGGATCACAATTTCTTTGTGTTCTACTTTTACATTTGTCATTTTGTTTTACCTGTTTTTGTTAAGTTTAAGTTTATTTGTTAATTTTTTGAATGTTAATCTTTATTTTTTGAATATTAATTTGTTTACTTATGTTATCTTTTTTGATTTAATTTACTCGTCTCTGATATCTATGCTTGCGTCGCCACCAGTGATACCATTTATTTTATCCACGATTTCTGGAACAAGACCTGCTGGAGCTTCACTTAAAGTTGCCCAGTGCCCGTCATTAGTCCACTCTTCTTTTTTGATAGTTAAGTTGCCTCTAATGTAATTACTTAATTTTCCGACATGCTGCGCGGAGGCTACAACATAAAGAAGTTTTTTAGAGATTTTGATTGGAAGAATTGGGCGGAGTTTTTTGATGATATCATCGAATTGTTCTTCTATAGTTTTATGATCAAGAAGGGTTGCTTTAGCTTGAGTTAGTGCAGCTTCGATTCTTGCCACTGGGTGTGGCAAATCAGTCTTAGAATCAACTGCCATAGAATGGATCATGTGAACTAATTGCTTTTGTTTTTTTTGCCTTTCTTCTTTTCTGTGTTCTGCGCTTAATTGGATTTCTCCTTTATTGATGATAATTGCTGCAATTTCTAAAATATTAGTTGTGTTAAAGGCAGCTGTTAATTGCTGCTCGCTAGCTTTTAGGCCTTTTTTAGCATCTGTGAAGATATCTTCAACTTCTAAGGCTTCTGAGACGTTGTCGATTTTTCCTTGTTTGAAGTCTAGCGCCTTATCTGAGTTTACAGAAATTTCAAAATTGCTACCTTGTTTTTTAATACGTGCTAGAATTACTTTGTTTGAACTACTCATGTGTTTCCTCTTTAATACTTATCTTTTCTCTCTTGCAAGCATAAATAGTGGGTTTTGTTTAAAAATGTTACTATTGAATATTAGGGATATTTCTGAAGCTCAAAAACTTGTTTTTGTAGTACTCTTGGAGATTTATTTGACAAAATAGTGAAAATCAAACAAATTCGCATTAACTAATAACTATTTTTTAAAAGGATAGTGAATAAGGGAATCATGACAATCCATGTAGTTGTTCCTTATATTGAAAGATCCACCCTAGGAGTCATTGCTGGAACAGATAGCCGAGTGTCAATAGTAGGTTCTGATAAAACTAAAGAAGAGGAGAAATCTATAATTGGAAAAAATTACCTTGCAATGCTTATTGGAGTTATCAATGGCCACCCAGATGATACCATTGGCGAAAGAATCAGAAAATTAGTCCCAAATCCTGCCCAAGAAGGAACTATATTAAAAAAAGATTGGCAAAGTAACATGCAAGGACAGATTAATTTGCTCAGAATTAACCAAGGTGCTATTGTTCTTGAAACTGCCGACAAAGACAATAGAAGATTTAGAAACATTTGGACCTATGAAAGTGATTCACCAAATACTCTTTTAAGATCTTTTTATTGGCCTTTTGATTTTAAACCAGAAGCCTTAGATTTACCAAAAATTAATTCTCGACAAGATGCCATATTTTACGTAAGGAATAAGCTTAGTGCAAGATATATTGAAAAAGACACAGGCGTATTTGGATACGACCCAGGAGAACCATTTTTGTATGATATTACATTGGAAGGAATTATGCAATTGAAAAGACATATTAGAAATTGAAATAAAAAAATAAAAGATTATTACTTCAGAAGAGCTTTGATTTCTGTGGTTGTAAGTTGCTTTGCTCTTTTTGATTCTTTACTTACAGTCATAACATCAAGAGTTGCAGCATCAAACTCAGCGCCCATTGCTTCTTTTAGAGCTGAAAGTGCAAGTTTAATTCCGTCAGTAGTGGAAAGAGTGTTTTTCCATTTCTTTTGCAAAGTTTGTTCGATTTCAGTATCATGTTCACCAATTACTGCTGCTCTGTATTGGAAATAAAGTCCATATGGTTCAGTTAGAAAAAGTTTCATTGTACCATCTTCTTCAACACCAGCCACTAGTAAAGATACACCAAAAGGTCTTAATCCCCCACTTTGAGTACAGATTTGTTTCAAATCGCAAATATCTTTTACAACAGATAAAACATCAATTTTGGAATTATAAGTTACAAAATGCTGCTGCGCTTTTAATTGAGACCTGTCTACTAAAACTCTAGCGTCAGAGATAATTCCAGCTGCTGTTGCAATAATATGGTCATCAATTTTGAAAGTTTTCTCAATAGCATCAGCTACCATTAATTTACTACTAACTCTTTTGTCAGCAACTAAAACAACACCGTCTTTACATTCAACACCAATAGCTGTTGAACCTTGTTTTACTGTTTTTTTAGCGTACTCTACCTGAAGAAGTCGTCCATCAGGAGAAAACATGGTGATACTCCTATCATATCCCATTCGATCTTGCATTTTCATAATTATTACACCCCTATAGTTTAGATTTTGATGATTTACTAAGGGAAATTAGCTTGGTGAGAGTATTTATATCTTTTGCAATCAGTAGAGAATACAATGGTATCATTTGGCCATTTTTTCTTTAGCGCTTTTGATGGTGCCAGAAGTAGTGATACTAGTTGTGCTTACTTTTATTTGTGTGGTCTTGGTTTTAATTTGTGTTAGAAGAGCCATAGCTACTTTTAGTTCGTCAGTAAATTTGTGGCCAATTTTGATGATGACTTGTTTTTGAAATTTTTTTGAAATTTCTAAACCTTCGTTTGCACGAAGTTTGGTATTAGTTTCTTTATTTGAAGCCAAAGTTTCTTTGAGAAGCATAGGTGTTGAAAGTGCCCTTCCCCATATGCCAAAGAATCTGTCTAAATTGGATTCTATTGATTCGAAAAGTTCTTTGTCTGTGAAAGAAGGTTTAGAAGAAGCCTTGATTTCAAAAACAACGTAACGCTTTTTTGGCTTTTGAGATGGTTTAAGTTTCATTACTTTGAGTGGAGAGGTTGGTGGTTTCTTAAATGTATTGGACATTAGCTTTTTAATAAACTGCCTTTGAGAGACGAAATGATAGGATATCTTCACTTCCCAAAAGCACTTCAAGAACAATTAGTAACGTTTGATCACGGGGAAAAAAATCATTCTGATGTGCGTGACCTTTATGATAGAGTATTAGAAATGGAAGACATGGGGCAAAAGAGTGAAGATTATCACTTAGCCCACGGTAAAGGAATTGATATGACAAAATCAGAATCAATCTCTAATGGATGGCTTGTTTTTAGAATTGATTCAGATCAGACTAATTATGAAGTTATGGTTCAAAGAAGTTTTTTCCCTGGGTTTGATAATTTGCAACAAGTAGAACTAATTGATTTTGAAAAAAATCATGCATACAGATTTGAACTTGTTGATGGAGAGATAAAAAGGTTTGAACATTACGACTATACACTTAAGGAAACTTTCGCAAGAAGAGATTTTGACAGATTAATAAATTAATTCTAACAATAAAAACTAAAGGAACCTTTGAGTGGAAATATTCTGCGAAGTTTTATATACCAGATTTGTGTTTTCTTTGTTATGAGTCGCATCACAACTTATTTTATCACAGTAATTGTTGTATACATTGCAGTTATGGCACTTCTATACTGGATGGATAAGAAAAAGATGATTGAACATGCAGATTAAGTTTAGTTGAAAATTAGTTCCTGTTTTTATGACAGATAGTTTGATTTTAATTGAGAGTTAGTTCTGTTTTAGATAATTGTTGAAATTTTTGTTTGAGGTATGATTTTTTTAGAATTGCTAAGAGTACTAGTTCTAGGTCTGTTTGTTTGTAATTTTCTGTAGCAACTAATTTACCTTGAACAGTCGTTGTGTTTTTGTGCGCTTTTTTGAAAGCTTTACAAGCAGCACTCATAGTTGTTGGTGGTCCTTGAATTTTGAAAGTTTTTGGAAGCTTTGATTTTTTAGTGAAGTAGTAAAGAATTGCTTTGCCACTGTTTTCTTGCCCATCACTATTTTCTTGTCTTTGCCAATCCCAGTTCGCTTGTTTGAGAGTAAACTCTTTTAGTTCTTTTTTGATGAACTCAAAAGTTTTTAAGATTTGACAACCTACAACGTCTTGTTTGCCAAGGTTTGGGATTAATTCTAAGTAAGTTAGATTAAGTTTGCTTTTTTTAGCAATTTGTTTTAGATTTTTTACTGTGACTGGCTGCTTCTCGAAAAAACTCTTGTTTGGAGATTTTAAATACTGTTTTGCTGCTTTTTGAAAAAGTTTAACTTTTTGCATAATTAAAGCAGCACTTGCGTTACGCCATTTGTCAGTTGGATCAACTACAACAATCGGAGATTGGAGTTTAGACACATCTATTTCAAAAGAGATCATTTTGCCTTTGTGATAGTTAGATGGATCAATAACAGTTTTCTTTTCGTTAGGATGAGAGTTTAGTTTCCACTTTTGGCTAGCTTTTAGAAGGGCCTCAAAAGAAGAGTAATGGATCGTGAGAATTTCAAGGACGTAGCCAGAGAATCCACCAATGTAACTTTCAGCACCATAGCAATTATTTGCTTTAGCGAATTGTTTTGCGAGTCTGATTTGGTCTTTTAGTTGTTTATTTGCAGATTTATTTACGTAATCAACGTGAAGTGGAGTTACATCAGTAATATTGATTGCATCTTTTGCGTCAGTGATATTTAGGATAGGTACAAATTCGAATTGGAAACCTTGCATATTTATTTGGAAGTAATCACGAGACCCATGCACTCGATGGAGCTTATTTTTTTTTGCTAGCAATGGAAATGCTGCAGTCAAAATTGGTTCTAATAAATCACTTAATTGATTTGATTTTGTTTTGTATGTTATGTAATCGAATCTTATGAAAATGTCAACATCTGTTTTGTTTGCAAAATATGTTCCTTTGGCAATTGAACCACCAATAAACGCTTCAGCTTGAAGTTTTTGTTTTTTTATTTGAGTTTGAAGCTTTTTTTGGATTTTGGAAATTATATCTTGAACCTCTTTGGACCTAGTACTAGTTGGAGAGATGCTTTTGAGTACAGATTTTTGGATTGTGTTGATAGTTGACATGTTACTTATTCTTGAAAACTCATATTAAGTTGATTGTATTTGAGTACAATGTAAGCAAGCTCACTTTGTACTTATATTAGTTTGCCTGATTGTTAGTTCTAAGGATACTAAAGCAATTGTAGTTCTGCATTAAAACAATGTTTTTATATGAATTGCGTATTGATTTTTTTAGTGGCAGTTATTCAAGCAAAAATAAAGTGTTTTACATGTGGCGATGGTACTCCTAAAAATGAAACAGTACTAGTTGATCGCTATGGAATGGGAACAGTATATGAGTGTTACCCTTGCTTTAAATCGTCTCGTGGCACTACCTTGAGAATGGTTAGCGAAGAACGTAAAAAAGTAAAACAAGATCTGTTTTGTGGTGCATGCCGATATAAATTTAGTTCTAGAAAAGCAGTATGTCCATATTGTGGGAGTAGCGATGCCCTTAGTAGCTCGAATGTGAGTGCATCAGACTTGATTTAATTATCACTGTTTAGTGACGAAATATTTATAAAGGAGCATTCTTTCTAGTTAGTCATGTTAAACGATAAGGTCTTTAAACAAAAAGTAGCACACAGTTTTGATTTGGCTAAGCGAGATATCCATGCACTTTACGCACACATTGAATGGCTAAGTACCAGGCTTGCTAAAATTGAAGAAGAGAACAAAACACTTGGACATGCAATTGAAGCTGTAAAAGGCGAAGTTGACGAATGCCGAGCAGATTGTTGCCAATAGATTGGTTTGAAAATGGCAGAAATAGTACGAATTGGACTTGAAACATTACTAGCATTAGAAGCTGAGAATACAAGTGACGCTGAAGGCACAGAGTATCTTCTTGAGGGAGTGAAAGTTTCTAGATATACTATCATAGACGAACCAGAAGGTGGAAGAGAAGGTAGTGTACGAGGAGAGATCACTGTAAGCGACAGAGATAGAACACTTGAAGTAGTTAGAGAAACTATTTCGTACCCTGAGGCAAAGTTACTTGGAAATCAATTAGGAGATGCCGTTTTTTTTAGAGACAATGTTCAAGTTGAAGGGACATATGATTCTCAAAAAGGCGTTTTTTACGCAACAGAAATTAGTTTAGCGCAACCAAACCAATATTAATTGCATATTATTTTTATGAGTGGTTTTGCTTACTTATGATAGTTTTCTTTTTTGATGATTGTGAAACTTCTGTATAATTGCTCTATGAAAATAACCCTAACTAATTCATTAGGAAAAGTTAGTTTGGAAAGACTAAGTGTTAGGTTGGCTGATTTTTTGATATTTTCTGGGAGCCCATTTGCCGCTCCAATAATGAATGTGATATTTTTATGGTTTAGATGTAAGTCTTTGATTTTAGTTGCTAGTTTTTCTGAAGAGAGTTGCGCCCCAAGAGTGTCAAGTGCTACAACGCAATGATTTTCGAGTTTAGATAGATTTGATTTGTTTAAGAAAGATTTTTCGTCGATTTCTTTGTATTCGAATTTGCAATACTTACCTAGGCGTTTTTGATATTCTTTAATTCCATCTTTAACGTACTGTTGGCGGCATTTTCCAAGGCAAAGAAGCGTGATTGTCATAAGAGTAAGAAGAGAAGAGATAAGTTATAATTGTTTGGGCCAGAAAAGAGAATAAGAAAATTAGAGAAAGCAAAGAGCAGTTGCTTCTTGCAGAAGATTCTTAAGTTTAGTGCTTGCTGCGCATTATAATGAGATTACAAATTGCACCTGGATCTAGTAGGAACCAGTGGTTAATCTATCAACATGACCAAGAACTGCACCAATTACTCGATGGTGTTCTTGAAGCTGATGCTAGTTTTGTTGATTTAGATGACACTATTGCTGCATGTCAAGCTACTGACATAATTAGAAGAAACGTTATCTCTGGAAAACACAGCCTTCCCGACATTGTTGAATTAATTAGTAGAAGAATAAGTTGTCTTGGCGAAGAAGAAAGTGTGAGGGAGAAGCACTGGAGATGGTATAAAGATGAATTTATTCCTAACAACGGTCCAATTGAAAAAGCATTAGTAAAAAGATACACTTCAAAATTTGCAAGAGATAGACTTTTTTTAGGGGCTGCAGAAGTACACCAAAAAAGAAATAAAGATGCAAGAAGATATATTGTTACTAGGAACAATAGGATTGTTGCTTGGGCATTTGCGCAAGCGCTTGAATTTCAAGGATATCATCCTAGTGCTTTTAAAAAAGTAAAACCAATACAAAGAGTAATTGGACACCATTTACTTATGGGAAGGCAAATTCAAAGAGCAGTAGTGTATGGAAACTCAAGAAGAGATTGTGAGATGGTTCATGCACTTGGAGCTGCAAGAATACCAACTGTTGGAGTATATGTAACTTCAGAACCATGTCATGACCCAGGTATTATGAATGCTTTTCAGATCCAAGTTTCACGAAATGACCAAAGGTTGCTTGCTAATTATCTTAAAAACAGAGCATAAAGTAATTATTTCAAGTACGTTTGAAGAGGAGTTATTTGAGTAAGGCTTAAATACGCTGTTTTATTTATTTAGATCAGTAAATTGTAAATATAATAGTTACTTTACAACACATGTTGGGTTGAATGGTTGATGGGAATTAAACAGACAGTTATGAATGCTAAACGCATGAAGGAGATTGCAACCGTATTTTTAGAACTTGAACTACACCATCTAATTGATGTATTCTCATTTAACAAACATTTACCTTGGCATAAAAAAATCCATAACAGAAAAATTAGTCCAAGCAATTCTACAGATGGAACACCAAGCAAAAGTAAAGTGATTTCTCACACACAGCCAGAAACTGTACGTTTAATTTTTGAGAGACTTGGCGGTGCATTTTTGAAACTTGGCCAATTATTAGCACTTCGACCAGATTTGGTTGGCCAGGAATATTCTAAAGAATTTGAAAAACTACTCGACCATGTCCCAGAACAAGCATGGGACGAGATTAAATTCATTGTTGAGCAAGAATTACCAAAAGGGATTCGTACATTTAAGTCTTTTAATAAAAAACCAATTGCAAGCGGGTCCATTGCACAAGTATACCGCGCTACACTTCGTGATGGAACAAAAGTAGCTGTTAAAGTACGTCGTCCTGGAATTGAAGAAAAATTTGTGGAAGACATAGGGATTATGTTTTCACTTGTACAGATACTAAGCCACAAATATGATTTAGAATTTTTAGATCCAAAATCAATTGTTGAAGAATTCAAAAAATATACTTTAAAGGAGTTAGACCTTTTGCATGAACAACGAAACATGATTCGTTTTGCTAGAAATTTTGAAGGAGTAAAAGGAATCCATATCCCAAAAGTCTATGAACATTATTCTAGCAGCAACATAGTAGTTATGGAGTATATTGATGGAGAAAATTTACTTTCAAATCGCAAGCAAGAATTAAACACAAAAATTGTTGATAGATTAAACAAAGCAGTATACAAACAACTTTTTGAAGATGGTTTTTTTCATGCAGATTTACACCCAGGCAATATTTTAGTTGAAAATAAAATAACTGCTAGCGGAAAGATAAAAGCAACCGACCAAATTGCTTTTTTAGATTTTGGAATTGTCGGATTCATAAATAATAATTTACGTCGTAAAATCCGTAAATTGTTTTTAGCATTAATTGATGGTAGTTTGGAAAAAACTGCAGCAGCACTCATTAATTTGAACACAGCAAAAAGTGACCCAGACATGCATAAAATTGAGGAAGGAATTTATCATGCAATTGGTGATTATTACAACATGCCAATTAATAAAATGCCAATTCCTAAGATGCTAAATGATGTAATTGATGTTGCTCGCCGTAATTATTTACGTCTGCCATCACAGATGATCTTGTTTTCAAAATCACTTCTGACACTTGATGGAACTTGCCGTGAATTAGATCCACACTTCAACGTCGTTGAAAGTGCAAAACCATACATTCGTAAACTTCTCAAGGATGAATGGGCACCAAGAACTCTTGCTAAAGGAGGAGTTGATTTTGCGTTTGAAATGAAAGACTTAATTGGCGCTGCCCCACAGATGATTAATTCATTTAACCGTAAAATTGAAATGCTCGAACGTAGTGCTGAGCACATTGACAAAACTGCGCACTACATGTCGCATACAATTTGGAAAGTGAGTAAACTAGGAATTTATTCAATACTATTTTCTTCGTTTTTGATGAGTAGTGCAATGCTTATGCATTTTAGTCCAGACTGGAGAGGTTATTCAGTGTACAGTATTGTTGGCGCTGGACTTGCACTTGTGTTTTTAGGATTGATTATGTGGACACTTAAAGATAGCACAGAACACGTGTATAAACATTAGGACGAGAGAGTAAGGTTGAAATAGTTGTTTAAATTAGTTAAAGACAGTAGTAAGAAAAGAGGTAAGAGAAAGATGGTATTAAAAGAGTTAAAGCATGGGATGAAGTTTGCAGCAGATACTGCACTAAAAAGAGCACCTGTAAGTAAGGCTGCTGTAAAAAAACATCTAAATTATTTAGTAAAAGCTGGAAGAGTTAGCGCAAAAGAATTACACAGTTTAGCTGAAGATATTGTTAAAGTAAGTAAGGCTCATCATTCTCGTATGCGAAAAATGGTAGAAGCTGAAGTTAAACGTGAATTGTCCAAAGTTAAGGGCGCTGCTCTGAAAAAAGCAAGTCGTGCTAAAGGAAAAGCAAAATCTGTTGTGAAACGTGCTAAATCTAGAGTTAAAAAAGCAGTTAAACGTAAAGTAGCTAAAAAAAAAAAAGTTGTGAAGCGAAAAGCTACAACTAAAAAACGAAAAGCTGCTAAGCGTAAAAGTGCTAAGAAAAAGCGTTAATTTCTTTATTTTTTTTAATTTGTATTTTGTTTCTTGGTTACAATAATGCTTATAAGGGAGATTGCTGCTGATTCGTTATGCCCTTAACAACATCCAACCAATTTTCTTTAACTGGCAAAAAAATTGATGCGCCAATTTTCATCTTTGTGTCTGGCGGAGTTATTTCTGGAATTGGGAAAGGAGTATGCGCTGCTAGCTTGGCTGTTTTGTTACAAAAACATGGATACAACATTGGATCCATTAAATGTGAAAATTATCTGAACGTAGATTCAGGAACGATTAACCCAATTGAACATGGAGACCCATTCTTGTGTAATGATGGACTTGAAGCTGATATGGATCTTGGAACTTATGAGAGATTTTTAGGCAAAGAGATGGGTCATAAAAATTTTACAACAATGGGCCAAGTCTACAAAGCAGTAATTGATCGTGAACGTTCTATGGGTTACGAAGGAGAAGATGTTGAAGCAATCCCACATGTAAGTAATGAGATTATTGATCGCATCACAGCAGCAGGAGTTGGCCACGATATTGTAATGGTAGAACTAGGTGGGACTGCTGGTGAATATCAAAACATGCTCTACTATGAAGCTTGTAGAATTATGAAAACTACAATGCCTGGGCGAGTAATTAATGTACACGTATCATATTTACCTATGCCAAAACATATTGGCGAACCTAAAACTAAACCAACACAGATGTCTGTTAACAGATTGATGAGTATGGGAATTCAACCTGATTTTTTGGTACTGCGCGGCGAGGCTGAACTTGATGAACGTCGACGATATTTACTTGGACTTAAAACTTCAATTCCTGGACCGAATGTGATTATGGCGCCTGATGTTAATACCATTTATCGAATCCCTCTTGTTTTTGCGCAGCAAGAATTTGATAGTAAGATTTTGCATAGTGTTGGATTGTTTCACCACAGAATAGATTTGAGTGATTGGGAAGAATTGGTTTCTCGCGTTACTTGTACTAAAGACAAAAAGATTGTGTTGACTATTGCTGGGAAATATCTTTCTAAAAATGCTGGTGATTATGAACTTGTAGATGTATATGATTCACTTGTTGAATCAATTAAACATGCATCTTGGCAAGTGGGAGTTGAAGTTGAAATTCGGTTTATTTCTACTGAGAGAATTGAGAAGGAAGGAGAAAGTTTACTTGAAGGGTCGGATGCTATTGTAGTACCTATTGGTTGGGGAAAACGAGGAGTGGAAGGAAAAATTACGGCTATTAAGTATGCTAGAGAACGCAAGGTGCCTTACCTTGGGCTTTGCTATGGAATGCAACTTGCGTGTGTTGAATTTGCACGTAATGTTTGCGGCCTTGAAGATGTGCATGCAGAAGAATGTAAATCTGATGCTGCGCACAAGATAATTCATTCAATTGAATTTGATTCTTCAGTTCAAACAATTAAGGGTGAAGGAACAAGTATGAGACTTGGTGCGTTTGATAGTCACCTATTAGCTGGAAGTTTGGCATATGAAGTTTACTCCAAACATAATGCTTTTGTCTTAGATGAATCAGGCAAAGTTAGAGAAGGTGTTATCTCTGAGAGGCATCGGCACAGGTATGAGTTCAACAATTCTTACCGAGAGATGTTAAAAGAAAAAGGATTTGTATTTTCTGGAGTTAGTCCGGATAATGAATTTGTAGAAATGATTGAATTACCTCGCTCTGAGCATCCTTTTTTTATTGCAACACAAGCTCACCCTGAGTATAAGAGTAAACCACTTTCAGCCCATCCATTATTTATTGAACTTCTTTTGGCTGGACTTTCTGAGAAAGAGAAATAAGAGTAGTTGTTTTAGTACTTATTTTAATAAGGATTATAAAGGAGTTTTTGTTTCTTAGTCTGTTAATTAATTATTTAGGTGGATGTATGAAAGAAGCTATGCGTAGAAGTTTGGTTAAGGATTTAGATCGGCTTATTTCTATTTTGAATGATAAAGGTGTTACTGCTGGTGGAGCTGAACTAGAAAAACTGTCAACACATGTTATTGAAGATGTGACCTTTTACAAGAATTATGATGCAGCAACTTTAGCTGTTTTAATTTACTCTATTTTCAAAGTAAGTGCTTGTGTTGACCCTGAAAAACATTCAATGTTGATTGAGAAATTAACAAGAGTACGTAATAGTTTAGCGCAAAAAAAGTTTGGTGAATACAATATTGCACTTTCTGAGTCTTTTACAATCATTAAAGATTGTAATTCTAAAATTAAAGAGCATATTCAAGATGTGATGTTTGCTTCGAAATTAAAAAAAGGGTCACACTTACTTGAACAAGGAATGTCAGTAGCACGAGCAGCATCAGTTATGGGAGTTAGCCGCTGGGACATACAAGAATATTTGCAAGGATCAACTGCCTTGGAAGCGCATACTGAAAGTAGCCGTGCTGATTTGCGTTTGAAAAAAGCAATGGCCATATTTGCCAAAGAAAGTAACCCAGTATTATTTTTAGATGCTGGGCCAATCATAACACTTTCAATGGCTGGACTAATTGAAGTTTTAGCTGCACTTAAAGAGTATAGTGGCGCTAAATTTTATATAACTCCAGCTGTTCGTGAAGAGATTATTTCAAAACCGCAAGAGATTCGTCGCTTTGCGTTTGAAGCCTTGCAGGTTCGAAGACTTATTCGCTCTGGAATTATTGAAGTTTATTCTGGCAAAATTAGTAGTACTCGAGTTAAATCAATAACAAGACTTGCTAATAGCGCATTTTCAATTAAAGAAGGAAAATTAGAAGTTTTGCAAGCAGGAGAAATCGAAACTATTGTAGCTGCCAAGGAATTTGGTCCTAGTTCCTCTGGATCACCAGTTGTTATTGATGAAAGAACACTGCGACTTTTAATTGAGAAAAGTAGTGGGATGAAAAAACTTCTTGAAACTCGTAAACGTAAGAAAGTGAATGTTGATTCTGGGATTGTCAAACAATTCTCATCTGAAGTAGGTAAACCCACAATTATTCGTTCAATTGAAATGGCGGCATGCGCTGCATCATATGGCCTATTGAATGAATATTTGCCTGAAGGGGAAGAAAATGAAGCTCGTAAAACACTGTATGAAGCTGTGCTATGGGACTGTAAATATCATGGATCATCAGTAATTGAGCATGAAATTGATGAGATGATTAGAGTACTTCTTGGGAAATAGGAATTTCTAATAGCAATCTTTAAAAGTTAGAATTCTTGGTTTTTGATATGGTTAAGGGATGCTGCCTTTGTGAATTGAATGCTGAGTTTGTTCTAAAAGGAACTACAGATTACTATTGCAAAGATTGTGCACTGGATTTTTTTGGTGATGTTGGGTTATTATTGCCACTAGAAGAAGAAGCTGCAGTTTTGAAAAGGTTCGTTGAAGAAAAGATGAGAATTGATAGTGATGGACAGTACGTTGTTAATGAAGAGAAAAAAGTCAAGAAAAAAATTGTAAATAAAAAGACAACTGGAGTCAAAAAAAAGAAAGCAACTGTTAAAAAGGCGAAGAAGAAGTTGAAGGCTAAAGGTGAATAAATTGTATGCAGACCCATTACAAAGTCATTCAAGTAAACCATTTAGGCTAGGGCCTATTAAAACATCTAAACGTGAGATAATAGACATCGCTAAAGGATGGGGAGCTCTTTCATTTGCATTTGCACTAATATATTCAGGAATTCATTTACTTGGTGGAAGATCTTTTACTAACATCATTAGTTTAGAATTTTTAATTTTATTTCTAGTATCACTATTTACTGCTGGTCTTGGTTTTTTACTACACGAATTAGCACACAAATTTGTAGCACAGCATTATGGCTGCGCTGCTGAGTTTCGCGCGTTTGATCAGATGCTTTACATGGCTGTTGGCCTTGCTGCAGTTATTGGATTCATTTTTGCAGCCCCAGGAGCAGTTATGATTGTTGGTAATGTTACTCGGCGTGAGAACGGAATTATTTCAGCAGCTGGACCTTTGACTAATTATGTTTTAGCTGGACTGTTTTTTGGAATTAGCAGTTTAGGTGGATTTTGGTCCATTTTTAGTGTAGGATTTTTTATCAATATCTGGCTTGGACTTTTCAACATGATTCCGTTTGGAAACTTTGATGGAAGAAAGATCTATCAGTGGAACATGCCAGTTTGGATTGCAATGGTAGCTTTTGGAATTGCACTGATGGTGGTTTTGTAGATAATTTAGTTAGAAGATGATAATTTCTAATTAATTAATTTTCTTGAATGCAAATCTTTATATTGCATATGTTTCGATTTTGGTTTTATGACAGACAGACATTTACCAAAAGAAATTTCACTTGCATTAACATATGTTGTAGGAACATTAGTAGGACCAAGTACACTTGATTTTGGACAAAGACCAAACACATCAGAACTTACTGTAGGTCAAGACCGAGGTTATTTTTATCAAGGGACGGTGGACGAAGGAATAATTGCAGTTGTTGCCCCTAGAAGAAGTGGTTTGACTCAAGGATTTACACCAGTGGGATATAATATATTAAATACAAGGAATTCTAGGAGATATTAGTAATTCCCACACTAATTTAGGGAAATGTATAAATAGTAGTTATCCATTCATTATTGAATAAAACTAGAGTAGGGTAACCGCTCGTGTTTATTATTTAGCTTTAGAGTAGAGGTGCTTTGGAGTTTAAAGATGCTAAGAAAATTTATTTTTGGCATATCTTGGAAAACCAAGAGAGGTGGATGGATAATGGGAAAACAACATATTTTCCAGGAAGTTAAAAAGTTCAAGATTCAGCGATGCTGTAAGTCTTGTAACCAAAGGATGATCGTGGAAAACGCGAACCGATATTATTGTAAGTCTTGTAGAGGCTACTAAATTTCTGAGTATTTTTTTTTATTTTTAACAAATA
>ENA-OREN01001440-OREN01001440.1-marine-metagenome-genome-assembly--contig:-NODE-1440-length-27850-cov-3.473517_pt1 | contig 27850 bp, 22 predicted proteins | sample MGYA00248624_ERZ508555 | MGnify/ENA primary metagenome ERZ508555 (study PRJEB26222, sample SAMN06267773) | marine metagenome | isolation source: Saanich Inlet, British Columbia, Canada | place...
ACACCTAATTCACTTATTTTTTCTATATCTTCTGGTCTTAACGAGTTCTGGTTTTTTCCTTCTTTGAATTCCCTATCCGCATTTAGGAAGAGTATTTTCTTCTTATCGTCCGATCTGTTTTGCGTTAAGCCTTATAAATCCTAATCGAGCTTCATGGCTTGACGTAGCGCGAGTCCAATTTCAGCGGGATTGGCAGTCACGTTCACGCCGGCTTGCTCGAGCGCTTTAATCTTGTCTTCGGCCGTCCCACGCCCGCCCGCGATAATGGCGCCAGCGTGACCCATTCGCTTACCGGGAGGAGCCGTCACCCCGGCAATAAAAGCGGCCACCGGTTTTGTCATGTTTTGACTAATCCATTCCGCGCATTCCTCTTCGTCGGAACCACCGATCTCCCCACACATAACAACCGCATCAGTTTCAGGATCATCATTAAACATCCGCATCACATCCAGGTGTTTCAGTCCGTTAACCGGATCACCACCGATTCCAACGCAACTTGATTGACCCATTCCTAATTTGGTCAATTGGTCAACGACTTCGTAGGTTAAGGTGCCCGAGCGAGATACGACCCCAATACGTCCTGGAGTATGAATGTAACCCGGCATAATTCCGATCTTTAACTCACCTGGTGTGATGACACCTGGACAGTTCGGGCCCACCAGCACTGCGCCACTGTCCCGCATTTTATGCCGGGTGATAATCATATCCTTGACCGGAACGCCTTCGGTGATGCAAATAATTGTTTTGATTCCCGCATCAACCGCCTCATCTATGGCGGCCGCTGCAAACGGGGGAGGAACATAAATAACGGAGACATCGGCCGCGGTTTCCCGTTTAGCCTCAACTACCGAATCAAAGACGGGGATCCCCTCTACTGTCTGACCCCCTTTTCCCGGAGTCACTCCCGCTACGAACGCCTTCTTACCATTCGCATACGCAACACAATTTTGGGTATGAAACTGTCCTGTTTTCCCTGTAATCCCCTGGGTGATTACGCGGCTATTGCCATTTATAAGTATTGCCACCAGTTTATCCTTGCGCTGCTGCGACCGCTTTTTGTGCCGCGTCATTCATTGTGGTTGCAGTGACCATATCCAGACCTGCCTTCTCTAATATTTCCCGACCTTTCTCCACGTTCGTGCCCTCGAGACGAACAACGAGCGGAATGCTCAGTTTTACGACTCCCGCCGCCTGAACAAGCCCCTCAGCAACGACATCGCACCGCATAATTCCGCCAAAAATATTCACCAGAATTGCCTTAAGGTCTGGATTACGAAGCATGATTTTAAAGGCCTCAGTTACTTGCTCAGCCGTTGCGCCACCCCCCACATCTAGAAAGTTTGCCGGATCGCCGCCATATAGCTTAATGATGTCCATTGTCGCCATCGCCAGTCCCGCACCATTGACGAGACAGCCGATATTCCCGTCAAGTGAAATATAGTTAAGACCTACTGCAGATGCTTCAAGTTCTGCCGGATCCTCTTCGTCGGTATCCCGCATCGCAACAACGTCTGGATGCCGAAATAAAGCGTTATCGTCAAAATTAAACTTCGCATCCAACGCTATGATCTTGTCATTGGTCGTAACGACCAGAGGATTTATTTCGGCGAGAGAAGCGTCGGTATCCCAGAATGCCATGTACAGCGCTTTAACAAATAGAACACCTTGTTCGACATGGTCACCTGCCAGGCCAACCCTCTCCAGGAGTGCTGAGACATCCGCATCATCAATTCCCTGACCCGGGTCTACAAAAAGTTTAAAAATTTTATCCGGAGTAGTCGCGGCGACCTCTTCAATTTCAGTGCCACCCTCCGCACTCGCCATAATGACGACTTTTTGAGTTGCTCGGTCAATGACGAGACCAAGATATAACTCGCGATCAATGCCAACCCCCTCCTCGACCAAAAGACGTTTGACTTCCTGGCCATCCGCGTTGGTCTGATGAGTCACCAAGCGCATGCCCAGTAACTGGTTGGCAACTTTTTTAACCTCCTCAATTGATCCTACAACTTTAACGCCACCGCCCTTTCCACGCCCACCGGCGTGGATCTGAGCTTTGACGACCCAGCAATCGCCGCCTAACTCTTGTGCTGCATTTAACGCATCATCGACACTGAAGCAGGCGACACCCCGAGGCACTGAAACACCTCGGTCTCGTAGAATCGCCTTAGCTTGATATTCGTGTACTTTCATTGATTAAGTCTCTCGCCCAGTCGCAAAACAACTGTATTGATTTATTTCTCGAATGAGGTTTCGATAGGACGCGACGGATCCGCTATCCATTCGCTCCAGGATCCGGGATAAAGACGTGAGCCTTTTATCCCTGAATACTCCATGGCAAATAGGTTGTGGCAAGCGGTTACCCCCGATCCACAACTATGGATAATATTCTGAGGATTTCGCCCTGCAGTCACCTGATCAAAAATTTCTTTAAGCTCTGCGCGCGACCGGAACTGTCCATCTTCAAGGCTCAGCGCAAAGTGATAATTAATTGCACCAGGAATATGGCCTGCTTTAGCATCAAGTGGCTCAACTTCGCCGCTAAATCGTGGGGGCTCACGCGCGTCAACAACTGAAACCACCTCACCGTTTAGCGAATTAAGTATCTCATCTGCGTCGGCTTTCAAGGCATTGACTTCCTTCAGTGACGTTAGATTGCTGGACGGTAATTCCGCGGTCGCCTCCCCGGAAATGGTTGATTTACCGGACTTTGACCAATTTGCGAAGCCGCCGTCTAACAGCCAAACATCGTCAACACCAATCCACCCCAATATCCACCATAAACGCGCAGCGAAAACACCGGGTCCGTGGTCATAGACCACTATTTTTTGTCCGCCGGCCAAACCTAGCGCCGCTGCCCGATTGATCCACTCATCGACATCCGGCAAGGGGTGACGACCGGTCGAAGAGGTTATTTGACCCGATAAGTCCCGCTCGAGATCAACGTAGCATGCGCCCGGGATATGACTCCCCTCAAAGGCGGCCCGGCCGGCATCCGGATCATTCAAAGCAAATCTACAGTCGCACACGAATACCTCCGGCGACTGAAGAAGAGTTTCAAGTTCGTCAGCGCTAATTAAATTGGCTTGCATACAAGGGTTTCTATCTTTTAAAAATGACGATCTATTATCAACTTGACCGGCATCTGGATGCAATGGTCGATCCCACATTTTGGGTACAAAAATAAAATAACACCTGCAGAAAATTTACTCGATATCATCCTCTTGAATCTGCCCGCGGCGTAGTTGGGCCATTTGTTCGGCGACAATCGCGACCAGAAAAAATATCAGCCCAAAGACAAGCAATAACATCGTCCCAACTGATACGCCCTCGTCCCGAATAATGAAAGGAAGCCCCCAAACGAGACCGAAAAGAATAAATCCTGCGCCAAGGGGTAAAAATATTCGGCCCGGATTAAACATAGCAACGATATTAAGAATTTCAAAAACCGTTTCGAGCGCGGTACGTGTGCTAATCGTGCTTTTGCCCCCCGCCCGGGCTCGAACGTTGATATCGTGCTCGAGAACAAGATTATTTCGGTGTACAAAAACCAGTGTAATGATGTCACTAAAAGACATGCCGTCAGGGCAGAGCACGAGATATCCCTGCGCGAGACGCGTTCGGTATAACTTCATGCCCGAGTTCAAATCCTCTATTGGTAAACTGACAAGCGTCCCCGCAAGCAGCCGGATCATCTTCCGGCCGATCGCTCGATAAAGCCCCGAATTCCCGCTCTGACGCCGGCCCACCACCATATCTGCGCCTTTAGCTAAACCAAATTCGAGTAGTCGCCCGGCATCAACCGGCTGATGCTGCCCATCCGCATCCATAGTTACCACGTATTCAGTCTGGCAGGCCTTGATTCCTGTTTTTAATGCCCCACCGTAACCCCGGTTAACTTTATGGCGCAACAAAGTCGATTTAAACTTCTGACAGAACGCCGTTAGTAATTTTGCTGATTCGTCGGTTGAAGCATCGTCGACAAAAATAAGAACAAAATCGTTAGACTGAGCATACTTTGCAATCTCGGGCAAAAACGTAGGCAATACATCTGCCTCGTTAAAAACCGGAATAACAATAGATAAAATGGGATTGGCCATGAATCAGGCGTCGGAATAGATCGTTTCCAGAGAAGTCGCTATTTTGGCACACTCGAAGTGGCAAAAAATGGGTTCGATATTAAAAACGCCCATTCAGCGGGTTTGCGTCAATTTAAAGCTGGTTTTATTAATAATCGGAATTAACAGTAGTGTATAGCCCTAAAAAATCTCTAGTCGATAACCGGTCATTCCTGCTCGGGTGCGCGCTTATCAGTATTCTGAAATTGTGGTTACTAGGACCTCAGGAAATCCTATCGAGAAGTTCGCCGCACGACGATACGCTGTTTGTCGGACTTGCGTTGAACATTCTTCAAGGGGACTGGCTGGGTTCTTATACCCAGTTTACTTTAATGAAAGGCTCAGGCTACCCCCTCTTTATTTCCGCAAGCAATTTGCTCGGCATTCCATTGATCCTGTCTCAAGAACTTCTTTATCTTGGGGCCTGCTTTGTCTTTGTCTGGGGAATACATAAGCTAGGCTTAAGAAATATTTATCTCTGGCTCGCCTTTGGTGCACTAGCGTTCAACCCGTTTACCTATAATTTTTTCCCAAATGTTTATCCTTTTCGTTTCGGCATCTATCCGGCGGTTTCACTACTCGTTTTTGGTTTGGCCCAAAATGTATTGATCTCAGTAGAGAATAATGAGAGTCATTGGAAAACATTAATTGTTTTTGGACTCGTCCTTGGATTTTTTTGGAATATTCGAGGCGAAGCAATATGGGTCATACCATCGCTTATCGTTTTAATCCTGTTTTACGGTTTCGCATCGGCTCGAAACAATTCAGGCGCCAAAGTGAGTACAGCCTTCCGTTCAACCTTGGCCGCTCTGATTCTCGCCGGTATAGGATTTATGACAGTCAATTCAGGTATTGCTTACCAGAATTCGAAGCACTACGGCGTTTACACCACAAATGAAATGAAAAGTCCGGCCTTTAAATCTGCCTATGGGGGCCTTTTGAGAATCGAAACTATTGATTGGGATCGTTTCGTCCCGATCAATAGAGAGGCTCGGAAAACGGCTTATAACGTGAGTCCTGCATTTAAGCGACTTGAGCAATATTTCGAGTATGGCCGCGGAACCCAAACCTGGATGAAAGGTGGCTCGGACTACATTGCCGCTTTTTTTCCCTGGGCTTTTCGCGATGCAATCTATTCAGTCGGATACTTTCGTGATGCACCAAGTACCCACGAATTTCTTGATCGAATTGGTAAAGAGATCGATGCCGCATGTGACGAAAAAACAATTAAATGCGTCCCTCGGTACTCGGAATTAACGCCTAAGTGGCACTCCGAATGGAACTTATTAGGCGTAGAAATTTTTATGGAAACCCTTGAGCGAATGGTTAAATTCAAGGGTTTCATCGAAAATGGCCCAAGATTAAGATCACAAAATAATGACAAACTGATCGCGAATTACAAATACGTCACGGGATCTCCAGTTCGACCCCAGCGCGCCGACTTGTTGGGCAAAGTCCCTGAGTTTCACAAGAAACGTGTACGACTCAGCAATCTGGTTTTCGGAAAAATGCTCTGGTTTTATCGTCATCTCCCCCAAATTTTGGTTATCCTGAGCGTTGGCATCATAGGATACCGGGGTATTCAAGTCATCCGCGGTGATCGACTTTCGACTAATGACCTTATGAGCATCGCGCTGCTTGGCGGCCTAATCTCTTACGCATTTATTCTGACGATTTTGCAAGTCACTTCGTATACGTTGATCGGTCGGCAGTTGAACACGACTTATCCGATTGTTCTTGCGCTAATCATTTCTTCATTTGTAATGATATTCAAACGAGATCGATGAATGCCTGATTCGGGCCAGCGAACCGAGGGCGCAACCTCAGATAGCAAATTAAATCTTCTTCTGGGCATCGATCTTGAAGATGTCCGTGATCATGTTCCCGACGGCTCGCGTTATCAGGATCGACTGGGGTTTAACGTAGAACGCATTCTTCGGTTTTTGGATGACCATCAAACCAAAGCGACCTTTTTTACGGTTGGCTTGGTTGCCCGCCGGCTCCCCGGTTTGGTTAAAACGATAGCGGATGAAGGACACGAACTTGCAAGTCACAGTGATCGGCATGTCCAATTGAACAAGCTAACGCCGGAAGAATTTTCATCAGACCTTAAACGAAGTATTGACGCGCTGGAGCAGGTAGGATCTCATCGTGTTTCCGGGTTTCGGGCGCCCACCTTTTCTCTGACCCCAAGTTGTGAATGGGCTTATGACGCATTTGTGCAGAACAATTTGTTGTATAGCAGTTCGATCCTGGCAGCGAAAAATCCGCTTTTTGGCTGGCCGGGCTTTGGGACTCAGCCTCGACGAATGCGGCCGAGCCTAATTGAAATCCCGGTCTCGCTGCACCGCGCACCTTTACCCCGACTACCACTCTTAGGGGGCGTTTATTTACGGGTCCTGCCGTTTAGTCTCACTCGAATCTCGCTATTTCGACACAATCGAGAGCTTCCAGTGACGTCTTATATGCACCCCTACGATATTGATCAAGATCAAGAGCGTTTCATGCATCCGGATCTAAATGGCAACCGTCTGATGAATTGGTTGATGTATCAAAACCGGAATAAAACGTTAGTGCGATTGTCAAGAATAATGAATAGTTGCCGTTCGTGGCGCTATATTGATTGGGTGGACCAATATTCATCTGAAATCAAATAATCAAATTTGGCCTCTAGGTGAATGACTCGATCGTCAGGTTGGATACAAAAAATGGCGGAGAGGGAGGGATTCGAACCCCCGGAACCTTTCAGTTCAACGGTTTTCAAGACCGCCGCATTCGACCACTCTGCCACCTCTCCATGTTGTGCATTCTGAGCGCACTCGGGCAACCTATTCCCCTAAAAATAAAAGGCTTTTAGAACTGCGTTTCGGAGCACATTTCCGTCCCGATCTTGAATTCTGGCATAATCGGACCCATCCTTACAGTAGTTATATCTAAACTTAAAAAAAGGAGAACACCTAAATAATGATTTCTCGACAAACTTTAAGCTCCGATCGTCCTGCGGTTCGAGGGGTCGAATTCAACAAGGTATTGAAAAACACCTATGCGTTACTGTCAGCAACATTGCTGTTCAGTGCAGCGACAGCTGGCTTGTCAATGATGATGGGCTGGCCTCACCCTGGTTTTGTTATCACACTCGTGGGTTATTTTGGGCTTCTCTTCCTTGCCGGGCGGTTTAGAAATTCAGGCCTTGGAATCGTCTTTGTCTTCGGGCTCACAGGTTTCATGGGGCTGACGCTTGGCCCAATTATCGGGTATTACATTGCGGCAGTGCCGAACGGTGACCAACTGGTCATGACAGCGCTCGGCGGAACGGGTTTGATTTTCCTCGGTCTCTCCGGTTACGCGTTGAAATCTCAGAAGGATTTCAGCTTTCTGGGAGGAATGCTTTTTGCGGGAATTTTAGTTGCCTTTCTTGCGGGCATCGGAGCTGCTATTTTTAGTATTCCGGCATTGTCTCTCGCCGTTTCCGCGATGTTTATTGTATTAATGAGCGCGATGATCTTGTATCAGACCAGCGCGATCATTCACGGCGGTGAAACGAACTACATCATGGCAACCGTAACGCTCTATGTCTCGATCTACAATCTTTTTCTGAGTCTGCTTCAAATTTTAGGAGTGTTCGGTGGGGATGATTAACACGCCACTCTAGTCACCGATACTAACCCCGACCCTGCGTCGGGGTTTTTTATGGCTTTATATTCGTAAGCCCACCCATATAAGGTCTTAAAGCAGACGGAATGCTGACCGATCCATTTTCATCTTGATAGTTCTCCATCACCGCGACCAGTGTTCTCCCAACGGCAAGACCTGATCCATTTAATGTATGCACCAACTGGGGCTTGTCAGCACTGCTCTTTTTGTATCGGGCCTGCATTCGTCGAGCCTGAAATGCTTCGAAGTTGCTGCAGGACGAAATCTCACGATATTTATTCTGAGCGGGAAGCCAAACCTCCAGGTCGTAGGTCTTTGCAGCGGAAAAACCAAGATCCCCCGGCACAACGTAACAACTCGATATGGCAAGTCCAGGCGTTGAAGAATGCCTTCTGCGTTTGCCGTTAATTCCTCCAGAGCAGTCCATGAGCGTTCGGGCTCGACGATTTGCACCAGCTCGACTTTTTCGAACTGGTGCTGACGAATCATGCCTCGCGTATCTTTACCATACGAACCGGCCTCACTACGGAAACATGGCGTATGACAGACGCGTTTAATCGGTAATTCATTTCCATCGATCACGGTCTTAGCATAAAGATTAGTGACCGGAACCTCCGCAGTCGGGATCAGATAATACGGGGGATCAGTCGCTGTCATGAATTGGTCGTCAGCAAACTTGGGCAACTGTCCCGTGCCAAATAATGAATCACTGTTTACAAGGTAAGGGACATAGGTTTCCCGATAGCCATTTTCAAGTGTATGCACATCCAACATAAACTGGATTAAAGCGCGGTGGAGTCGGGCAAGTGAATCTGACATCACCACGAATCGGCTGCCGGTGATTTTTGCGGCAATGTCAAAGTCCATCATCTTGAGGCCAGCCCCAAGACTGACGTGATCAAGCGGATCAAACCCTAACTCTGCTGGATTGCCCCACCGACGAATCTCAATATTGTCGTCTTCACTGTTGCCGGACGGCACGGAATCATGTGGGATATTCGGAATACCTTTGAGCAATCCATCAAGTTCAGTCTGAACAACAGACAATGCTTCATCAACTGTGACGAGTCGTGCGCCGATGCCGGCGGTTTCATTGATGAGACCGGTCGCATCCTCTCCGGAAGCTTTCAGACGCCCAACCTCTTTCGCTGACTTGTTTCGTTGAGCCTGTAACTCCTGCTGTTCGGTTTGCAGCGCTTTCCGTTTGCGCTCTAAATCCTGAAGCTGTGCAACATCAAGACTAAACCCGCGTGGAGTCAGTTTTTCTGCCACGCTTTCTAAATCATTTCGTAGGAGTTGTGAATCCAACATCGCAATAAACCTTTTTTAAGAAAATTGTCGCCCGGCCGCCATTCCGGCAGTCGCAGCAAAAATACACAAAAGAACACTAGCAGAAATATAGGTGACGGCTCGCAACCATTGTTGCGATAAAAGCAGAGTCAACGTCTCGGCTGAAAATGCAGAAAACGTAGTGAAACCACCGAGCACTCCGACAATGAGACCCAGACGCAGTAACTCTCCAAAAGGCGTTTTAGTGTTTATCACAAATGCTAAAAAACCAATCAGAAACGATCCGGCTATATTGACGGTAAGCGTGCCCCATGCGAACTGTGAACCCATTGCTTCAGTGATTCGATTACCAACCCAGAACCTTAAAACTGACCCAATCGCACCCCCGGTGCCAACGATTAATATTGATCCCATGATATTCAAAGATCCTCTCTAATAACATCAACATGACCCGGCACATCGAGCACAAATACCTGCGCATCAATATCCTGATTGACAGAGATATTTTCGAACTGGACGCGAGTGACCTGCTCGAGTTGATCGAGCATCTGAACAAACCTAAGTACCCCCTCGTCAAACCCCAATTGAATCTGCGAAAAAGGCCCTTCCGAGTCTTTTGGAAAAAGAGACACCCAGTAAATTCCCTGCTGAATGCCTAATCTTTCGACCAGATATGACTGTTCGGGCCGTTTGACATCGGCCAAAAGGCCAGCGGGAGTCGCTCCCAATCCTTTATCTTGACGACGAACAACAACTTGCTCAAGGTTAACGTCGTAAATCCACAAGCGATCTCCATCAGCGACGATCATCTGTTCAACAGGTTCGCCGTAGGTCCAGAGCAGGCGTCCAGGGCGTTGAAGAACAAACCGGCCAATACTCTCCTGGAGTAACTCCAGGTCCTCTCCAAGTACGGTTTGTTGAAAATCAGCGCTAAACGTCTCGGTCGATTCAAAAAACAAGTCCAGCGGATCCGAATCCGCGATGACCCTTGGCGAATTTACGATCAAGGCGAACAACAGAAAAAACCACAAGACAGAATTTATTTTCATCTATGGGAAATACTCGTTTTATTTGACCTAATCCGACGTCGCGGGTGCGATGACCTCGCGCTTCCCGTTCTCCAGCGGGCCTACCGCACCTGCGGCTTCCATTGATTCGATCATCCGAGCCGCACGGTTGTATCCTACCCGAAGGTGACGCTGGACCGAGGATATCGATGCTCTACGGGTTTCAGTGACAAAAGCAAGCGCCTTATCATAGAGTGGATCCTCTTCACCGCCCGCCCCATCCCCGGAATCCCCTCCTGGCAAAGCGCCCGCCAATGCTGAGCTATCGACAACGGCCTCAAGATATTCCGGGCTTCCGCTCTTTCTGATCTCTTCGGCTACCCGATGCACCTCTTGATCCGAGACGAATGATCCATGAACGCGCATTGGCAGGCCAGTGCCAGGTGGCATAAACAGCATGTCCCCGTGCCCTAAAAGTTGTTCGGCCCCCATTTGATCGAGAACGGTTCTCGAATCAGCTCGAGCTGAGACCTGAAAAGCGATTCGAGTCGGAATATTTGCCTTAATCAATCCCGTAACTACATCGACCGAAGGTCGCTGGGTCGCCAGCACCAGATGAATACCTGCGGCTCTTGCTCTTTGCGCAATACGCGTAATCAACTCCTCAATTTTTTTGCCCGCTACCATCATAAGATCGGCAAACTCATCAACAATGACAACGATGTAGGGAATCTTTGCTAGCGTCGGGGTTTGGGAATCATCCCCCGGAATTGGCGAATACATCGGATCATCGATAGGTTTCCCGCTGGCGATTGCCGCTTCCACTTTGCGGTTGTATCCGACGATATTGCGAACGCCCAATGCGGCCATGATCCTAAACCGCCGATCCATTTCAACAATACACCAACGAAGCGCGTTTGCCGCTTTTTGCATGTCCGTGACAACAGGCGTCAATAGATGTGGAATCCCATCGTAGACGGACAACTCCAGCATCTTGGGATCAACCATAATCAAACGAACATCTTCCGGAGTGGATTTATACAGAATGCTTAAAATAATTGCATTTACGCAAACTGACTTTCCGGACCCCGTTGTGCCCGCGACCAATAAATGAGGCATTTTGCAAAGATCGGAAACCACGGGCTCGCCTGCAATATCTTTTCCCAGAATCAATGTCAACGGGCTCTTACTGGTCTCATAAACGGCAGACGCCAAACCCTCAAGTAAAAATACGGTCTCCCGAGACTCATTAGGAATTTCGATGCCGATATAGGTCTTACCCGGAATATTTTCAACCACTCGAACACTGACCACAGATAAGGCTCTCGCCATATCCCTCGAAAGACCGACAATCTGACTTGCTTTTATCCCCGCGGCTGGGTCAATCTCAAAGCGGGTAATTACAGGTCCGGGTTGGACAGATACGACGGTGACTTCGACGTTAAAATCACGTAACTTTTTCTCGACCAGTCTCGACATCATTTCGAGCGAATCCTTGCTGTACCCCCCCGGTTGGACTTGAGGTTGGTCAAGCAACTTAAGCGCCGGAAGATTGCCCTGCGGTGCTTTGCCTTCAATAAATAGCGGGATTGTGGCCTGTTTTTCCTTTTGCAGTCGTAGCCCTTCTTTTGCGGGCTTGATCTTCGGCTCTATACGTGGCGGTTCTTTATGCTCTCGTTCGCGTCGGATTTCAGCAACGGTCTCCTGTCGCTGACGCCGCGAGCGAAGCCCTTTTACTTTATCCAGCCAATCAACGAGAGCGGCTCGCGCCCGTGCGGCCCACTCAAATGCCTTCGCTCCGACATTATCCATCGCACTAAACCAGGATAAATCGAGTGTCCAGGATAACCCTGCAATCAGTGCCACAATTAAGGCAACGGTCGCTCCAACCGGACCAAACACCTCAAGCAACCAACCGCCCGAAACAAATCCAAGCCACCCGCCGCCCGAGAATCCATTATCTGAACCCCCGTTTGTAAAGTGGATGTACTCGATTCCGCATGCCGACAAAACAGTTAACGCAATCCCGATACCGTGGACAAATCGGGCGTACGAGCTGCTTGGATGATCCCGGTTGCGTAACATTCGGGCGCTTAAGAGGCCGAAAATTACCGGGAATAGGTACGCCGCATAGCCGAATGCATGTAAAAATAGGTCCGCAAACCAGGCACCAAATCGTCCCCCCAAATTTCGAGTCGACCCATCATCCCCTGTTGAAGTCCAGGCCGGATCCAGAGGAGAATACGAAACTAGGCAAATCAACAAATAACCCGTTAACGCGACAAGCGCAATGACAAGCGTTTCGCGCGCCAGTCGGGTCAGGCGAGCGGGCGTTTCAGAAGGCGGCGACTTCCGTTTATTCTTAATTTTTGTTTGGATCAAATCTTAATACCTGCGACTCATTTGGCGCTCGTAATGAGTTCCGTATTATAGCGAAATCAGGCAATCTAACCGCACATTGGGCTCAACCGAGACGTCTCCCTGGATTCTCTTAGACGTTGGGGCGACAATAACGGATCATTTTTTTTGGAGCAACTCATGGGAGCAACACGACATTCTCGCTTACTAATACTGGGCTCAGGGCCAGCGGGCTACACGGCCGCTGTTTACGCATCAAGAGCAAATTTATCCCCGGTACTTGTGACGGGCATTGAGCAAGGCGGTCAGTTAATGACCACTACAGAAGTTGATAACTGGCCGGGTGATCCTCATGGACTGATGGGGCCAGACCTGATGTCTCGAATGCTTGCCCATGCTGAGCGTTTTGGAACCGAGATTGTGTTTGACCAGATTCACACCGCAAAATTAGATTCTCGCCCGTTTGAATTGAATGGCGACGCTGCCACCTATACTTGCGACGCTTTAATCATCGCAACTGGAGCCTCCGCACAGTATCTCGGCCTTGAGTCCGAAGAAAATTTCAAAGGCAAAGGCGTCTCCGCATGTGCAACTTGTGATGGATTCTTCTATAAAAATAAACCAGTCGCCGTCATTGGTGGAGGCAATACAGCTGTTGAGGAAGCGATTTACTTATCAAATCTCTGCTCAAAGGTCACGCTCGTTCACCGACGAGATTCTCTACGAGCTGAAGCAATTCTTCAGGATCAACTCTTTGCAAGAGCTGGCGATACGGGAAATGTTTCGATCGAATGGAGCCAAACCCTGGAAGAGGTGCTAGGAGACGATGGCGGTGTAACGGGCATCCGCATCAGAGGGGTTGGTGAGAATCAGCCAGCTAAAGACTTATCTGTTCATGGCGTTTTTATCGCAATTGGGCATACACCGAATACCAATCTTTTCGCCGATCAACTAGACATTAACAACGGCTATCTTCGGGTCCTGTCTGGGGTTGATGGGAATGCAACCGTAACCAGCATACCCGGTGTTTTCGCCGCCGGCGACGTAATGGATCACGTCTACAGGCAAGCAGTCACCTCTGCAGCGACAGGGTGCATGGCTGCGCTTGACGCAAAACGTTTTCTGGACGCCAACAGCTAAAACCGGAAAAATGAAAAAGACCCCTCGTCCACCGACTAGCATCTCGAAAGATGAGGCTCGGCTTTTTCGTGAGGCTGTATCTGGCGTACAGCCCTTCTCGCAGCAACCCCGCGTGAGTTCGAGACCTGTCGCAATTAAAAAGCCGGCCAAGCCTTTTAGTGGCGCCCCACAAGACGCAATCATTTCCGAGGATGGAGAGAGTTTTCGGCGAGTCAATATCGATCCAGCGACGTTTTCGGCGCTCAAGGCCGGAAGATTTAACCCCGAAAACGTACTCGACCTCCATGGCAATACGGTTGAGAAAGCAATGCAGCGGCTTACGGATTTTATTAATCAAAAAACAAGTCTTCACCAGACCTGTCAGTTAGTGATCACGGGAAAAGGATCTCACTCTCCCGAAGGTTTCTCGCCCGTCAGAAATTCGACCCTCGGGTTGATGCCAACCTTTCCTCAAGTCGTTGCCTTTTGCTGGGCAACCCCTTCTCATGGTGGTAGTGGCGCGTTTTTTTTACTTATCGACGGGTCTCAGTCGTAACCAGTACGACCGCATATGCGGCAATCCCTTCGCCTCTTCCGGTAAAGCCTAATTTCTCGGTCGTTGTCGCTTTAACGTTAATTTGGTTGGTGTTGATCTCTAGATCCTGAGCTAAATTACCAATCATTGCGGAAATGAAGCCTGACAAACGGGGCGCCTCAGCAACAATTGTGGCATCTAAATTTGAGACTGAAAAACCGTAACTGTTGAGCTCTGTCAGTGTCGCTCTCAGCAGCTCCCTGCTATCTTGATCTGCATGGGCCGGATCAGAATCCGGAAAGTGCTTCCCGATGTCGCCAAGTGATGCGGCGCCAAACAACGCATCGCAAATGGCGTGGATAAGCACGTCCGCGTCACTATGGCCATCCAATCCACGTTCGAATGGAATATCCACTCCACCCAACCGTAACTTGCGCCCGCTAACCAACCTATGGACATCAAATCCGTGCCCAATGCGAATCAATCGATCTTCTCCTGAGCATCTAGGACTACACTCGCGAAAATCATATCTTCAGGCTCGGTAAGCTTCAAATTTTTACTTGATCCCTTGACCAATAACGGGGCATAACCCAAAAACTCCATCGCATTCGCCTCGTCCGTAAAAGTAATATTTTTTTCTCTTCCTGCACACAGTGCCTCAAACAGTCGACCGACGGGAAAAAGTTGCGGCGTCTGTGCGCGCCAGTGTTTCCCTCGATCAATTGTTCCAAGACTCCTACCGTTTTTGATCTTTTTTAAGGTGTCAAAAACCTCTATTGCCAATAGCCCCCCTTGAGCATCAAAACCAACACTCTTTACCAGTTCACTGACAAGTTCGGGGGTGATGAGAGGCCTTGCCGCGTCATGGATTAACGCCCACTCATCTTTGTGACCACAGTCGATCAGCCGTTTGAGCCCTTTAAGAACTGTTTCCGAGCGCGTGGCACCGCCAATATATGTCTCAACTTTCAATCGACTGTTCGCAGGCTCTAACAGGTTCAAGTCATTGTCCGCTGCCACCCCGACCAAAATACCAGAGAGTTCCGAAACCGCTTGAAGTCGCTCCAGCGTCCAATGAATGACCTGTTTCCCGCGCAACGGGGTGTATTGTTTTGGCGCACTACCCCCAAACCGCTTCCCAGATCCCGCCGATGGGACAATCGCCCATATTTTATTACTCATTTAGACTAATTTATTATTATCAAAATATTGGTTTGTGAAGAAAGTTATTACTCAGTTTACGCTAAAATTGCGTTTTAGCTCCATTGATTTTTCTGTCGTTGCCTCCTTTATCTACCCAACGCATCCCGCCGACTCAGACATTTAACAAGCGATGGCCTCGACGCGCAGGCGCAGCGCTTGCGTTCGGAATCGCAAATCTCAGTATTGAAAACGGCCCGACTATCGTCGTCGCGCGCACTCCTCGCGAGCATCAACTTCTTCTCGATGAAGTCGGATTTTTCCTTGAGAACTCACGGCCAAAACCTCTATTTTTCTCTGGCTGGGAATGCCTTCCGTATGATCGATTTTCCCCACACCCCGAAATCGTATCGCAACGTATCGCAACCTTGGTTGATCTTAAAACTGAGGCGCAAATCGTCATCATCGCGGCCGATCAACTGCTTGCAAGACTAGCGCCGCCGGAGTTTCTGCTTTCGAACAGTTTTAAACTGAAAAAAGGTGGTGCGCTTGATCCGCAAGCCTTCAGGAGTCGGCTGTCCGACTCAGGTTATCTTTCGGTTTCACGCGTGATATCGCCGGGCGAATTTGCGGTCCGTGGCGGCATCATTGATGTATACCCTTCCGGATCCGAAAAACCTTTTCGTATTGATCTTTTTGGAAATGAAATCGAAAAAATTCGTTTTTTCGATCCCGAATCTCAAAAGTCTGTTGGCGAAACTGACTCACTTTCAATCCTGCCAGCTCGGGAATTTCCAACTGACCAGAATGCCATTGATCGCTTTCGAGCGAATTACAGACGTACATTCTCGGGAGACCCTCAAAACTCGATAATTTATCGAGATGTTTCTCAAGGAAAATTCCCATCGGGAATAGAGTTCTACCTCCCTTTGTTTTTCTCACATGCTGCAACAATTTTTGATTATCTCCCGGAGCAGGCGACCTGGGTCGTACCAGACGATTTCGAAGACCTTTTGAATTCGGAGTGGGCAACCCTGAATGACAGATATTTACAGTTCTCCTATGATCAAGAGCGTCCGCCAATGCCTCCCGGCGAAATCTCAATGGCCCCGCGAGAGGTTGTCGAGCGAATCGAATCCAAGAGCGTTATAAAAACCAATTCCGATGTTTCAAATAAGTCTGAGATTAAAGCAGTTACTGAGGTGCCCGTTTATCCCGTCGATCATCAGGCTTCAGAGCCTTTCCTGACGCTGATTAATCGTGTAAAAAAATCAAAAGAATTCCCGATCTTAGTAAGTGCAGAGTCTGCAGGTCGAGCAGAAACATTCCTAGACCTTTTTCGGTCCTACAATCTACTAGTTCACGAGTATTCATCATGGCATGGATTCGTGAGTGATCGTGACGCTCAAGTTGGGATTTGTGTTTCTCCTCTAGATCGTGGCCTTTGCATTCCTGATGAAGCTCCTGAAGTAGTTGTCGAATCGCAACTCTATGGCTCAAAGAAACGTCAGAACAAAAGGCGCGGACGCTCAAGTGATCCTGAAGCTATCATTCGATCAATCGCTGAACTGAAACCCAAGGATCCAATTGTTCACATTGATCATGGCGTTGGGCGGTATGAGGGTTTGAAGTCACTCTCAATTGATGGAAAGTTAGATGAATTCATTGTTGTCAGCTATAAAGGGGGTGGGAAACTTTATATCCCTGTTTTCAATATTGGGGTGCTGTCTCGATACGTCGGAGGCGACTCTGATACTGCTCCACTGCATACGCTCGGGGGCGAGCAATGGGAAAAGGCGCGATCGCGAGCTCGGAAAAGGGCTTACGATGTTGGAGCGGAACTTCTTAAAACCCAAGCACTTCGAACGCTTAGAGTCGGGAAGTCGCTTACTGTCGCAGAGCAGCAATATCTGGCTTTTACGAGCGAGTTCCCTTTCGAGGAAACGATAGATCAGGAAAACGCGATCGAAGCGGTCAGAGAGGATCTTGGCGCCAATCAACCCATGGATCGACTGATTTGTGGAGACGTGGGTTTCGGCAAAACCGAGGTTGCGTTACGAGCAACTTTTATTGTGTCGTCGAACAACCAACAAATCGCGATTCTCACCCCAACAACTCTTCTTGCGCAGCAACACTTTGAAACCTTTCGGGATCGATTCGCGAATCAGCCTATTCGAGTCGCGTGTTTGTCTCGTTTTCTTTCTAAATCGCAAATCGAAAAAATCATTATCGACGTCAGAAACGGCAAGATCGATATCCTTATTGGCACCCATCGTCTTCTACAGAAAGACATAACCTTTAAGGCGCTTGGTCTCGTCATTATCGATGAGGAACACCGATTTGGTGTGCGTCAAAAGGAACAGCTCAAGCAGATGCGTGAAGAAGTTGATGTCCTGACACTGACCGCGACACCAATCCCGAGAACACTTAACATCGCACTATCGGGAATCCGTTCGATATCACTGATATCGACGCCTCCCGCCGGTCGAGTTTCAATAAAAACAAGTGTCCAACCCTACTCAAAAAGCATAATCAAAGAAGCGTGTTTACGGGAATTGCATCGAGGAGGCCAGGTCTACTTTCTGCACAACGAAGTATCAAGTATTGAGAGAGTAAGCGAAACGATACGCGACTTACTCCCCGATGCGAATATCCAGGTTGCCCATGGTCAAATGCAAAGTGGGAAACTTGAAACCGTGATGCGTGATTTTTATCACCAGCGTTTCGATATCTTGGTGTGCAGCACGATAATAGAAAGCGGTATCGATGTTCCCACCGCCAACACGATCATTATCAATCGAGCAGATCGATTTGGTCTCGCACAATTACACCAACTTCGTGGGCGAGTCGGTCGATCAAAGCATCAGGCATTCGCGTTTTTGCTCACCCCTGAGCAAGAAGGGATTACTGAGACCGCGTCCAGGCGGCTCGCGGCAATTGAAGAGCTTAATGAACTCGGCGTCGGGTTCGCCCTTGCAAACCAGGATCTAGAAATTCGTGGTGCAGGAGAGTTGCTGGGCGAAGGTCAAAGTGGCGCGATGGAAGAAGTCGGATTCACGCTTTATACCGACTACCTCAATCGGGCAATACGCGACCTTTCAGATAACTCCCTGAAACCTTTTCAGAATCTAGAAGCAAATAGACCCACAGATGTTGAGCTAGGCGTCTCAGCTTTTATTCCGTCAGACTACCTACCCGACGTTCATACCCGACTCGTACTGTATCAACGGATATCCAATTTGGCGGAATCCGAGGACCTGCACAATATGCAACTTGAAATTATTGACCGATTTGGTGTGTTGCCGCCAGAAACAAAGATGCTATTCAATCTGTCGCGATTTAGACTGATTGCAAGTCTTCTGGGGATCGCTCATGTTCGGCTGGGTCCTAACGGCGGGAGTTTTCAGTTCAATCCCGATGCGCAGGTCGACAGCCAGGGGTTGTCATATTTACTAAACACGAAGCGTCAATTTTTTCAGATGATCTCTCCGGTCAAATTAAAAATCTCCGGGGACCTATCAGACACCGATACACGAGCGGATTTTTGCGAGTGGATTCTAGAAACCCTAGACCCCCAGCGTCCGGTACAAGAGTGGACCGAAAGCCTCCAGAGGCTTAATCAATAGGTTTCCGATCGAATGCCCATCATGCCAAATACAACCTAAATGAAAAAGACGTTTTTGATCTTAGCGTGTTATCTAGTATTCGCAGAGTCACCCGCGCTAGGCAGCAATCGCCTCAGTGTTGAATATCTTGCGTTTGCATATCCTCCAACGAATTCCCAAAGCAAAACCACCTTAAATGAGGAATTTTTAATTAGTTTATCTAGGATTCTTTCGCTTCCCATGACGGATTCGGTTCGACACTCTATCGTTAAGAAGAACTCGGCGCTAACCCCGATCAAAGATCGAATAACGTCGATAACGGGACTCAAAATTCTGATGCATGGCAAGACGTCGATATCCGAATCCGGAAGTGCCGGGATTTTTGCAGTCCGGTCAAAAGACCGGTCCAGTTTCGCCCGGCTCTCGATTGGTTTTACAACCTCGAGAGGTTCACGACCTCGACTCACATTAATAAGCGCCCTACAGGAAGTTTCCGAAGATGGCCTGTTGATAGACGGGAAAATACCTGTTTTTGTCGAAAACCGACCGGGGATGCAAATTTGGCATTCGACGCCGTTAGTGCTCGGGGAGCCGCTTTATTTTGATAATCCTTCGTTCGGAGTTGTTGTTTATGCGTTGGCAGGAGACTAACGCTACCGCGCTACGCGGCGGCGTTAGACGCATCTAGGTCCGGCGATCCCGAGATAGATTGATACTCAGGCACAAGTTCAAGAGATATATCGCGAACAGACTTATGATCACATGCCTCAATGCTCGAAGCTAATTGCTCTAAGAGCTTCCAGAATTTATCCGGAGTAGTAGGTCTTGCCTGAGCAAGGAGAATCTTTTCATAATCTGTCGGGGCGAGACTCTCATCTGGGTGAAATAATTCTTCTGATAATTTTTCGCCCGGGCGCAGTCCGGTATACCTAATTTCAACCTCGTCATCCGGAACTTTACCTGCGAGGCGAATCATTTGACGAGCAAGATAGTCTATCTTGACCGGCTCGCCCATATTTAAGACAAATATTTCACCACCGGTACCCATCACGCATGCCTGGAGAATTAACTGACAAGCTTCTGAAACCGTCATAAAGTAACGCGTCATGGACGGATCAGTGACTGTTACCGGTCCGCCTTGCCGAATCTGCCGCTCAAAAAGCGGAACCACGCTGCCAGCAGAGCCCAAGACGTTACCAAATCGTACCGTAATAAATTTGGTTTTTTCAGTGCCGTTGCGAAGTTGACCCACAATTTCGGCAAGACGCTTGCTAACCCCCATCATACTACTTGGATTAACCGCCTTGTCTGTCGAAATTAAAACAAATTTTTCGACCCCCGCCGCAATCGCGGCATTCGCCACTGACAGGGTCCCCAGCGTGTTGTTACGCATCGTTTCCCTGATCTGATTCTGCAGCATCGGCACATGCTTGTATGCAGCCGCATGAAAAACTATTTGTGGTCGATGGCTTAAGAAGATGTCATTAATTGCTTTCTCGTCGCAGATATCTCCCAACAGCTGACTAAATGAGATCGCTGGATAACGTTCCTCAAGTTCAAGCCCGAGCGAATAAAGGTTAAATTCATTTTGCTCAACAAGGATGATCTCTTTTGGCTCAAGGCGTGCGACCTGGCGACAAAGTTCGCTACCAATCGACCCTGCGCCGCCGGTTATAAGGATTTTTTGATCCTTAATCATCTCAAACATTTTTTCCCAATTCAGGTTCACAGGAGCCCTACCCAGGAGATCATCGAGTTCGACGGTTCGTAAGTCCGAGCTGGAAGCGCCTCCGTCGAGAATGTCTTGCACCTTCGGCAAGGTTCTGAATGGCACCCTCGCCTCGCCACAAAGACTTACAAGCCTGCGCATTTCTTCAGCAGACGCGCTAGGAATCGCAATCAGGATGAGTTCGATGTGCAGCAGTTTGGACAATTGGGGAATCGTTGAACATTCGCCCAGGATTCGAACTCCCTGAATCTCCCGACCTTTCTTTGATGAGTCGTCGTCGATAAAGCCAGCGACGTGATAGTTAATATCGACACTTCTTTTAATATCTTTTAAAAGCATGTCGCCGGCAGCACCTGCGCCGACAATCATCACTCTCTTTCCCTGCCCTTTCTGGAGTTGACGATCTCTGAAGAGACGATACGTGATCCGGCCGCCAGTCAAAAAACCAATGAGAAATAGACCATGCAGCGGAAAAACTGATCGGGGAACCGCAATCAAGTCAGTTAAAAGAAAAATAATCCCGGCAGACACGATAGTTCCAACGCTTACAGCCTTGATGACAACCCATAGGTCATAAGTCGAGGTGAATCTCCAGGCCCCACGATGAATGCCAAAAAAAACAAAGAAAACGATATGTGCTCCAATGACAACCGGAAGCATCGCAATGGCCTGATCTAAAAAAATATCAGGAATCGAGTCAAGATTAAAGCGGAACCAGTACGCGCCAAGCCAGGCAACCGTGATTCCGACAACATCATGAATCAATACTGGCCACCGACTCATCAAATACCTGAGCGATGACAGGATCCAATCGAAAGTCGATCTTTCCATTTTTTTAACTATTGCCATTTCAAACGCGCCGCTCGACGGAGACGACATAAAGCGTGAATAGCCCGAGAATAGCAGTTGCCGTCAACAAGAGCCAGACGCCATACTCGTCGAGCATAGCGTTAACTGAAGCCAACACCATGAGAACCACCTGAAGTCCGCCTGTAACCAGCACGACGTGTTGGTGGCTTTTACCTTTTACAATCAAGCGTTGGTACAAGTGATCCCGATGCGCGAGAAAAACATTATTACCTGCCGATAACCTACGAATTAGAGTAAACGACGCATCAAAAACGATGTAGCCATATAAAATTACAAATGCCTCTGCGGGCAATCCCAATCGAGTTATCCCGATCAACATGGTTGCACCGAGCCATCCGCCGAGGGCCAAACTCCCCACATCACCCAAGAAGATACGAGCTGGCGACCAGTTAAAGCGAAGGAACGCGAGCAGCGTACCGGAAACAACCAGGGTGATCAGGCATAGTGCACGTGCATCAAGAGCGTAAAACCACAGTCCAAGTGTTATCGTGATGATCACGCCATGAACGCCCAGTAAACCGTCAGCACCATCGATAAAATTGGTAAGATTTACAAGCCAAATCATCAGAATAAGAACTGGCCAGAAGATGAATACATCGGGAAGTGCAAAAACTTCCCCAAATAATTGCCAACTGCGATCATCCAAGATCAGCCCGACCATTACCCCAACAAGAATGGTTTGCGTGAGTATTTTTTTTCTCACCGATAGAGGACAGCGATCATCAATAAAGCCAACGATGCCAAGTCCAGCGATGCACGTGCCCACGCCTAGCATCCACCATTCGAAACTAGAGAAAACCGCAACCAATAGACTTGCAAGCATAGTCACGCTTAAACAGATGACTCCGCCGCCTCTCGGAGTTGGCGCGATGTGCAGACTTCGAAGATTAGGCATGTCGCGGGGAAAGACAACAGATGCTCTGTCAATTAAAAAATATAAAACGATAAATGTTAAAAGAAAAGCTGCCAATAGGGCAAAAAACAATTCAAGAAAGCCAATAAAATGAGTCATTGTTTTATGGATGAAATTCTCGAAATCTAAAAGAGGAATCTCTTATCCCGTCGTTGTTGTCAAACACAAAATCTTTTTCCAAACGCTCTACAAAATCTCTCGGGACTTCCCTTAACAAACGCAGCCAACAGCCCACGAGAATCAAAATTCTTAACGTTCTCTTATGGACAATCCAGATTTTTCTGAAGTCTTTTGTTGTACGCATGGCACTCATTTGCATACTGTTGAAGGTAACCGGACGACCGCCTTGAATAAATATCACCTGCGACTTCCAATCCGATGCGTCTTCTTGGTTTTTCTCACGCTGGAGAGACCTGATAATCCACTCTGAAATATCATCGCAATGCACCGGGTTTCGTAAACCGGTTGCAAACGAAAGGTTGGGACAGAAAGGCAGAATTGAACCAATTTTTTTAAGATAGTTGATATTGCGATTCCGCCTGCCGCCATAGATGAGAGTTGGTCTCAATATAGTGGTTGGGGACGCCTGAGGAGCTCGAAAGTCAACAACCCAGTTTTCGCCAGTAACTAATTTTTGGGCTACACCCTTCCGGCCCAAAGTCTGTTCAGATTGCTTTGTGATCACACTAGATGAGCTCAGGCAAAACCAGGGCGCTTGTCGTAAGCCGGCGGAACCGAGAAAGGCGGAAAATCTTTCAAGCTCCCAGATTGGGCAAAGTGAAATCACTGCTGAAACCTGAATTCGGTTAACCGACGCATGGTCTTTAAAAAAATCAGGAGAAGCAGGAATTGTGTGACGGAATGACCCGAAAAGCTCCGGTCGACGGGTCATACAAACATTGTCAATTTTCAGCGCATTCAGTCTTGCACATAACGACTCACCAATATCACTCCGCGCTCCGAGAATCAGCACAACCGACCGCCTACCCGTTAGCACCTTTGCGCTGCGGGAGAGACTTTGCTTTTGTGTTGAGAACTGGTGTTTGGTTAACCTCAAGACCCCGCTAAAACGACCCATCAAATCCAAGAACCTCTCAAGGGTCTTGTCAACCAATGTAATGAGCGGCAACGGAAACAGAGCGTACTTCGATGCATACCGGCGAAAACTATTGACTTTTGCCCTGCCAATACTAAGAGCCGACGACCCTCCAGAAACGCCCTGATAATGAAAAACACCAGCCGCGGGCACAAATAATACGCGATAGCCCAACTGACGCACTCGGCGACAATAATCCAGATCCTCAAAATGTAGGAAAAATTTTTCATCGAACCCAGCGAGATCGTCATGAATTCTCTTTGTAGTCATCATGCAGGCACCCGAAACAGCCTCAACCAATGTCGGAAGATTGGGAACAGGATCTCTATTTAAGTCAAACGAAGGAATATGATCAATTCTGGTGATTTGGCGAAATGTTTTTCCGATGACTAGTGAGAAAGTAGGATCCCGTCTGCGACCCCCTAACTGTTCTTTTCCATTAAAATCAAGAAGTCGTGCGCCACACAAGCCCGCATTACCATCTGACTCAAGAACCTTTGCCATTTCTGAAATCGCATCGCTGTTTGGAAAACAATCTGGATTCAGAAACAAAAGCAACGGTCGATCTGCAGCAGCCGCACCAATATTGGCCGCTGAGCCAAACCCGATATTGTTCGACTGGGAGATGAGGTGAACACCGGGTAGTTGCGTTGCAAAATCTGCACTCCGATCTAATGAATTATTATCAACAAGAATGACTTCCGCCATCGTCAGCGTTTGAAGAAGATAATCAACCAGGGTCTCTAAAATAGATCCCGAGTTATAGTTCACGATAATGATCGAGAGATCGTTCATGAGTTGAGGTACTCTGCTGGCAGCCTACGGAAAAAACGGCTTAAACCTGTGATGGATATCAAATCCCAACCGCTTCCGCTTCGACTTGAAAAGTCTGCCTAATGACCCTCTCCCCTTCCCAAGAAATTACGAATTTCATAGGTCGGCTTATCCTGGGACTCGTGATAAGTCCTCGACTGTAGTTCTGCCAGTAGCCCTACCGTGACAAACTGCAAGCCAATTAGCGAGAGTAAGATTCCTGCAAGCACGGCCGGGCGGTCCGCTAGCGGGACTCCGAAGAATGTCCTCTCGATAAAGAGCCAACCCAGAATCGTTACACCCACAAAACCGCTTAATAAGCCAATGCTTCCAAAAAACTGGATTGGCCGAGCGGAGTAGCCCATCAGAAACTTGACGGTGAGTAGATCGAGTAAAACGCGAAAGGTTCGGGAGATTCCATACTTGGATTCCCCAGCGCGTCGTGCATGATGCCGAACCTTTACCTCGCTCATTCGAACACCATACCAACTGGCAATCGCAGGAATAAAACGATGCATCTCCCCATAGAGACGGAGATTTTTCGCAACATCACGACGCATCGCTTTTAGTGTGCAGCCATAGTCATTAAGTTTCACGTCTGTGGTCATCGAAATCAGACGGTTCGCGATTCGAGAAGGCAGCAATCGAAGCCACAAGCCATCCTTCCGATCATGGCGCCATCCGCAAACCAAATCCATTCCTTTATCAATCTCATTTAAAAGCATAGGAATATCTTTGGGGTCATTTTGGCGGTCAGCATCAAGCGTAATCACAACCTCTCCGTTTGAATACCTAAGCCCAGCAGCCAGCGCGGCGGTTTGCCCGAAGTTTCGGCGAAACTCAATAACCAGAACATTCGGATCAAGACCTTGTAGCTCTTTAAGTTTTTCAAGTGATCCATCTGTGCTGCCATCATCGATAAAAATAATCTCAAAAGTTTTCCCGGTTCCGGCAAGAGACTCATTTAAATCTGCCAATAACGGAGAAAGATTCTCCAGCTCGTTAAATACTGGCAAAACAACCGAAATATCAACCTTGTCCATTTTATTTCCAGGAAATTAAGAGTCTTGCGTGCCAAATGATCGTGGAACAACATCTTCCCGATCCAAAAGTAAGTTTTTATTGTAGTACGGATCACCCTTGGCCAGATAAGCAGAGTGGCGAGCTTGAAATAGGCTTCTCTCGCGCTCGAATCTGGCTTTTTTCTCTGGAGTGTCTTCATAGCCACGACTAATAGATTCATGATGATAAGCCTGGGCGAAAGGCGTAAACACGTTCCGATACCCTCGTTCAATTAGTCTCAAACAAAAATCAACGTCGTTACAGGCAATTTTGAAGTCCTCCGCATTAAAGCCACCGACCTCCCGGTAAACCGCAGTCTTACACATTAGCATTGCACCAGTCACCGCTGACATATTCTGAACAACGTTTAGTCGATTAACATATCCGCTAAAACCGCCTTGCTCATGCTTATGCGGATGACCGGCGTAATCTCCAATACCAACAACGATTCCTGCATGCTGAATCGTATCGTCGGGATAATACAATTTTCCTCCAACAGCCCCGATCTCCGGCCGTTGGGAATGCTCTAAAAGTGACTCAAGCCAATCGAAGTTAATAATCTGTATATCATTATTTAACAGAACAACATGGTCGGCAGTCGATTGTTCAACCCCGTAATTAACGATCTCGGCAAAGTTAAAGGGTACATCCAGATCGAAAAATTTAACCTGACTTGAGCTCTTCTCATATCGCCGACGCAGATCCAACGTTAACTGCTCAACACTACCGTTATCCACCCCGATAATACGGAAATTCGAATAGCTGGTTCGTGTTAGCAACGAATCGATGCATTGCTGAAGCATCAATGGTTGATCCCTAAAAGGAATAACAATATCGACGGACGGGTTGGAAATGATCTCATGTTTAACTCGGAAAAAGTGCGGTGCATTCCCCGTGAGGACTTTGCCTTTGATGTCACGCCGGGCCAACGCTTCCGCTAACGCTTTTTTTCCCCTGAGATGGGCCTCTGGCTTGACACCGGTATCCAGGCTGGTCGATTGCGTTGACTGCCGCCAGTGATACAGAGGTTCCGCGATATGAATAATATTGTCGGTCAACTCAGTGAGGCGCAAAATTAGATCGTAATCCTGAGCGCCATCAAACTCGGAGCGTAAGCCTCCCACCGCTTCGATCAACTCCTTGCGCGCCGCTAGAAAATGGGTCACATAATTATGGGAAAGCAATAAGTCAGGCGAATAATCCGGTTTCAGAATCGGAGATCCGAAATATCCGGATGACAAAGAATCCATATCATCATTGAAGACAGTTTCATCAGAATAGACAAGGTCTGCCTGCTGCTGGCTGAATGCCGTCACAACGTGGGCGAGCGCATCTTTTGCCAACATGTCATCATGATCCATTAACGCAACGATATCGCCGCGAGAAGCTTCTATCCCAAAGTTTGTTGCGCCGGAAATCCCTGAACTACTCGTTAAGTTAAGTATCGAAACTCGAGGCTCGTCTAATTTATCCAGGTACTCCCGAGTTTCAAGGAGGGTCGACCCGTCGTTAACAATCACCAGCTCCCAATTGCGGTAACTTTGGGAACGGACCGAATCGACCGCGTCGCGCAACCATGGCCTCGGAGTGTTATGGACGGGCATTACAATACTAATCAACGGCTGCTGCTCCGAGGATCGTTCCGGAACGACTGGCGCAAAACTTTTCTGATTCAGCGCGATCTTAAATTGAGATTTTGGCTCGATTGCGGGACGACTTAATAATTCGATTGCGGTTGGTGGTCGATCGAGCTTCGCCGTAGGCTTACGCCTAAACGCAAAAATTACTTTACGTAAAATTTCAGCAACTCGCCATGCTTTTGATGAAAGAATCTGATTTAGTTTTTGTTCAAGAGCATTAATTTGATATTGCCGGTTAAGCGTCTCGTGATCCAATGCCGCGATTTGGCTGCACGCATCAGAGTATGCGCGCTCTTTCCCCCATAAACGGGAAAGCAGTTCATGGTCACCGTTTGGCCCATAAGTCAGATCAGGCCATAAAAATTTGATTTCCCAATTAACAACCGCGTCGCAAAAAACTTGAGTTAACGCCAGACTTATATCTATCTTCACTATCTCAGAGGAATCGAACTCTTTGTCTTCTTGGAGCGATTTCTGTTCTTCGTTGGTTAAGCTTTCGAAATTCCCAATCACTTTTTCATGGCCAACAGAATTGAGGATAGCAATCCGGCTCGAATCAGTATTTGCATAAACGCAAAGCGCCTCAAAACGGAGTTTCCCAAACTGTTTTGGGAATAAAATAAAAAGAGTGCAACCTCCAGCGCCTGAATGAGAAGTGGATAAATTTATCAAAACGCCGTCTCGTCCAGAATTAGCGGGAGCAACAAGGGTATTCATCGAGCTCGGTGAGTGAGCAACCAAAGACATCTGTGCCGTCTCCACCTGAAGCCATTTCAAATAGGCAATATTCAGGTCTCCGAACTGTCGATTTAGCAAACTCTCGGGGCCAAGAACCGCATAACTCTCAAGCGAAAACTCTCTAAATTGTTGCTCGATACGATAAAAAGACTCAAGTGGTTGG